>OOCU01000582.1_pt1 | contig 27812 bp, 36 predicted proteins | sample 1671781 | NCBI WGS metagenome assembly OOCU01 (sample SAMN06348192, study PRJEB24527) | human gut metagenome | reverse complement strand
CCGGTAGAAGTGTTAACTGAACTGGCTAAGGATAGCAACTGGGGTGTCCGCCGTAACGCTGCCGGGAACCCTAACACACCGGTAGAAGTGTTAACTGAACTGGCTAAGGATAGCGACTGGAGTGTCCGCCGTAGCGCAGCTGGGAACCCTAACACACCGGGTTATAAAGAAACAACCTACGATTTCGTAGTCACTAAAAACTATGTGGCGGTAAAAGGAACTAATCATATGTGGTATAAACACAATTACCCCCAAATCGCCCCTTTTTATACTTGTGGATGTTTCTGCGGTTCAAGAGAACGACTTCTCGCTAGAATCTATTCGATTGATAATATAAGTTGTGATCCGACAATAAGGGTTAGAATACTTAATGCTTTAGACAACAAATTCAAAAAGGTGTTCGGTCGGTAGAAGAAAAACTGAGCATCCGAGGTGCAAACCTAGCTTCAGACCGGCAACCGCAAATCTTGAAAGTGGTAGACCTTGACATTTGCAATGGTCCGGTAGGCAGGAGCACGGTAGGGTGAGTATTAATAATCAATGTTTAATTAATCAACTCCGCTGTTAAAGGACAGCGTCCGGTGAGAGACCGGTTATTTTGTTTCTATTTATTATTTCAAACAACATCCCGGTGTGCTTTGGTCGGCTATCCGGGAGCAATTACCGCCGGGAGGCAGCAAGTTTTGTTGTTTTCTTTGACAGCCGGGAAAGACCGGCAACCGGGCGTATAGCTTAATGGTAGAGCTTCCCTTACTGGGGAAGAAAGGGGTTCGATTCCCTGGCGTCCACGAACAAAATATAAAAGTTATGGTACATTATTTTGAAGAAGTAAAAGAGGATTTTTTTAAAAATCTCGATGTAAAAGATAACACCAAAAAGTTGTATTCCAATAACCTTGATTTTTTTAAAAGATGGGTTGTTATGGAAGGAAGGAATATCAAGTATTTAGACAGAGCAGATATTCTTGCCTATAAAAACTATCTTATTAATAAAGGATTGTCTGCCAATACTGTAGACTCTTATCTTAAAGCAGTTAGACAATTTTATCGTTATGCCGAAATAGCTGGCGAGCACGAAAATATAGCTGCTGGAATAAGGCTTAAGAATAAGTCAAATTCTCACATGAAATTGCACCTTGAAAAAGAAGAGGTGTTGAGATTGTTATCTGTTATACCACGTGATAGTTTAGTAGGCAAAAGGGATTATGCCATGATAAACCTTATGCTTCGTTCCGGCTTTCGTTGTGTGGAAGTATCGAGATTGCGAATTAATCATATCAATAGATCAGACTCCGGATATATTGTCGAGGTTTTCCGGAAAGGGGAAGAAGTGGGTGGGCAATTGGTTGGTCTTACGCACAAAGCGATAGATCCTATTATAGATGATTACTTGCCTTTTCGTGGGGTAGCTTGCGATGATGAGTTTGTGTTTTTAACACATAGTACGACGGGCGAAAGGCAAATGACTCCTGACAGAATAGGTAGGATTGTTAAGTCTTACATGGTTAAATCCGGTATATATTCAAGGCAAAAGACATCCCATTCGCTTCGACATACGGCGGCAGTGATGGCACTACTCAATGGTGCCGATATCAAAGCGGTCCAACAAATGCTTGGACATCGTAGGATCGAAACGACAGAAATCTATTTAGAAAGCATTAACGGAAAGTTAAGGTTGGATAATCCAGCAGCACGTACGCTAGATGAAGCTTTCTAAAATCAAAAGAAAAATGGGTTTAAATGGAAATTATATCATGTATAATTATCTCGATGGATTGACAACCCTATAAGTTGTTGTCTCAGAGGCTTTATAATGTACGCGCACGAGAAAATGACGGTGTAAATTGAGAAAAAATGACGAAATAGTATCAGGGGAGGGGGGTATCAAATCTCTAAGGGGACATGTCTCCAAGACCACAACACACCTCGCTCCGCGTGCGTGCAAAATTGGACTTTTTATTGTAAACTAAAAATATGTAAAAAATGGGAAAGGGCAGACCTAAAATTTTGGATGAAGTTAAAAAACTTCGTGGAACGGACCAGCCGTGCAGGATGTCGGGTAACAGTGATTCGGCAGAAAAGCTGACATCCATCGAGCAGATCACTTCGACTGCAAAATTAAAGGTTTTGAAGACAAAGCGATCGAAGGATATTTTTAAGACGAAAGCCAACCAGTTGATTGCGCTGGGCGTTCTGACGGAACTTGACCTTGAGCATTTGGCCTTATATGCATTTAGCTTGGATTTTGTTTTTACCTGCATGACAAATATCATGGACAACGTGGATACAGGTGAGCGAATGTTGGATGGGGTTTCGGGCAAAGAGGTATCTATGATGTTTAAAGCATTTGACTATGTGAATAGGCTGGGGGCGGAATTTGGTTTTACGCCTATGAGTAGGCAGAAAATCAACCAATCACCTAAAGAAGAAGAGGACGAATTGGCTCAATTTTTAAATGGAATAAGATGAAAAGGAAAAAGGAAGAAATATACAAGGATAAGGCGTTGTCATACATCGACAATGTGATGTCAGGAAAGCGGAAAGCCGGGGAATTAGAACGGTTGGCGGTCGAAAGACATGTACGTGATTTAAAGCAAGCTGCTGAAATGGGGTTGTATTTTGATGAGAAAGCAGCCAAGAAAGTACTTGGTTTTTGCCAGTTCCTTCGGCATTACAAGGGAGAATGGGCAGGACAGGAATTTGTGCCGGAAGATTGGCAATGCTTTATCTTATGGGTTGTGTTCGGATGGAAGACAAAGAACGGTGTCCGACGGTTTAAATATGCGGATGTAGAAGTAGCCCGAAAGAATGGAAAGACGTTCCTCGCTGCTGCTATCGCACTCTATATGTTGATACTTGATGGTGAACAGGGAGCGGAGGTTTATAGTGCGGCCGTTGATAAGGACCAGGCTGCAATCTGTTGGCAAGCAGCCGGTATGATGGTGGAGCAATCACCCATGTTAAGCAAATATGTGAAGAAGTGGACTACTTCCATCGTTATGGAATCTACGGCATCATCTTATAAACCGCTGTCTAAAGAGACCAAAAACAAGGACGGTCTATCGCCTCATTGTGGTATATGTGATGAGATGCATGCTTGGCCGAATGATGATATTTACAATCTGCTTCGTTCCGGTATGGGGGCCAGGCGGCAGCCTCTTATATTTTCAATCACTACGGCTGGGTTTGATATGTCATCGCCTTACTATTCTATGCGTAGGCATTATATAGATGTCTTGCGTGGGGATGTAAAGGAGGAAAGTACGTTTGCGCTGATTTATTCGCTTGACAAAGAAGATGACTGGAAGGATCCTGCGGTGTGGACAAAGGCTTGTCCTAATCTTGGTGTGTCTGTTTATGAGGATTTTATGCAAATGGAATTTGAACAGGCGTTGAATAAAGGCGGTACTACAGAGGTAAACTTTAAAACCAAGAACTTGAATCTCTGGGTGGATGCTCCGGATGTTTGGATCCAGGATGAAAAGGTAGCGGCTTGTAATTATGGAACTACAGAAGATGATCTGATCGGTCAGGAATGTTATGCCGGTCTTGACCTGGCGGCCCATGTGGATATTAATGCGCTTGCACTTTATTTTCCGAAGCTCCGGCACCCGGCATTCAGGATGTATTTTTGGATTCCAGAAGATAAAATTTTGCAAAAGGAAGATAGGGTCGATTATAGGCAATGGCAAAAGGAAGGTTGGATAAATGTAACCCCCGGTGGAGTAGTTGATATCGATATCATGGTAAGCGAGTTATCGGCTATATTGAGAAAATATGACGTTCGGAACCTCGCTTTTGACCCTGCAAAGGCTTATAATGGAATAATACAGGGGTTGCAAAAAGAAGGTTTCGATGATATACTTGACCAGTTTAGCCAGGGGATCCAGAACATGAGCGAGCCTACCAAACAGTTGGAGGCTGACGTTACTTCCGCTTCTGTCGATTTGATGGGTAATCCGGTTATTCGCTGGATGTTTCGAAATGTGGTGATATATCGGGATGCAAATGATAATATCAAAATGGACAAGAGGAAGAGCATTGAAAAGATTGACGGTGTTGTCGCAATGGCGAATGCCATTGGTGGCTATATGTCACAGGATGGGGATGATATGTATCAGTATAATGGAGTGAGTTTTGTTAATTTTTAAAACAATATAATTATCAACGATTTAATTGCTAAATAAAATGGAAGTATTAGTTAAGATTACAGAGAAAAACGGTAAGAGTGTAGTTAGAGCAAGAGATTTGCACCAGTTTTTAGAAAGCAAACAAGAGTTTGCTAATTGGATTAAAAAACGTATCGAGAAATACGGTTTAGTAGAAAATGAAGACTATGTAGTTTTTGACAATCTTATCAAAAACCCCCAAGGTGGTCGTCCCCAGATAGAATACGCCCTGACTATCGATGCTGCTAAGGAATTATCAATGGTTGAAGGTAATGATAAAGGGAAGCAAGCACGTAGGTATTTTATTGAATGTGAAAAGAAATTGAGAGAAAAAACACAATCGGCTTTTGTTATACCTGGATCGTTTAGCCAGGCATTGATGTTGGCGGCAAAACAACAGGAGCAAATAGAAGAACAGCTGAAGCAGATATCGATTATGAGTACGGAGATAGTCGAAATGAAGAAAAAGACGGATTATCTGGAGATTATATTGAATAGCAAGGAAACGGTTACCATTACACAGATTGCACAGGATTACGGAATGACTGCTAAGTCTTTTAACCGGTTATTGGAAGAGTTGAAGATACAGAGAAAAGTAAACGGGCAATGGATCCTGTATTCGCCGTACATAACTCAAGGGTATGTGCATAGCAAATCGGTCCCCATTATGCACAAGGATGGGAGCAGAGATTCGGTTTTAAATACTGAATGGAGGCAGAAAGGCCGAATTTTTCTGTATGAGAAGTTGAAAAAGGCCGGGGTGTTACCGCTTATTGAAAGGAATTGATGAAAAAGATAAATAACATCTTAATCCGGTCCCTATCAGATAGGGACCGGGATGCTTTGTTGTATCTGATGAATGAGGTAAAGCTACGTCAAGCTTCAAAAGCCGTCATGCAGGCGGTACATGCGTTTCAGCGTAATACGCAGGTGATCCGCAAACAAGCGGAAAGAATACGCGATTTGGAATGCCAGAACCATATATTGAGAAGTAATTCTGAGCAGATTATTAAGTCTATAGGTAAAATAGAAGATGTGTTGTCAAAATAACGGAAATGTTAGATAAAAGGAATGCCCGAACATCACTGTTGGGGCATTCTGAAAAAAAATCACAAAACACATGAAAAACATGTGTTCAACAAATATATAAGTTTATTTCGTGATTTGAGCTATATAAGATCATTTTTTCAACATTTTATTTCTCATTTCCTCTATACCTTCTACTGTATTAGGATATACCGTCCACCCCCTTCTTAATAAAGAAAGAAGAGAATCGCATTTTTCATTAACAATAGCGTTATTTACTTCTTTGTAAGTTGATTTTAGTGATCTGTATTCGTTATAAGAGATTCTTCTTACATCACTGAGGCAGACTTCATCATCACCACCAAAACCGACGATAGTACCTTCATAGTAGTATTTTTTACGGCCATAAGCACCGGAAACGGCAAATGAGCCAACTTCTTCCATATAACCTACCTGAGCCATTGAAACCCCGCACTCATACTGTCTTGTTTGAGTATTAAATGATCGCCCGCATTCAGGAGCTTCACCGTATCTGTATCCTACTATTTTACTACCTATGATGTCCATGTCTTGTTTGTTTTTTGATTACACTACAAAGATACGACTTTTTTATTTGAATGCAAATTTGCATTCAAATATTTTTCGGGAAAAGTAGATATTTAACATTTTGATGGTAATTCAATGCCTCAAATCCCGCCTAAATTACCATCAGACCAAATCAACTATTTTTCCGAGCGCATTCGCTATATTTTCAAGCAAATCGAGTCGGGGCGAAAATTTCCCCGCTTCGATCCGGTACACGGTACTTTGGGCTATGCCACAACGCGCCGCGAGATCGCGTTGTGATAAGCCCGCTTGTTTTCTTAAATCTTCAATCCTTCGACCGATGCGTATTCGGTCGCTTAACTCGTAATTATCTTCCATTTTGTTCAATATTTTCTATTTATTAGTTGTTCTACGGCTTTTACATAAGGAGCTGCCTTTTGTCTCTCCATATAAGCCACATATTGTTTGGCAATATGTGCTTCCAGCCTATCGGCTTCTCGATCGGCCTCAGGAGATATTTTTCTCAATTCAGGTATATTGTATGTTGTCCCGTCAACGACATACGCAAAACCGTTTAACGTGGCTGTCCATCCGTTTACCTCAAATTCAAAATCACTGATTTTGCCCGTGTGGACAAGTTCTATTGCCTCTTCTAATGTCGGGACTGTTTCTTCTTCCTGCTTTTCAGGTTCGTTTTCAGCAAATTCGAAAACTACGGCCGAATTAAACTTTGATTGTCTTCTACCCGAATAGCAAGCACTTGTGAAGTTGGAATAAAACTCGTCAAACTCAGCCTGAGAAGCGAAGTCCTTAGACCATGTTTTCGTAGAAGGGTCGTAAACGAATCCTTGGTTTTTCAGGCTTTCTTTTGCATTGAATGTGTTTTTAACTGCAATTGCTTTCATTTCCTTACGCCGCTTATAGGTTGCCGCCCTGTTCTAATTGTTTGTTTTTTGATTACACTACAAAGATACGACTTTTTTCTTTGACTGCAAATTTGCAGTCAAATATTTTTCGGGAAAAGTAGATATTTAACATTGTTTGTATATTTAGCACAGGATATCTGCACTATACAATTGTGTTATCAAAAATAGACGTATCTTTGCGGTGATTGTGAAAATGATAACAGTATGAAGAGGATTTTATTTGTTTTTATGCTATTTTTATTGATGGCAGGATGTTCATCTCCTTATCGGGTAGTGACTAATAGTGTTGATTTTTCGATGTATACGGATAATGGTTTCTTTATTTCTGAATCAGATGCAGTTCCGTTTGAATATAATGGCGTTTCGCTGTTGTTTACGAAGATCGTACCTGGGTATGAAAATGGATATTACAAGGCTGCAAATTATCAGGATGCAACTACTGAAATCGTTAGGAATGCCATGCTTTTAAAGGCGGATGGTATTGTGAATCTAAAGTATTCGATTGTTCCCATAAATAAGTATGAGTATGAATTACATGTTTCGGGGATGGCGATTAAAAGGAAAAGATAATTTCAAATTATTATGTATATACTGATATTTGTAGCAATTATTGTTGTTGTTTGGATTGCAATTAAGGTCATTACTATTTTTGATCTCATTTTTGGGGGACAATCATCTGGGGATCGATCAAGAAGTGATTATCAAAGCCGATATGATGATTATGATGTGACTTATGGTGATGAAGATTATCTTGCCGGTTATTATAGTGGATTTGTAGATCAAGGATATGACTGTTTTGAAATCAAGGGAACATCATTTCGTGGATTAAGCAAGAGCGATGTAGGCACTTTTGATGGGAAAGCCATTGCTGAGACAAATAATATATACGATAATTATGCAATTGCTATATATGGTAATTATGGAAAACTTTTAGGGTATATTCCAAAAGGTCAAAAAGATATACATCAATATATATTGAGCAAAGGTGGTGAAGCAAGAGCTGTAGGTTATATCAATGGAAATAAGAAATTTTTTTGGGGAAAGGCATATGTTGAATTTGATTATAATGCATGGGCTGAATTGCTCCCTGAAGAGGAAAGGGTTTATGCACGAGCTAACCTAAGAGAGCATTATATGATTGTTTCTGATATCGATGCAAAGAAAGGGATATTCTATGGAACAGCAAAACCTATGGTGGGATTAAATGAGCCTTTCCCGATAGGTATATACAATGAGGAAGGTGTAAAAATTGGTGTTGTTATTGGTGAAATGCGTGTTTATTTTACTATTAAGTTAAAAGAAAATGGTGAGGTTCCTGTATGGGGTAGAATTGGGCGATCTGAAAGTTTTGTTTACATACCTGTACTTTGCGGTCCTAAAAAAATTGCGAATGCAAAAGCAAAATTTGAGGAACAATTCAAAAAATAATTTGCTTTTCTAAAATCTTTGTGCCACCTTTGTAGTGCGAAATACACATATAGGCACTGCAAGCGAGCAGGCAAAGGGAGAGTAGAAGGCATTGGCAGTTCTATCATAATCCATTCATATATCCCTGATATATGTGTGTTTCGCGACCTTAGGATTATATAGAGCTGCTTTTTTTATTTATTCATCAAATGCGAAACACGGATGAAACAAACAATCTCAGCTGCTGGTACGCCTGTACCTGCATCCGTAAAGCTCGGAACAATCTTTTCATGGGCAATGCTTTTTGCCTTAGTCATAAATCTTAAGAAGCGTCTGCCGGAACCTTGGCAAGATGTAATCCCTGTTGAAAAAGTAGAAGATGTAAAGATGTGCATCCTACTTATCCTATGTTTTTTCTTTGTATTTGTACTTGCCGGAGCATATGATGTAATGAATGGAGGGGAAACATTATGAGTAAGTTGATGAAAAACAGTATTTCTTCGGATGTGAAGTTGTACTTTGAAGAAATCATGAATTTACAGGCTTCCGGCAATGATTTTCCGGTAAATTTAGACGATGTTTGGCCTTTGGTATATAGTAGAAAAGATAAAGCTGTAAGAGCTTTGGAGGATAGCGATTTATTTATACAAAATACTGATTATCAATTTTTCCCCCAAAATGGGGAAAAATCGGGAAGAGGTCGAAATGCTGATGAATACTACCTATCTATCCCCTGCCTTGAATATTTCATTGCCCGAAAGAAGCGCGAAGTCTTCGAAGTATATCGTCAAGTCTTTCACCGTGCCATGAACCCACAATCAATGTCAAAGGCAGATGCGATAGTCGATACAGTCCAGCACATTATGTCACTACCGTTGGACAATGAGGCGAAAACGGAACTGATCCAGCGAATCAACAACGACGGGAGCCGGGCTTTACCGGAAGGTAAAGGCTTAACACTTCCTCCGGCTGCCGGTGATGGAATGATAAGTGCAACCAGGTTGCTTCGCAAGCATGGTGTTACCATAAATGTAGAGTATTTTAACGATGTGCTTTGCAGTATAGGGTATATGGAAAGAGTGAATGCCGGATGGCGGAGCTATTGCGTGTTGATAGATGAAGGTCTGAAGTATGGCCGGAACAAGCCGAATCCCTACTATCGTGGCCGCACGATGCCGGTATATAGGGAAGATACATTTGAGGAGTTACTTAATGTTGTTTTTAGTTGCATTGATTTTGAATAGGAGGAAATGTTATGGTAGAATATGATTATGAAGTTTTCAACAAGATGATAAACACCCGGTATAAAGTTGATGAAATATGTGATTCACTTGAAGAGTTGACATACAACTATGTCCGGTCTTTAGATGTGGATTATGTGGATCAGTTTAAAGACGATATAACGTTTATTGAGTTTTTATTGAAAGCGTTTAAGAGCTTGAAGAAGCAGACAGACGGAAATAACAAATAAAAAAAGTTAATTTGTTTTTCCAAAATTGCAAATGATTTTGATTATTTTATAGCCTCTTTTCGTAAGAGGCTATTTTTTTGTAAACTTATGATTTTTATGTGTTTTGTTTAAATTATTTTTTCATTTTCAGATTTCATTTGTAATCTTACTTTTGGATTGCAAATAAAGACTTAATTTGCTTATTTACAGATTGTTAATCTTTGTGTGCTGTGTTGCATATATCAAATAAGTATCTGTATTTTGTGAAAAAATGCGGAGAATGGAAAGCTTATTGGGTATATTTAAACGCAAGGTTTCCTCTTTTAAAACAAGAAGTTCGAGAGGATCTTTTGACAGCATGGGAAACGGATTATCTTCTATTTCTTCATTCCGTTCTGCCTTATCATCTGTAAACACAGAACAAGCAATGCGTTTCACTGCCGTATATGCGGCAATCCGTCTTCGTTCTGAGACGGTAGCTTCCCTACCTAAAACCGTTTTTTCTATCGACGAAACCGGGCGGCATGATGCCCGTAAGCACAATATATACAAGCTGATAAAATACAAACCCAACGGCTGGATGAATGTGTTTACTTTTTGGGAATACACTAATTCATGTTTGGAAGGTTGGGGGAATGCTTTTGTTATTATCCGTCGGGATATGAAAGGTGATCCGGTGGAATTGATACCGGTCCATCCCCGGTTAGTGAGTGTTGTGTTTAGAAATGCACGTAAATGGTATATTGTGGCCGGTAGCCTTTTTTTCGACGGGACCTATCCGGATGAAGACATGTTGCATTTTTTCGGGATGTCAGAAGATGGAATTACAGGCGTAAATCCCATTGTTTACAACGCTGCGGCTATTAGCAGTGGCATTTCCGCTCAGTCTTTCGGAAATGAATTTTTTGAACAGGGAGGAAATGTGAAGGCTGTTCTTGAAACAGATAAAGTGATGGGGGCTGATGTTGCAGCCGATTTTGCTAAGAAATTTAATCAGACAAAAAATTTCGGCACGCCTATTCTTGACCAAGGTGTAAAGTATAAACAGGTTGGTATCGCTCCGGAGGCTGCTCAGATGCTGCAAACACGCACATTCGCTTTGCAGGATATCGCCAGGATATTTAATCTGCCTCCTCATATGTTGGCTGATTTATCAAGAGCGACATTTTCAAATATAGAACATCAAGATATCCAATACGCTAAGTATTCTATTCGCCCATCCGTTAAGCGGTATGAGCAAGAAATGGACAGAAAGCTGTTTTTTGAGGATGAATTAGGCAGGTACGAAACCAAGTTTAATTTGAACGGGTTGATGCGTGGAGATATGACAAGCCGGTCAAATTTTTATCACAATGCGGTTTTGGATGGCTGGTTATCCCGTAACGAGGTGCGCGAAATGGAAAATATGAACCGGATGGATGGACTTGATGATATGTTGTATCCAGGCAACGAAAATATTGTAGGAAAAGAAGTATTACCAAAGGAAAAAGTAAGCAAATGAATAGAAAAGAGGCCGAAAAAACAAGAACCGTGCAGTTCGTCTTTTCAGATGAAACCCGCGACACATATGGAACAGTCCTGTCGGCAGACAAATGGGATTTGAAACGTTTTAACCGGATAGGAGTTGCATTTTACAATCATAACGGTCTAAGTAGTGATCCTGATCAAACGATCGGCACTGCTCGTGCTTGGATAGAAGGTAAAAAACTGATGGGGGAAATTCGTTTTGAAGCGGAAGATCTGAATCCATTGGCGGATAAAGTTTTCAGAAAAGTACTTGCCGGTACGCTTCGCGGCGTATCTGTGGGTTTCCTCCCATTGGAGCGTGGTCAATTCGGTAAAGGAGATGAAGCTTTAGGTGGCAAAAATGAAACCTATTATTACGGTCGTTGTGAATTACTTGAGATATCTGTTACTCCTCTTCCGTCGAATAAAAATGCCTTGGCGAGATCAGTAGGTACAGATCCTATAGGGGAGACAATAGAAAGGATGTCAGCAGATGGATATATCTGTACGATCGAAGACCAGGAACCGGATATCAATGCTAATAATGACCAAAAAGAACGTGATGCAGACGAAGACCGAGCATTGGCTCTTGATCTTATGTGCCGTACTGCAATAACTATGTCAAATTGTTAAACATCAATATATAAGCGATATGAGAAAGAAACATGAAGTAACGAGGGAATTGGAGCAGGAAAGAACCCGAATGAACGAGCTTTTGTCAGATAAAGACAAGAGAGATGAATTTCGTTCGTCAGCCGATAGGGTTTCCGAATTGGTAGAAGAATTAAACGCTATCAACTTGAATGAGGCAGCTGAACGGGCTGCTGCTACGGCACAGGCTGACCAACAGAATATCCGTGATGTGGCCAAGAATTTCAGTTTTGCAAAATTTATCCGTGAAGCCTCCGGAGAAAATGGATCACAACTGACCGGAGTTGAAGCGGAAATGGCTCAGGAGGCAGAAAAGGAGGCAAAAAGATGTGGATATAAATTGACCGGTGTAGGTATTCCGTCCGCACTTTTAAACAGCCGAATGCATGTTGAAGGACGTGCCTTTGACGGTCAGAACGTAACGACACCGGCTGACGGTGGATATACGGTTACATCTCAGATGATGTATCAGGAGGCTTTGAGAAACAGATTGATCTTGACACAAGCAGGAGCTACCTATATGGGAGGACTGGTTAATAATATCGATTTGATTCAAGGCGAAGCTATCACTATGGGATGGCTGGATGAAAACGCAGAAGGATCGGATACAAAGAAGCAATTCAGCAAAGTATCTGTTAATCCGATGCGCTGCTTTGTCAATGTGCCTATTTCCAAACAATTAACTATTCAATCGAACTTGGATATTGACCGGGTGATTATCAACGACATTATGGCTTCTCATGCCGAATTACTCGAAACAGCTGCCATTAATGGCACCGGATCAAAACAGCCGACTGGCGTTTTGAATACGGACGGTATCGGTTCGGTGGCTATCGGTGATAATGGTGGTCCGATCACTTTTAAAAAGATTGTGGATCTGGAAACAGCTATCACGATTAAGAATGCTGACGTGTCGTCAATGGCATATGTGACGAATGCGAAGGTAAGAGGCGAAGCAAAGACAACTCTAAAATCGGCAAACGTGGCTGGATATATCTGGGAAGGTGGAGAAATGAACGGATACCGGGCATTGGCCTCTAATCTAATCCCGTCAGATCTGACTAAAGGCACGGCTACAAAGAAGTGCTCTGCGCTTATTTTCGGTGATTGGTCTAATCTCTGGATTATGGGTTGGGGAGGCTTGGATTTGATTGTCGATCCGTATACAATGAAAAAGTTCGGTGCATACGAAGTCACCCTGAATGCTTATCATAACATCTTTACCAAGCGCAAAGAAGCTTTCGCAGCAATCAAAGATATTACAATCGCTTAAGTTATGTGGGTAGTATTTAGAAAAGCAAAAGCGGGGCTTGCCTATTTTAAAGGAGACAAAGCCAATTTATCGGATGAGATGGCCAATCAACTCATAGAGGATGGCTTTGTTCTCCCCGCTGATGCGGATCAGATCAAAAGTGATTTACCGCTTGATCTTCCGGGTCGGGCGGCCTTGATAAAAGAAGGCTTATTTACAAAGAGTCAGGTGTTGGATGCAAAAGAATCATTGACGGATGTTCCGGGTATCGGGAGCGTTACGGCAAGGCAAATAATCGATACTCTAACGAAAGGAGAATAGTATGACATTAGAAGAATGCCCGGTATCATTGGACGAATTGAAGAAGCATCTCAGAATGCCGGTAGACGGCACTTTGGATGAAGAACTTACGACGGTTCTTTTAGCTTCTGCCGAATATATCGAGGGCTTTTGCGGAAGGAAGTTTTCAACGTTTGAAGGCGGATTTCCGAATACGCTGAAAGCCGCCATTCTTCTTAAGGCTTCATCGCTATTTGAGAATCCGGCCGATGCTCTTGATGAACGTACAACTGCCTCGCAGAGGCTCGCAAATCCAAGAATATGGAGGCAAGAAACTACAGTATAGGAAATTTCGTTGAAAAGGTCGTGTTTTTGAAACCCGTTCGTAATGTTTCAGAAACAGGAGCGTCCGAAACAGCGTTTGTTGAGCAAGAATATCGATTATGTGAGATACAGGACCGAGTAGTAAATGCTGAGACGGTGAGTGATGCAGATGCAGAGGTCCAATCTTATTCTGTTGTTACCTGGAAAGTGAACGGACTTACGACCGAATGGCGGGCAGAATATGGTGGAGATCGGTATTTTATCGATCGGATTTTAAACGAAAATAGAGGAATCTCAAGGTATGAATTAAGACGTGAGGACTTATGCAACGAGTAAATAAGGAAATATATAAGGTATTGGAATCGATCCTTCCTAATAAGACCGGGATTTATCCTGCTTTTGGCAGTGAGGATGCGAAATTTCCTTTTGTTGTTTATAACTGTGATTCGCTTGTTCCGGATCGAAGCAAGGATGGGATAGAAGGATTCAAAATGCAATATTCGATTGATATCTATTCTGATAAGTTCGACACTTCTGATCTTCTTGAAGATTTGATTATTGAAGGACTTGAAGGTTACACAGGCCAGACAATATCAGATATTTTATTGGTAGATGGCTCTTCGTCTTTTAATGGTTCTTTCAGGCATACATTAAACTTTGAAATTAGTATTGATGTAGATTAATACATAAGTGATTTTATTGATCATGGAGAGAGCAGGAGTAGATATCAATATTAATAAATTTCTTGATTTGACAGCAAGGCTTACAGGCAAGGAAATGGATGTTGCTAAAAAGGCTGCCGTAAGGCAAGGCGCCAATTATTTGAGGCGTGTGACGAATAAGGCCTATGCTACATGGACGCGCCTTCCTATGAGGAAACATGGTGTATCTGGTGTTAAAAAGCCAGGCGAAGCTGTAATGAAAGAAGATAAAGAAAATCCCGGTGTGTTTAAAGTCCATATCATGGGTGATTACATGATGAAGTGGTTTGAACTTGGAACAAAAGAGAGAAAAACCAAAAGCCGTAAAATTGTAGGTAGTTATAGAAAAGGGATGCGTAAATTTCTTACAAGGGCAGGAAAAGGACGAAATACGGGAAAGATAGATGCTCTATATCTATTTCAAAAGGCACAAAGGTATTCTCAGAAAAAAGTGTTTGATGAAATGGAAAAAAGATTAATAAGATCGCTGAAAAGAATTAATAAAAGTAAATAATATAAGGAGGAAAAAAGATGAGCGTAGTAAAAGGTAGAGATTTAATGCTTTTCAAAGCATCAGGAGAAGCACCAGAATATACATGGAAAGCGTTTGGCGCAGCACTTACACATACGCTGAATGTGAATACTGAGGAATTGGATATTTCGAATAAAGATACTGGTGAATGGGGGGATAGTGAAGCAGGACAAATCACATGGGATTTACAATGCAACTCCATGATGGTAGAGTCGGATTACGATGAATTGCTAAAGAGCCAACTGGCAAAAGAGGTATTTCATATTGCATTTGCTCAAAAGCTAAATCCCGGAGATACAGGTAAAGCGCCAGAAGGCGGTTGGCCGATTGGAAAAGGAGGTTGGGAGGGTGATTGCATGATCACATCTATTACAGCTACTGCCTCTCATAATGATAAAGCAACATACGATGTCACCTTTAAAGGAAAAGGACCGCTTAAGGAAAGAAGTAAGGAATGAATACCAACGAAATAAAAATAGACGGAAAGATTTATAAACTGGGATGTAATTTACATACCCGTTTATTATACGAAAGAATGGCAGGTAAGATCCTTGGTGATAATATGCTTACGCTTGAACATATCATCTTTTTTTATGCCGTATTGGTATCGTTCAATAAGTCTGTTTTTGATATTGAATTTGACAAATTCGTTGATCTATTGTCCGAAGATGAGAAAAAAATAGAAGAGTTTGCGGCATGGGAAATTGCTTATTTCAAAAGCCTATCCTTATTATCCGAATCACCAGATGAGAATGATAAAAAAAAAGGATAAGTGCTTCGGAGATTTATAAGTTGCTTGTAATGGAGGGTGGTTTACCTCCTGACTATGTGTTATATCAGATGCAGCCTTTCGAGATTGAAATAGCTATCTCCGGGTTACACCTGAAGCACAAGGAGCTATGGGAAACTACCCGATTGTTAATGTATGCGATTGTGCAGGTTAACAGTAAACAGAAATTGGACCCCAAAGATGTATTATCCTTACCCTGGGATGATGAAGCTAATGAACAATTTAGCGATCGTGATCCATATAAGGAAATGCAAGAAGAAATGTGTAAAATGCTAAAATCGATGAATGATGGCCGGTGATTTAGTTGTAAGACTTTGGCTTAATAGTCAAGGATTTGATAGAAATATAGAGAAAAGTACTAAGCAGGCCCGTAAGTTTAAAGATGGCTTTTCGGGAAGTGCAGAACAGGTATCTGAATTTAGCGGAAAGTTAAATTTGTCTATCGGTGTCTTAGCTAAGTTTGCTGGTGGTCTTGGGGCCGCAGCGGGTGCTTTTGGGGTAATCAATGAAGGTTTACAGAGTAATGCTGTGTATCAAGACAAATTCAATGAGTTAATGAGTACCGGCAAGGGAGTTGTATCTCAGTTTTTCTCATCATTATATTCGGGGGATTGGACCGTATTTAATGACGGGATAATGGAGGCAATTGAAAATGCGAGAACATTTGCGGAAGAATATAGAAAAGTGCGAAAAAGTCTTGTTGTTAATAAAATAGGATTTGAACAAAAAGATGCATTAAAGAATCAGTTGGAATCCATAATAGAAGATGATTCAAAAACTTCTGAAGAAAGGAAGAAAGCACAGAGGCAATTAGATAAATTGCTAATTATGGGTATTGCTGATATAAGAGAAATGTCAGATAATGCCAACAAGGCATTGGAGTCTATGATAAAACAAGTCACTGGTACTGGTAAATTTGTCAATTCAGAAAATGCCCAAAGCATCGTACTAAGAGTATATGATGAGAATAGCGATCTTCGAAAAACACTTGAAGGTTATAGGGCAATAAGGGATATGGCTAGAGAGTCGGCATCAAACTCATTTGCCAAATTCGATATATCAAATTATCGTCGACAAATTGAAGCCAGAAAACAGCTTGATTTAATGCCGGAAGATCAAAGAAATAAATATGATGAACTTTTGAGATTGGCCGATAATCTCAATGAAGAGATGTTTAATTCTTTTAAGGATTTGTTCGACGAACTGAATGATCTTAATGATAAGGCGGGAACTTGGGAAAAAGATAGAGCTGGCGCGCGGGATGAAATATTGGGGATAAAGGTTGGCAGTACATCTTCCAAATCTGAAAGATATTCTCCAGAAATAGGTTCTTTGGCTATGGCGGAAAAACTCCTTGCCACATGGCGGGATAAGTTTAATAAAGCTACAACGGAAGAGGCTCGTTCTGTGGCAAACAGGATGGTACAAGAGTTGAATGGTCGAATTGTTACAATGAAAGTCCAATATGATGTTGAATATAAATATGGAAAAAGAGAAGATGTACAATCGATAGAACCCGGTAAAAATCCAGGCCTTAATATACCTATTGGGGCTCCTGATTTTACAACATTGAATCAACAGCTTCAACAGTATAAAAAGAATATTGCTTCTGATGGTGTACAACTGGTTGATAACAATCAAGTTGATACATTAAACTCAATGGCTAATTTGTTGGGATCGATTAATACATTGACAGGAGATGGAGCTGCCGGTTGGTTATCTTGGTCTTCAAGTATAATGCAGGCAATTGCTCAAGTAATCCCCTCTTTGAATAATTTGACTACAGCACAAACGAAAACGGCAGCTTCTGGAGCTGCTGCCAGTGTCGCTTCTATCCCTGTTGTTGGATGGATCATGGCAGGTACAGCGGTCGCAAGTGTATTGGCAGCAATTATGTCTGCTCCTAAATTTGCGACAGGTGGTATTGTGCCAGGTATAAGCTATGCGGGTGACAAGGTCCCTGTAATGGCAAATTCAGGGGAAATGATATTGAACAGGGCACAGCAAGGAAGATTGTTCGATATGCTTAACAATGGAGGTGGCAGGTCATCAGATGTGCGTGTTACCGGAGAGTTAGTTGCAAGAGGATCAAATTTGGTGGCAGTGATCAGAAATAGTGAAAAACTTAACTCGAAAATGCGATGAATATAGCTTATTACTACGAATTTAGAGGACTAGACAATGTTTTGAACAGGGTTGAGATATTGACGAACAACAGTGTTACGGCTAAAGAGGTCACAGGTACCGGAACACCTTTTGTCCTAACGTATTCTGATGCTAAGAAATTAGATCCCGTGCAGGGGGCAGGCGCAACAATAGGACTCGTGAGCCACGAAGTCTTTGAGTTTGTATCGCTGCATACGGATGACATGCAAGGCTATATGATAAAGATGTACCGTGCCGGAAAACTGTATTGGGTAGGTTGGCTCGATCCGGAATTATATGAAGAACAGTTGTCGGACTATCCACCGTACCCGGTCGAATTTACCGCTGCTGACTTTAACGTGTTGGAACGGCTTAAATACAAGGATGAAAACGATGCCAACTACACAGATATAGTCAGCATGAAGGAACATCTTAAAAGGTGTCTTTCTGCTTTAGCTCTTCCGTTTGAAAAAATATATATTGGATGCAGCACAACAGCGGAAGGAATCACGCTGTCCGATAGCGAAACGGTATTAGACAAGTTATATGTAATGTCTGCCAACTTTTATGATGAAGAAAATGAACCGATGTCATGCCGGGAAGTAATAGAATGCATATTGCGGCCATTTGGTCTTATGATGGTGCAAAGGGATAGTAATATCTATATTTACGATTACAACACGATTGAGGATGGCTTGCCCATGAAATGTTACAATTATGCTAATTGGATGTATGAAGGACTGCAAACTCCCGAATATAATCGTGAGGATTTGTCGGATATCGGCTTTATGTCCACAGAGGGTAGCTATGGATTTGAGGAGATGAAAAACAATGTGACTATTACGAGTTCCATATATGCGGAGCAATCTTTAATAGATGAAACCGTTCAAGAAACTGGGCTTGAGGGGAAAGTTGCCAGTCTTGACAAGGATAGCTATACAGAGGAGCATTATTCGAAATGTGCCGGATGGAATTATAACGATTTTATCCTGTTGAAAAGTAAAAAAAAGGAAAGTGCCATATTGGGAGCCAATCTTGCTTATACGGGAAAAGAAAATATAAGCAATAACGTATGGTTTCAAAATAATAGTGGTTTGATTATTCCTTCGACTAAGTTTTTTTTAAGACTTAAATGCAGGGCTTATATCAATACTAAAAATGATCCGTTTGACAATGATGAGAAGGTTGACACCCCGGAAGAGTCCATGAGAATGCAATTGTTTTATAAACTGATACTCATAAGAGATGGTAAAAACATAATGTGCTATAACGGCAAAAACTGGGAATATGTACCTGAAAGCGGAGCTATTAAATACGGAGAAATGATTTTCCTGAATAATGGCAATTGGAGAGATAGCCGGGTTTTAAATCAATGGCTTACAAATTCAGAAGTTTATTGGACTGGATTAGCGCAGCCAGTGACAATAATAGATAAGGAAAAGGATTTTCAGTCCGGTGTTAAAATACCAATACCTCCCGAAAGCGGAATATTAAAACTTGTTATAAGTTACGCTATTATTGATGCAAACAGCAGAATACCATCGGTCCTAAAGGAAGTAAAAAATCTAATTATAGATAATGTAGTTTTAGAGCTTGAAGATCTAGACGGTAACAGCGTATCTACCGATGATTACGAGTTTAAAAGCTACGTGAATAAGAAAGTTAAGTCTGACCTTGATGAGATCACGTTAAAGTGCATATCCGCCAATGAAGAGAAAGCACCGATAGGCAAAGCTAATATTTTGAAAAAGGTCGATAGCGGCTTTACATTCCAACTTTCTTATACCCGTGCTGGTCAAACAAACATCCTTGAGCGTCTTTTGATGTGCACCATCCATTCGAATTACTCACAAAAACATGGGCAATTCGGGTGCAAGCTCCATCTTAAAGGCAATCCTATAATGGGTTATGTTACCTACAATAAGTTTTTGAAAGGTAATTTTTTAGTGACAGGTGCGGAGTTAAATTTTCGACGTGCGACAATGACTCTTTCGTGCGTAGGATTTAGCAAGGACGTTGCAAAGCTCAGTGATATCCCATATGATTGATTGCGCAATATGGGTATGGTATATAACACAAAATGATTCATTTGATGGCAATAGATATACAACATAGAAATGTAAAGAAAACGGCTCTTCCTCGTACGGGAAGGATGTTGGATGCTGTTAGCGGAAGCGTTACGGGTATGTCCGGAGGTTCAAGTATCGGCGGATCTTCGTTTTCCGGTTATTGGGACCTCATTACTACCAATGCGGCCGGAGAAGCTCTGGAAGAAGGCAAGGAATATATCCGAACAAAGTATTCGGCCGTTTCTGAAAAGGATGTTGTAGCCTATGGCACGCAGGATGAATTTCCCGATATGGCATTTCCCATTGCGACTTATTCTACTCCTGGAGCAGTACAAATCAAACAGGGAGGCGGTTTGATCATCGGAGAAGATGGTATTATATCTGTTGATCCTAATTTCGCCGGCGGCGGCTTGGATGAAAAGCAGCTCAAAGAATATCTGGACAGGTATCATTATCTGACTCCATCCAGCTTGTTGTATGGCTACCTATCAAACAGCATAAGCCCTATTATCACGGCATCAGATAGCGTTAATTCGGCGTTTAAAAAGCTCGAAACGCAAATTATTAATTTGAATAAGGATTACGTTACGCTGACTACGGATCAAACGATAATAGGACAAAAAACATTTGAAAAGACGGTGTTATCCAAAGCGGATGTTGTGGCATACGCTGTAAGCGATATTGGCGATCTTATAGCTATAGCAACTCCTGATATGTACGGTTTGGTCAAATATGACAGCTCAGTATTTTCAATCAATTCCATCGGGCAGCTTACATTAGCAGACGGAGCCGGCGGAGGATTGACAAACGTCATACCATCCGGTACCGGAAATGCCGTAACGGAGTTGTCCTATGATAAGGCAACCAAGATTCTTACCTGGAAAAAAGGAAGCACTTTCGCGCTTCGCACAGAGATACCTACCCGATTGGGGCAATTATCCAATGATGTGGGGTATATTACGGGTATCAACAAGAATATGATACTTAATGCCCTTTCCGGAGCAGGTAGTAATAATAAATATCTGGCCGGAGATGGTACGTTTTATACCATTTCTTACAGCGAAATAAGCGGAACGCCGAACTTGTCTGTATACGTCAAAAAAGCCGGGGATACGATGTCCGGCGATCTGACAATACGGAAAACGGAACCTGCGTTGATTTTATCAGGGTCTCGACAGTGGTCAATATACGAGGCATCAGGAGATTTAGGGTTCCGAAATGGCAATACTTTGGCTGCATATTTTTCCGGCAGTAATAACGGTACATTATTGATATATAATGATCTCATAGCTCACGGGGATGTTGTCGCCTATTCATCTTCCGGCATAACAGATTTAGCCGTCGTTGCATCGTCGTCAACTTATGGGCTGGTAAAGTATGATGGCAATACAATAAGAGTTAATTCATCTGGGCAGTTGTATGTCGCTTCTGGAGGTGGGGGCGGCGGTTCTGTCGCCTGGAACGATATTACCGGCAAGCCATCATGGATAGGATCGTCCAAGCCATCTTATAGTTGGAGCGAAATTAGCAGTAAACCGTCGTGGATTGGGAGTAGTAAGCCGTCTTACTCATGGAGCGAAATAAGTAGTAAGCCGTCTGGACTTGTAACATCTGTTAGCATATCCGGAAGCGGGAACGCAATAATAAACGCATCTTTTTCGGGTGGGACATTGAGTTTAACAAAGGGTAGTATTTCTGGGGGGAGTAATTGGAACGGTGGAACTATTACAGGAAATCTAACTATTAGCAAATCAAGTCCGGGTATAGCTTTATCGGGTTCTGGCCCATATATGTGGTTTGGCTCATATTGGAAACTTACAGTCCCTTCCAATGATTATTGTTTTTACTACAATAATGACTTAAGGGCTTATCTATCGTATAGCAGTTCTGGAAATATGTGGGTCAAAGGGTCTTTGGTACAAGGATCTGATATTAGGAAGAAAAATTTAATGGGTGATCTCGAAGATGTGCTTTCGAAAATGATGGCTTTATCTGTATTTAGGTACTCCTATAAAAATGATCCTGATGCCACGGTACGGATTGGCCTATCTGCTCAACAGGTTATCCAATATTTTCCCGAATTTGTATTTACGGAGCCGGATGGATATTATTCGATGGACTATGCGAGCATGTCGGCTTTGGCAATAAAAGGCATACAGGAGATCTCTAAGAGGTCTATGATGATTGAAAATCTTGTGAAAGTCCGTAAGGACTGGGAGTTGACTAAGGATCAGCAGATTAAACATCTTCAGGACACGGTTATTAGCTTGCAAAATGAAATGGATGAACTGAAAGGAGGAACTGCGGCATGATACTACCAAAGAAAGATCTGACACTTTTTCAGACTGCACTGAAGGTTGGAGCAGTATATACGAGCGGCGGGAAAGGGTACGTTATCCGTGATCTTTTCCGGCTTGTGGCCGCGGCCAAATCCGGAGGCGAAAACGGTTATGCTTTTCGGGTAGCAGAAAACGGCTATACAGATGGTACACGCGGCTTTATTATTGACGGGGCATTGCCTTATTGGAATATCTGGAGTCCTGATAGTCCTGGGCGCTTCTTCATTGATATTGATCAGCGCATCAAGCTTCGAATGAAATTTGATGCAGGTAATTCGGCCAATCCTTATTATCGTGCTGCCCTCGGCTATTTTGCTAATTACGATACCAATGCGGAAGCTCCTTATGTTAATTGTACGAATGCAGTCAATGGAGTAATTGACTATTATCCGTCTTTTGCCCTGAGATTGGTATTTCTTGTTACTTGTTCGGGGATAAATTGGAAATCAGTGCAGGGATATATTGATCATTTCTATGTTAAGGTAATCGGGACATTCGCATTAGGTGGATCGGAAAATGAAATAGCATTGATTGAAAGTCCGTCATACGTGAATACGGATGGTACAACAAGGTCCTATAACCAGCAATATGAATTAAAAAATCTCGGCAGCACGTATCAATATCTCCGTTTTGAGATGTATGTCGGATATACTGATACCGGAGGAGAAAAAATGCTTTTTAAAGTCCCCTATATAGGATCACAGACAGTGAGGTTGAATCAACGAAAAGAAGGGATTAGTCCTGGTAATTTCCTATGGTTCTACATATACAATCCCAATTCTTCATCCGGGGGGTATGAAAACGTAGCGATACCGGATTATGAAACGAAAATTCCGGTATCAAACAAAGAAATAGAGTTTCAGCCCAATTCAGGGACTCCGTATGATGGTCGATATGTTTTGAAATTCAGTGCAAAGATAGTTGGTGACTATTATACGGAAATACCGGGATATGGTACCGTTGATATACATGGTTACTATGATGTCCTTGCAAAGGGCTTTATATACAAAAATTCAGGTGGAGAGGTTAATGTAGACTATGAGTCTCTTGGACAAATTTATCTGGATACAAATTCAGAATACAACAATTTCCAATTGCAGATTCCAACGGCCTGGGCAAGCAATAAATTAGATTCCGGAACATTACATTTTTTCATTAGAATGAAATCACAACCATAAAAATAATTAGAAATGAAACAGATTAGCAACAAAAGAACAATTGCGGACGTGATCTATGACGGTGAACAGATCACTTTGAAAGGACAAGTAGAAATAGACTCTAACACAGGTCAGGTTAAGTCAGTAAATGGCGATGTCAGATTGAAAGACGGTGTAACGTACATCGGTAATTTTTCGATGCTTGGTATCAACATCAACGACATCTCATATGTCAAGTACCGAACCGATACCTCAGAACTGGTGGACGAAATGGTACAAGCTATCAACAATAAAACTATTGAGGAGGCTTGACCATGAAAACTATCGAAGCAGTTGAACTATTTACTGTGTTGAAAGACTTGAAACTTTCAGGCATGGATACTTCTGATCGCTTAAAAGTGATCAGAAATCTCCGTGCTCTTAGGGAAGTGACCGATAAGTATAATGCGGACTTGGACCTTGCAAAAGAACGTCTCAAACCGGCCGATTACGACAGTCTGGTAATGAAGATGCTCGAAAGCAATGAGGCTGTGACAGCCGGTGGTAGCCGTACAGTATCGGATTTGGAGGTTGCGTCATTTAACAAGCAAAATGAACAGTTTAACCGGGATTTGAAAGCAGTTCAAATAGGCACCTACAATAAGGATGAAGGATGCTTTGAAGGCGGTATGAATAGTGAACCGGTAGATGTGAAAATCGAATCTCTCACGGAGCTTGCATTTGACAAGCTCGTTGATGCCAATAAGGATGTGCCAGCAGGCGCATTAGCAGTATTGTTCGATAAAATGGTGAAGTAATGGAATTACAGGATTTGACATTTAATAAAGAAGGGGACCTGTATGTTTGCGAGTTCGAGGCAACAGGACCTTTTAATATTAAGATTACCCGTACAAATGTATCGGGAGCTTATGGAGCATTGAGCGTTCAGCAGTCGTTGACGGGAGAGGATTATGTCCCCATTCCGCTGCCTCCGGCATGGCCTCTTATGGCCAAGCTGGATTTTGAGATACCGAACGTACCTGCCGGCATGCATATCCGGATTGAGAGCGGGGCAGAAGTGACAACCGCTAAAATAGCATATCAATCATGATAGGGCTTAACAAAATAGGGCTTAACCAGGTGCAGCTAAATAGGCTGCGCCTGAATGCTCCATTTCCTACATGTAGGAAAATGGCCGGTGGTGGCGGTTCCAGCGACGGTTTCCCGCAACTTCCGGGCGATGTCACTCGTTGGCATTTCGGCGGCCTGACGAACGAGATGATGGCGGCTATGGACGATCCGAGGATCGAGGATGCGGACCATAAAGGTAGGTTCCTATCCTTCAAGAATTTCGCTTGGAAGGAAGGATCGGGTATTAGTGATATTTACCCCGGTGCACTCGTCTTTGACGGAGTAGACGATTGGGCGGGATGTGACAACTTGCCATTATTGCCTAAAGAAAAAGGATATAGTATTATTGCATTGAGGAATTGGATAACACGATATGATGCAACTCAATATAAAAGACCTTTAATATCAAATCTTGACACAAATGATGAAGGCGCTTTTTTAATTGAATATAGAAAGGATGAAAATGTAAGTGCCGTTACGGGATCTTATAATAGTTTTACAGATGTATATATTGACGATAATAACCCTATTACATGGCAAACATCAAGTAGTTACAATGGTCAAATAATAAAAAAAGGAACATCTAAATCTTCTAATAAGCTGTGTATTTGTAAAACTTATTTTGGCCGATTAAGTAAGTATGCCAATGCTGCCATTTGGGAAATAGTCATTCTCGATCATGATGCCACCGAAGAAGAACTGACCAAGATCAAAGACTACTTCGTTAAAACCTATCCCTGGCTCTTCCCCGACCAAGCATGGACAGTGGTAGGCAAAACCAACGAGGACGAAGATCGTGCTACTATTGCCAACATTACGGGCAATGGTAATGATCTTGTCTGTCTAAATTTGGGTTTTATTGAAGGGAGCGGGTACAATGAAGAAGGTGAATATGCTGGCTATCTGGTTACTGATGGGGTGGATGATAAGATAACTTCGTCTACATTTGAAATGGGTAATGATTGGACTGTAATAGGAGATTGGGAGCTTATAAATACAGGGAAAAATGACAATGCTGGTATTGTAAAATTTGATAGTATAGTCATTTATAATTATAATCCAATACTTATTAACATAAAAAATGGTAGAAATAATTTGATTCCCGATCAAAATACCGTTAATGCAATTTGTTCTGATGGCAGGATTTATTCAAAAGACTGGAAAGAATCTATTTATAATGAAGAAACGGAATCTACCAGTAAAAATCTCTTAACTATAGGATATTCAGGTAACAGTTATACTAAAATTGCTTTCAAAAACTTAGCGATTTATCCTACAGTCCTTTCCAAGGAAGATTGTATAAAAGCATATAATTATTTACAAACATTAAAAGCAAAATGACATGAAATACGCAATTGTAAACATCGTATGGGCAAAGTCCCACGGAATAGAAGTCCTACCGGAAATGAGGACAAGCACGGATCAGAGCAAGGTAATCTTGCATGAAGAGTTTATATCACCTTTCGGCGACGAGGAATTTCCGAAATATGAATCTACGGACCCGGAGTTTATAGATCTGCTGGCAAGCGAAGAATGGGCTTTGCCGGAAGGTGTAGAGATTAACAGGGAATTTAGCCGGTTACTGGCCCTTGACCAAATGGACAAGGAGGCTACCGAAAAGATCAATACATACGGCTTAACGGCATCCGAAGCATTACGAGTTAAGAACCGGCACCCGATATGGAAGGTTGGAATTGATGTTAACAAGGGAGATCGATATCAGGAAGGTGACAAACTATATGAATGCGACCTGGCTCACAGAACACAAGAAGACTGGCGTCCAGGACAAGGGGCACATTCGCTGTGGCACGAAGTGACGGAAGAACATACCGGTACTATTGAAGATCCGATACCCTATAACGAAAATCACGATCCCTTATTTGCTGGTATGATCCTCGAAAGCGGCAAATATTACAAGCAGGATAATGTAACCTATAAGTGTACACGGGATAGCGGAATAGCCTTGGTACAGGACTTATCCGCGTTGGTTGGCCACTACGTAGAAGTTGCCCTGTAGATAAGTTTATTCCGCCTTTTGTGCCGGGCGGCATCTAAATTCGACACGTACTTTAATGACAAGTTATTATGATTTGGTTAATAGTTATTTCTATCTTGATTATTGCGGCTTATACGACCGCAGTATGCGTTAAGCAGAAGGGTGTACCTTATTCGATAAGCGCCACGTTCTATGCGATAGAACATAAAGGATGGTTCCGCTTCACAATGTGGGCTTGTCCTATGGTGTTAATGCCAGCAATCTTGGAAGTCAGTAAGCCGGGGACGGAGTTTCTCGCTTACCTGGCGTTGGCCGGGATGATCGTTGTCGGGTGTTTTCCAGATTACAAAGCGGATAAATTCCAACACCGGGGACATATGGCCGGTGCAATGATGGCAATATTATTCTCTCAAATTTGGGTGTCACTTAACTTATGGCCTATGTTATTTGTATGGCTTACCTATATTGGATATGCTGTATTAAATATTGCCAAAGAAAAAGAAGGCACATTCTGGCATAAGCTCTATCAAAGTAAGCCGATGTTTTGGATTGAGATTTCTTCATTTGTGGCTGCTTATCTCTGTGTATTAATTTGCATATAAAGATATGGAAGAAGAATTATTGACAACGCTTAGCCGCCTATCGAATGTGATTGGCGGCTTTGTGACCACCGTACTGATCCCCGTTGCCGGCTACTGGGGCTACCGGGAATATAACAAGCGCAAAGCGGGCGCAGAGGCTAAAAAGGCGGAAGCGGACAATATCACGCAATATGCCGCCGAATGGAAAGAGCTATACGAAAAGAAAGAGCAACGTGTCGGCGAACTGGATACCAAGATCGATGCCCTTTATGACAAAATAGACGAATACCGTAAACGAGTCCGGGAACTGACCGAAAAGAACACAGAGCTTGTGATAAAGAACAGTGCGTTAGAGTTCCGCAAGTGCAACAAGCACGGGTGTTCGGATCGTGAGCCGCCCAGCGATTTTTAGATTTAGATTAATGAACAATTAAAAATAATGGATGAATTTATTATGACAGCAAGAGGACTTAGAAATAATAACCCTGGCAATATCAGAATCAATGATGACTTATTTCAGGGCGAGGTGAGACCAAGCAAGGATAAGTCATTTAAACAGTTTGAAACGATGGCCTACGGCTATCGGGCGATGTTCGTAATCTTACGGAATTATATCCGCAATTACAAACTGGACACCATCCGCAAGATGATTAGCCGGTGGGCCCCGACAAACGAGAACCATACGGAGAATTATATCAGGGTGGTGGCAGAAAGAAGCGGTATTCCAGCTGACGAGCTTGTATATCCTGAGAACAGAGAGATAATGATTCGCATTGTCGCTGCTATGTCGTATGTTGAAAACGGCGTAGAAGCCGATATGCCGGATGTTATAACAGGATGGATTTTGCTATGAAATC
>OOCU01000572.1_pt1 | contig 28603 bp, 28 predicted proteins | sample 1671781 | NCBI WGS metagenome assembly OOCU01 (sample SAMN06348192, study PRJEB24527) | human gut metagenome | reverse complement strand
GAGCCCATCGAGGTGCCTGCGCAACCCGTGCATGTTGAGCCGCTCGCAAAAATCGAGACGCCAGAGCCCATCGAGGTGCCTGCGCAACCCGTGCATGTTGAGCCGCTCGCAAAAATCGAGACGCCGGAGCCCATCGAGGTGCCTGCGCCTGTCGCCACTGTCACGGTCGACGATAGCGACAGCGAGACTACCTCGACGCCTGTTAGGGTCGAGGCCCCGACGCCCGCACCGGCAAGAACCGACAGGCAAGAGCCGCCTCGAGTTCGCGAGTCGGTCAGAGCACCCGCCCTGGATATGGACATCAAGCAGTCGCGCTTTGCGGACGTGCGCGGCATCCGGAATAACAACCCCGGGAATCTTCGCGCATCACGGCTCGCGTCAGGAAAAGACGACGGCTTTTCGACCTTTGCCACAATGGTCGACGGGTATCGGGCGATGGCCGAACAGCTCAAGATGTATGGGAATGCGGGCCTCGATAACGTGGCGAGTATCGTCACGAAGTACGCTCCGGCGTCCGAGAACAACACATCGGCATACATCGACAGCGTCGTCTCGTCGATGCGAAAGGATCTGGGGACGAAGGAGCTGGTCGCGACGACGTCCCTAGATCTTGGAGATCGGCGCGTACTGAAGTCGCTCGTAGACGCGATGATCGATCACGAGAACGGCAGCGGCGCCAGCGACTACTTCAATGGCTCGGCGTACAGCGCGGCGATCGCTGCGGCCTCGCAGACTACGCAGAAGTCGCGCACAGTGGCGAGGGGCGACAAGATCGCCTCGACCGGCGGCATCGTCATCAATCAGGCGATCAGCGTAACCGGGCAGGATGCGGTCGCCGCAGCGGGGACTATCGCCCGCGAGACAAAGCGCCAGATCGCCCGAAACAGCACAAGCAACTTGTCGTAGGAGTGGTAGATGCCTTCACTTGAAGCCCTGATCATGGGGACGAAAAGAGCGATCGAGCCTGTCGACCTAAACGGTGTCTCTGCCGGCGAAGCGATCATCCCCGACGTCACTTTATCGGAGATGCACAGCGACGAGGTGGCCGTGACGCAGCACCCCGTCGATACTGGCGCGAACATCGCGGACCACGCCTATCGGCAGCCCGCGACGGTCGTCTGCACTTTCGGTTGGTCGGACTCCTCGCGCCTGATCAACTCCTTGATGGACGGCGGTACGGGCGCTGTCGGATCGCTTCTCAAAGGCAAGGGATCTGTCGAGGACGTTTATAAAACACTGCTCGAGCTCAAGGACAAGCGAACGCCGCTCAAGCTGTCGACCGCGAAGCGCGTCTATCCGTGCGTAATCATCACGCGCATCACGACGACGACGACGGTCGACTCAGAAAATGCGGCTGTGATCGAGATCACTTTTCAGGAGATCCTCGTGGCGCAGGCGAAGACGGTCACGCTCGCCAGCGTGCAGCAGAAAAAACCTGAGAAGACGGCAAGCGTTAAGAATGGCGGGCAGCGCTACGGCACGCCCGCACAACAGCTACTGGAGGGACGATGATCGTCGAGATACCGCTTACGACCGGCGCGCAGAGCTTCAGCATCAGCCTAGGCGGCACGCAGTATCAGATGAGCCTGGTCTATCGCTCCGCCGATGGTGGCGGATGGTTTCTAGATATAGTGCGCGCGGACAGGAGCGATGCCATCTACGGCATCCCGCTCGTTCTCGGCGAGGATCTGCTCGCGCAGCATCAGTACAAAGGCTTCGGGCACCTTCTCGTTCAGCTTGAGAGAGGAGAGACCGGACATCCTACGTACGACGATATGGGCGTCGGATTGCATCTTTACTGGAGCGATGAGCCGTGGAATACAGCCAGTGGATCAGATACTTCCGCCTGACCGTAGCGGTCGACGGGACGAACAACGTCGCGCTTGATCTGAGCGACTTTCGCGTGCGATTTTCGATCTCGCAGCAGCTCGCAAGCCGACCGACTACAGCAGAAATTACCGTCTATAACGTGGCGCAGAGTACCGTCGACGCGATCAAGACGCCGACAAATCAGCTCGTCAAAAATAGCCGGCCTCGAGTGATCCTCGAGGCGGGATATCAGGAAGACCACGCGATCATCTTTCAGGGTGATCTTTGGTGGAAATCGACGGGCCGCGAGAGCGAGACCGATACGTATATGAAGCTGATCGCGGCGGCAGGAGACCGTGCGCATCAGTACGCCGTCGTCAATCTCTCGCTGCCGAAAGGCGCTACTCAGGAACAGGTCTTCGGCGCCGTCGCCGCATCCATGCAGGAGAAAGGCGTCGGCGCACCGGCGAACAAGCCCACGCTTATGTCGACAAAACTCCCGCGCGGGAAGGTGCTCTACTCGATGTCTGCGGACGCTATGCAGGGCATAGCGGACACAAATGCCTTCGAGTGGTGCTATGGTGCGAACGGACTAATAGCCATACCGAAAGAGCGCGTCTACGACCCGTCTGAGGAGGTCGTCGTGCTCGATGCGACGACAGGCCTCATCGGGCGCCCGACGCTGACGGTCGATGGCGTTCAGCTTCAATGCTTGCTAAACCCTCGGCTCGATGTGGGGTCGCTCATTCAGATCGACAACGGCACCATACAGAATCAAACGTGGAGCACGGAGACTACGGCGGGCGCCGTTCAGGCAAACTATGCGGCCGCGGATGCGATGATCGCGGCCGACGGCATCTATCGAGTGTTCAGCCGCGAGTTTGTCGGCGACACGCGTGGGAATGAGTGGTACGCGAACTTGATGGCCTACGGCGTGAATGCTCAAAAGCCGCTGACGCCGTCGATTAGCTCGACCATGCCGAATATGTAGAGGAGTGGAGATGATCTCTCTAAACACGTTCATGGACGACCCAAATCAGCGGGAGCGTCAGTTTTTCAACGGGCGCGCCGCGATGCTATGGACTGCGCTCCCAGGCATCGTCCAGAGCTTCGACGCCGTGGCGATGACGTGCGAGGTGCAGCCCGCCATTCAGGGCAAGCAGCGCGACGAGGATGGTTCGATAAAGCTCGTAAACCTGCCGCTTCTTCTTGACTGTCCGGTCGTCTTCCCGCACGCGGGCGGCTGTTCTCTGACCTTTCCGATCAAGCCCGGTGACGAGTGCCTAATCGTCTTCTCCTGCCGCGCCATTGATCTCTGGTGGCAGAGCGGCGGCGTACAGCCTCCGGCGGAGACGCGGATGCACGATCTCTCGGACGGTTTCGTCATCCCCGGGCCGTACAGCCAGCCGAAAGTCATTCCCGCCGTCAGTACCGACTACGTCGAGCTCCGCAGTGACGATCGACAGGCCTATCTGGCGATCCATCCGAGCACGCATGAGGTACGGGTTGAGACGACCGGGGACGTGATCGCAACAGTCGGCGGTACGACGGCGGCGACGCTTGACGGCGCCGTTACGATCGACTGCGGTTCTACGCTGACCGCGACGGTCTCCGGAGCGACGAAGATCACCTGTCCGACGCTTACGGTCGACTGCCCTCAGACGACCTTCACCGGCGCCGTGACTGTGCGGGGGCTTCTGACCGGCACCGGCGGCTTCAGTATCAGCGGCGGTTCTGGCACGACCGCGAAGGTGTCCGGAAACATCTCGTTGCGGGGCTCTCTGGAAGCGTCCGGAGACGTCACCGCGAGTGGCATCAGCCTCAACTCTCACACTCACACGGAGCAGGGAGATGGAAACGAGACGAGTGGTCCGCACTGACTTTTTAGGGGGCTTCTGTGAAGGTTCGAAAACTAAGCGCCACAGGCGACTATCAACTAGGTCATGGCGACCTCGACTTTATGCAGAACACGCCGGAGGCCGTAGCGCAGAACGTCATGACGCGGCTCGCGCTCTGGCGCGGCCGCTGGTTTATCGACACGCAGGACGGCACGCCGTGGCTGCAACAGATTCTAGGAAAGCATGAGGCGGTCGACGTCGTGCTTCGCTCGCGGATCCTCGAGACGCCGGGCGTGACTGCGATCGACAGCTTCGAGGCGGTGCTCGATCCGGACACGAGGCGGCTTACGGTCTCGGCGACGATTAGCACGCAGTACGGACAGACATCTTTTCAGGAGGGCTTAGATGCCTATCAGTGATCCGGTCTTTCAGGTGACGGCGCAAGGCATCACCGCGCCCAGCTACGCGGAGATCCTCGAGTATCTGCAGGGACAGGCGCGGCAAATCTTCGGCAGCGACATCAATCTGAGCGCGGACACGCAGGACGGTCAGCTAATCGCGATCGTCGCGGCCGCCATCTCGGACGCGAATGCGCAGGCGATCGCCGTCTATAACTCCTTTAATCCGAATACTGCTGTAGGCGTCGCGCTCGACAGCGCGGTCAAGATGAACGGGCTTAAGCGTCGAGAGCCTACGCAGTCGACGGTCGATCTCCTACTTGTCGGTCAGGCTGGTGCGGTCATTACGAACGGCGTCGCCATCGACACCTTCGAGAATCGCTGGCTGCTCCCGGCGTCGGTCGTCATCCAGACGATCGGGCAGACCACTGTCACCGCTATCGCCGAAGAGGCGGGAGACATCGCGGCGCCTGCCGGATCGATTACGACGATCGGGACGCCGACGCTCGGCTGGCAGTCTGTGACGAACCCCTCAGCGGCGACGATTGGCGTACCGGTCGAGACCGACGCAGAGCTTCGCGCGAGGCAGGCGCGATCGACGGCGATCGCTTCCGTCTCCCTCTGGGAGGGCATTATCGGCGCGCTACTCGATCTGCCCGGCGTCACGCGAGTATCGGGCGTCAAAAATGACACCGACACGCCGACGCCGGATGGCATTCCCGGCCACTCGATCGCGATGATCGTAGAGGGCGGAGACGCGCAGACGATCGGCGAGACGATCTTCCTCAAGAAGGGCGAAGGCGTCGGAACCTTCGGCGATGTGTCGATCACGTATCTCGATGCCTACGGGTTTCCGAATACGGTCTATTTCTCGCGCCCGGACGTCGTGCAGATCTACTGCACGATCACTATCACTCCCGGCGCCGGCTACCTGTCGTCGGTCGCGGACGAGATCCAGCAGAGAGTCGCCGACTACGTCAACTCCCTCGACATCGGCGTCTCTGTCAACATCGGCCGCGTCTTGGCGTCGGCCATCAAGGACTGCACGACGGGCGTCGATACGCGCTTCGACGTGACCGGCATCACGCTCGGAACCTCGAGCGTCGCCCAGTCGGCCGCGTCCGTACCGATCGCGTGGGATGGTGCGGCGCAGTGCTTGGCGGCAAATGTGTCTGTGGAGCTTGCTGATGAGTGAGAACGACTACACCGCGCTGATCGCGGGCTATCACGTAGACAAGCCGCTTTTTACTGAGTGGATCTACGCGCTTACGCAGCCGCTGCAGGTCGCGAGAGACAGACTCGCGCAGATGCAGCAGGACTTCGACGTCGATACCGCCGTAGGCGCGCAGCTAGACGCCGTAGGCGCGCGCGTCGGCATGAGCCGGACGCTTCCCGTCACGCTGACAGGCGTCTACTTCGCGCTCGATGACGTGGACGGCATCGGTCTCGATCTGGGCGTTTGGAAAGGACAGTACGACCCCGACGACGGTACAGTGACGATGGGCGACGGTACATACAGAGCGGCCATAAAAGCCAAGATCGCCGCGAATAACTGGGACGGGACGATGGGGTCTTTACCGGCCTTCTTCGACGCCATCTTCTCGGCGTTCGGTGTCTCCGGAAAAGTCATCGACCTTCGCGACTATCAGACGATGACGGTCGCGATCAATCTCACGCAATCGACGACGCCGCCGATCGTCTGGGAGCTGATCTCCCGCCGCATCATCGACATCGTCGCAGCTGGCGTCGGTTTGACCATTACAGATAACAACCCGTGGTTCGGCCTCGACTACGACACGGCCTCCGTCAAGGGATTGGACGGGGGCTATTGGTTCCCCTTCAACGAGGTGATGGATGGGTAGCGCGCCATGCGCGCTTGCTCTGAAGATTGCGGTCGATCAGATCGCGCAGGACATTGAGAACAACCAGAAGTTCGCTAGGAAGCCAGAGGTCGTCGGGCAGACGGCTCTCGAAGCTAAGGTGGCCGAACTTCAGACAAAGACTTGGAAACAGGAGACCTTGAATGGCAACCAATAAGCTTCTTCCGTTCGCCAACGGTGACGAAGTCAACGTACTCGACTTCTCGCAATGGGAAGCCCTGCCGGCCCGAAAGACCGGCTTTCAATCCGGAATCGCCAAGAGCGCGGAGTTCAACTATATCCTCGCCCAGGGCGGCACGGCCGGTTACATCTGGGGGCAGTTCGCCGTGGACTATGCCGGTGTCGATGCTACGCTCAAGGCCCCCGAACTCTACGCGTCCGTCAAGACGGCCATCGCGGCCTTCGTGCCTCTGGCCGTCGCCGACAATGCCATCAACGGCTCGAAGCTCACCGACGGAACGGTGACGGGTGCTAAGCTCGAGGCGAACGGCGTCACGTTTGACAAGATGAACACCTCCGCCATCGCTACGGATGAGGAGGCCAAGGCCGGCACCGCCACCAAAAAGCTCATGACGCCAAAGGGCGTCGCCGCCGCCATCGCCCAACAACTGTCGACGGCATTTCCTACCGGGATGATTGCCTTTTTCGCACTGAAAAACATCCCGGATGGTTGGTTGCTCTGCAACGGAGCAAATGTCAGCCGCACCACTTATGCCAATCTGTTCGCAGCGATTGGTACAAACTTTGGTTCTGGCGACGGCTCAACGACGTTCACCTTGCCCAACATGGGCGGGCGCTTCATCGAGGGCGCGACGTCGGTCGTAGACGTCGGCAAGACTTATGAGAGTGGGTTACCGAATATCGAAGGCTCATTCAAGATATATGCAGATTTTTTTGGGAGCGGAACTATTTCCGACTGCGTTGGATTTATATATGAATCCTCGGTTGATCCGAGCGAAGGCAAATACTTAGGGGTGTCTAAATATGGTGACGAAAAGGACCACGGCGGCATTGGCCAGTACAAAATGTCGGCCTCAAGATCTTCGCCCGCATTTGGCTCTTCTTCAGGCGTTCAACCACCATCCGTGGCCTTGCTCCCCTGCATCAAGTCTTAATGCAAAGCAGAACGCTCATCTCGGGCCATTCTCCGAGACGCAGATCAGTGACGCGACCTGAGGCGGAGATGCGCAGATACCAAGTTTTCAGGCCTGACGGGTAGATCCTCAGGCAAAGACCGTGCCCGTCCGGTGCGGTGAACCTCTTTGAATGTGCGGCTTCAGTGTCGCAATCTTTTTCGCAGAAAGGAAGCTCATATGACGACTTTTAAAAACCTGCCCTACACGGACGCTGACGGCTACTACGAAGGCCTGTGCACCGTCATGGAGGGCGAAGGGATCGGGCTTCCGGACCACGTAGCTGACGCCGCGGCGCCCGAGGATCCGGAGCACTACTTCTACAAGCTCAACGCCGACCGCGCGGGGTGGGCGCCCGAAAAGAAGCCGACCTCTGCCTCAGAGTGCGTTGCTGTCGGTGCGGTCTCGCACACGTCGCAGACCGAGAGGTGCGCCGCCCTGCGAGAGCTCTTTCAGAAGCTCACCGAGGGCTCGACGGAGTACCGCGTCAAGCGCGGCCAGGACATGTCGTGGGCGGTGGAGCAGATCCCTGAAAAGACTGTCGAAGAAGTCCGCACGGAAAAGACCAGCGAGTTGGATGCGGCGTTTAATTCCTGGTACACGGACGGCGCCACGATGAAGTCGAGCCTCGGCTTTGATGCCGACTCTGACTCCCGCGCCATGCTGGATGTGAACGGCCTCGTGACGGCCGCCGAAGCACAGGTGACCTTCGATACGGACGGCACGCTCGTCTTCATGGACGCCAACAACCAGGGCCACGCCGTCACCCTCGATCAGCTCAAAGTCCTCCAGCTCGAGATCATCAACTCCGGCAATCTCGCTTATCAGCAGAAGTGGAAGATCCGTGATGCCATTGCGAAGGCAAAGACCAAAGAAGAGTTGGAGGCCATCACGATCAAATTCACACCCGCAGACTTCACGGCCGCATAATGAATTACATCAAGAACGTGCTGATCGCGTTGGATCAACTCGCTAACGCATTGATCGGCGGCTGGCCGGATGAGAGTTTGTCAAGCCGGGCCTGGCGGGAATACTGCTCGGGCCAGCGGCTCTGGCCAAAGCGGCTGATCGATGCCTTGCTGTGGTTCGACAAGAACCACTGCGAAGAATCGTACAAAAGCGAAATTCTCAGGCGACAGTTGCCGCCTTCAATGCGCGAATGGAATGAACCCCCCCCCCCCACACACATTGTGAGCTACTTTTGCGGGTGGGGGTACGTTTTGTACCCTGACTGCTATGGCTACTGACGGAAAGAAATATCACCCCTCCACGAGAGGGGCTTTTTTATGGTTGCTGCGGGGTTTGCGTCCCAAACCAACATCAAATCCCCTGAGATATCTCTCGGGGGATTTTTTTATGCGCGTGTGCTTCTAGCGACTGTCGATACTAGAGGCACGGGAGGATTTATGCCTTACAAGGATTTTTCGGAACTACAGGCGTTGGCTGCGTCAACGGGGTTTGCCGGCGTGTGCGGCTGGCTCAACTATCTTTTATCTGTCCAGGAAGGCCGCGCGTTTTCTTGGGGTGGAATGTTCATTCATTGCGGTATCTCAGCGATGTGCGGCTGCATCTCGTATGAGCTGCTGGCCTTTGAAGGCTTTCCGCCGGGCGTGTGTGGTGCCTTGTCCGGCATGGCCGGCTGGGGAGGAACAAGGTTAATACGTATCGTTGAAATCACATTTGCGAAGCGTGCCGGCGTTAATAAGGAGGACTTGAAGTGAAGAATTTTGGTGAGTATTCGGCTGAGTCCGCGATGGACTTCGTCGAGGCGTGGGAAGGCTGCAGGCTTACCGCGTACAGGTGCCCAGCGGGCATCTTGACGATTGGCGTCGGTCACACGCAGGGCGTGACCGAACACGACGAAATCACCTATGAGCAGTCTCGCGATCTTCTGCGTCGTGATCTTGATCTGGTGAAGCACGGCCTCGTGCCGTTCATCAACGTCGGCGTGACGCAGGGGCAATTCGTTGCGCTTGTAAGCCTCGCTTTCAATGTGGGGGCGTACTACGTCACGCATAAATGCCCGAAGCTGATGAGAGCTTTGAACGCTGGCGATCTCGAGGCCGCCGCGCACGAGTTTCTTGATATCGACAAGGCGAACGGCAAGCAAGTGCCCGGTCTGACGCTTCGGCGTCTGGCAGAAGCAAAGCTTTTCTTAGGCGAGGGTGCCCTGGCGATATAAGGTGCACTAGTAGAGAAAAAGGAAAAGCCGCTCAGTTGTGGAGACTGGGCGGCTTCGGATATATAGACCGATTGGTATAGGTGTCTATGGAGTGTATTTTATCAAATTTAATCGGTGCGTTGAAGTTAGGGGAACTCATGATGGTTGAGGAACTGACTTGGCAGGCGACATGTGCTTATGTCTTGGCCTTTGCGTTTGTGTTGGCCATCGTGCTGTGGCTTTTTGCAAAGGCTCTTACTGCGCTCGCAAGCACCGTAAAGGCATGGAGAGATGCACTGAGATGAATAGCCTTGTCCTGAAATATGTGGCGGTACTTGTAGCGAGTGCCGCCTTTTTTGTCGGCGGCTACCAGTACGCGGCGGCACTCTACGGAGCGGACATTGCCGCACTGCGCGAGGATTACGCGACACGCGCTCATGCGCTGGAGGTGAAGTATCGTGAGAAAGAGAAGGTGCAGTACCAGTCGCTTGTGGCCGCGTGGGAAGCTAGGGACCGTGCACTTGCTCGCGTTGATGAGCTTGGCGCTGATTATGAGCGGGTGCGCAAGCAGGCCGCCGATGCAAAGCGTCGACTGTCCGCAGCTGCCGGCGGTACCTGCGACGCTGAAAGAAAGCAGCTTGCCCGATGCGCGGACTTACTCGAAAGAGGCACGGAGTTGGTTCGGCGAGGTGTCGAGCTTTCTGAGCGGACTGCGATAGACAAGGATGCGATCGCGAAGATCGTCAGTCAGTGACGAAGTTGTAGACGAACTCGGTCGAAAATTTAGACGAAGGGGGTGGCGCCAAAATGGGTCGAAATTGCCTTGTAATCATTCCGCCCCAACGGTTTGAGGATGGCGCCTATAAAAACTTCGTTAGACGAACATTTAGACGAAGACACCGTGTGATAGTTGGGGTACAAGCTGTACCCTAGCTGGCGTTGGTGGGGACAAACTGTCCCTAGGTGCGACGAACTGTACCAAAATTCGGGGTTGTATACTTCAAAGTGTACTTCGAGTGTACTCAACGGAGTTTGCGTATACCGAAAGGGCGTTTTTGGGTACACAACGTCGACCAAGTTACCAACGCTGGTAAAATGGTCGTAACAACACCGCGCAAGCCTAGCTGGAGACAACCCGTCCCCAGGAAGCTCACTCCGCGCGGTTTCCTTTTTATTCGTAATGGATAGCCTGAGGCATCGGATCTGATACAGCTCTAATTATGTAGAATTCTACGTAATTAGAAATTTCCGCCGCTCCGCGAGGCAAATTTATACGGGCTACGAGAGTATTGATGTTCGATCATATGGAGCGTCGAGAAATCCTGCCCCTGAAAACGCCCCGTCTACCATCATCGGTAGGTGGGGCGTTTTTCTATTTGTGGTCGCTCAGCAGGCTCATCGGCAGGATCGCATCTGCCCACTGTTGCATGATGGGACGACGTTGCTCAAGGAGGTCTGAGCGTTGGTAGGCCTGCACGACCTTGTCGCCCTTTACGTGAGCCAGAGCGCGCTCGGCAAGGGCCTCATGGATGAAGTTCTCCTCGCACCAGTCGCGGAACGTTGATCTGAAGCCGTGCATTGTGAAAGACTCGCCTGTCGCCTTCCGGATAAAAGCCCGAGGGCTGTCGATAACCATCTCTTTGTCTGATCGTGGCGCAGGAAAGACGAGCTCAGACTTTCGTTCGCAGCGTTCTAGGACTGCCAGTGCCTGACGTGAAAGCGGGACGCGGTGCTCAAGACCGCACTTCATCCTAGAGGCCGGGATCGTCCACGTCGCGCGCTGGATGTCGATCTCGTCCCATCGTGCGCAAAGGAACTCTTGCACGCGTGTAGCAGTGAGGATGCCGAAAAGGACGGCGCGAGACACGACAGAAGTCTTTTTCGCCGTCTCCGGTGCAAAACTTTTCAGAATTTCAAGAGGCATTGCCTCATGGTGCTTGACTTCGTGGACTTTTGAGATCGGCGGCAGGAAGAAAGCTAGCCCGTCTTTCCAAGTGGCAGGGTTTGTTTGTATGAGTTCTTCAGCGATTGCTTGAGAGAAGAGACTTTCGAGGCGGCCTCGTAGGCGGCTGGCTGTCTCTGGCTTTTCTGTCCAGATCGGTTTGAGGACTTCGAGGATGTCTCCTCGCGTGATGTCCTTTACGCGAAGAGCACCGAGAACCGGGACGGCATAGGTTTCGATTGTGGACACCCACTGCGATGCGTGCTTTTCGTTTTTCCAGCGCTTGACGTTTTGAATGGTCGCGATTGCACCAGGATAGAACTCTTTGAAAGTGATGCTTTCTCGGGCGTCTTCTTCTGAAAGCTTTGATGATGACGGATCGATGCCGTCGGCCGCCATTGAGAGAATTTTTGCTGCCCGCGCTTTTGCAGACGTGATTGAAATGCGCGAGGCGCCACCGATCGACAAGTCTTTCCGTGTCCCCGCGAATCGGTAGCGGACAACCCACTGCCGGGAAGACTCAGAACGCACGAGAAGCATCAACCCACCGCCGAGCGAGTACCGGCCGGGTGGCAGCGTCATGAAATTTTTCGACGTGACTTGATCTTTCATATCTACCTTTGGGCGGTGAATCGCGTAAGACCCACCAGAGACCCACCGAAAAAAGACCCACCAAAAGACCCACCTCCACAGTCTATCGCATGGCGTAATATGTCGCAATCTGGCGGATTTTGGCGGAATCGACGAAAGTAGAATTCTGGAATGTGCCTGGTACTCAAGGTAAATAAAGAAAAACCCCGGAGCCTGAGAGGCTTCGGGGTCTGTGTTCTGGCGGAAGGGGAGGGATTCGAACCCTCGATACGGAATTTCCGTATGCCGCCTTTCCAGGGCGGTACATTCAACCACTCTGCCACCCTTCCATAGGTGCTCAGCGAACATGCCGGCCGTGGTGATTGGCTTTGTCGACACGTCGAATTTGCTGAGGAAACGAAGTATGCCTGAGTTTTTTGAAAAAGTCAAGAAACGTTTGAAAAAAAACTGCAGACGGCATGCGGGATGTGCCGGGACGCCGCACGCATGAAAAAAGGCAGGAAGCCGAAGCTTCCTGCCTTTCTGAATCTTGGCGGAAGGGGAGGGATTCGAACCCTCGATACGGAATTTCCGTATGCCGCCTTTCCAGGGCGGTACATTCAACCACTCTGCCACCCTTCCAAGATGGAGCGAGCTGACGGTTTCGTCAGAGAGCGCAATTGTACAGTATATTTTTAAAGTCGTGTGAACTTTTTTCGGCTCCTGCCTCAAGGGCGTGCGGGAGGACGGTGATGGGAATCAAGATCTGCAACCTGTGCTGCGGTCACGGACATGTGTTCGAGGGATGGTTTCGCTCCGATGAGGAGCTGGAGGCGGACCTGAAGGAAGGCCGCATCGAGTGTCCCGTGTGCGGAGATCCGTGCGTTGCCAAGCGCCCGAGCGCTCCCAACTTTGTCAGAGTGCAGGGGACGACGAGGACGGACGTTGCGGCCGACGTCGCCGCCCGCGGCTGGGAGAGGGCCCGCGAAATGCAGGCGGACGCCATGAAGGTGCTGCGTGAGGCCGCCGCGATGGCCGAGGACGTCGGCGAGCGCTTTCCCGAAACTGTGAGAGACATTCATGACGGGCGCGCCGAGAGGCGCCTGGTGAAGGGCACCTGTTCGGGCGAGGAGGCTCAGGCGTTGCATGAGGAGGGCATTCCCGTGATGCCTCTCCCTGATGCGGTCTCTAGGCGGCTCAACTGAGCTCCTTTTCTGCAGCGCAGCGCGGCGTTGTACAATGCCGATACCCTTTCAAAACACTCTTTGACTTCGGAGACAGACATGCCCCAGCAAGCCCGTGACGCTGAATTCGCGCCTCACGCCGCCATCGACCTTCGCGACCAGAACAGCATGTTCCTTGCGCTCGAGGAGCTCGGAATTGCCTGCATGCAGGACGCCTGGATCCGCAGCAACGACCCCGGCCACAAGGATGCGGCCGCCGTCCACGAGCAGGCCGAGGAATTCCTCGCCGACATCCTGATGCTTCTTTCGACGGGCGGTGACGAGTCCCGCATCGTGCAGAACGGCTGGGCGGGCGCCGAGCTTGCGAAGCACCTGCGCGCCTCGCTTTGTCAGGAACTTGCCGCCGAGACGGCCGCTCAGGGTCTTGAGGGCGGCACGGACGCCATGTCCGATGAGGTCGTGATCCGTCTTGCGCTCTCCTGCTATCTCAAGGACCTCGAGCTTCTGACGGCGCGCGATGCGCATGAGAAGATGCTCGGCCGCAAGATCGAGCCCAAGGAGTACATCGACTTCATGATCGGTTGGAGCGGTGTTTTCAGTGGTGCAAAGCCCTCTCTTGAGCTCCCGATGGCATTCATGATCTTCAAGGGTGCGCAAAAACACTGAGGAAAAAATCACGCGCACCATTTGCGCGCAAAACCTTGAAAACGATAGACTGACAGGCAGATCGGCGAGTTTGAGAGCGCCGGGCCCGTCAATATGGCCTGGGATCCGCACCTACCGGATCCTTCAGGCCATTTTTTCGTGTTCCGGAAAGACGCTTGAAGCCGACGAAATCCCCCCAAAGCCAACCCGGAGAAAAACATGGAAACAGGAACGGGAGTCAACGCACTGACAATCGTCTTTGCCGCGCTCTGTATCTTTGCCATTGCTTACCGCTTCTACGGTCTCTTCATCGCGACCAAGGTCCTCAGCCTCAATGAAGCCCGCAAGACGCCTGCCGTCAAGTACAGCGACGGGCAGGACTATGTCCCGACCAACAAGTACGTGCTCTTTGGCCACCATTTCGCAGCCATTGCGGCAGCCGGCCCGCTTCTCGGCCCAGTTCTCGCAGCGCAGTTCGGCTACATGCCGGGCCTGCTCTGGATTCTGATCGGCTGCGTGCTCGCAGGCGGCGTGCACGACATGGTCGTGCTCTTCTGCTCCGTGCGCCACCGCGGCCGCTCGCTCGCCTACATCGCGACGCAGGAGATCGACAGGACGACGGGCTTCGTCGCCTCGTGGGCCGTCCTCGCGATTCTGATCCTGACGCTCGCGGGCCTCTCGATCGCCGTGGTCAACGCCATGCACAACTCGCTCTGGTCGACCTACACGGTCGCCGCGACGATTCCCATCGCCATTCTGATGGGCCTCTACATGCAGATCTGGCGCAAGGGCGACGTGGTCGGCGCGACGGTCATCGGCGTCGTGCTCCTCTTCCTCTGCATCCTTTCCGGTCCGTGGGTCGCCGCCCATCCCGAATACTTCGGCTGGCTCGACATCGACCGCAAGGCGATGAGCATCCTCATCCCGATCTACGGCTTCTTCGCCTCCGTTCTTCCCGTGTGGCTCCTGCTGCTGCCGCGCGACTACCTCTCCACCTTCCTCAAGATCGGCACGATCGGCGCCCTCGCCATCGGCATCGCCTTCGTGATGCCGAACTTCCAGATGCCGGCCTTCACGGACTTCATCCACGGCGGCGGCCCGATCGTGGGCGGTCCCGTCATTCCGTTCATCTTCATCACGATCGCCTGCGGCGCGCTCTCGGGCTTCCACGCCACGATCGGCACGGGTACGACCCCGAAGATGGTCGGCAACGAACGCGACGTGCTCTTCGTGGGCTACGGCGCCATGCTGATGGAAGGCTTCGTGGCCATCATGGCCCTTGTCGCCGCCTGCGTGCTGGTGCCCGCCGACTACTTCGCCATCAATGCGCCCGCCGAGAAGTTCCAGGCGCTCGGCATGGCCGTGCAGGAGCTTCCGCGCCTTGAAGCCGAGGTTCAGGAAAGTCTGATGGCCCGTCCGGGCGGCAGCGTCTCGCTCGCCGTCGGCATGGCCCACATCTTCTCCAAGATTCCGTTCATGGAACACCTGATGGCCTACTGGTACCACTTCGCCATCATGTTCGAAGCCGTCTTCATTCTGACGGCCGTGGACGCCGGCACCCGCGTCGGCCGCTTCTTCCTTCAGGAAATGATCGGCAAGGTCATCCCGAAGTTTGCGGACAAGGAATGGGTTCCGGGTGTGATCATCACCTCGGTGCTCTTCACGGGCTCCTGGGGATATCTCGTTTACTCGGGCGACATCGGCTCCATCTGGCCGCTCTTCGGCATCTGCAACCAGCTGCTCGCCAGCGTGACGCTTCTGATCGGCACCACCGTGATCCTGCGCATGAACAAGGCGAAGTACGCCTGGATCACGGGCGTGCCCGGCCTCTTCATGACCGTCATCACGTTTTGGGCGGGCATCTGGCTCATCGTCAACCAGTACCTGCCAGGCGGCAAGATCCTGCTTGCCACGCTCTCCGTGATCGTCATGCTCCTCATGCTCTTCGTGATCTACGGCACGCTGCGCCGCTGGTTCGCGCTCCTTGCGATCCACACGACGACGAAGGACGAGTACGGCGAAGACGTGAAGGTCGTGGTTCAGGAATAATCCTCCAGACTTCCGCTTCGTGAAGCATGCAGGCCCGCCGGTCGAAGGACTGGCGGGCCTGCTTTTGGAGAGTCCGATTTTCGGTAAACTGTGGTCACCTATCATTCGGGTCCCGCCATTCCGGAGGGACCTTCCAGCATTCGGGAGACAGCACCGTGCCGAGCAATCAGTACGAGACCCTGATGCGCCACGTATACGAACACGGCACGCACAAGTCCGACCGCACAGGCACCGGCACGCGATCCGTCTTCGGCTACCAGATGCGCTTCAATCTGGCGGAAGGCTTTCCGCTTGTCACGACGAAGAAGCTTCACCTTCGCTCGATCATTCACGAACTGCTCTGGTTCCTTCAGGGCAGCTCCAACATCAAGTACTTGCACGACAACGGCGTGACGATCTGGGACGAGTGGGCCGACGAGAACGGCGACCTCGGCCCCGTCTACGGCGTCCAGTGGCGCAGCTGGCCCGCACCCGACGGCAGCCACGTCGACCAGATCGAGAACCTGATGCAGCAGCTCAGGACCAATCCCGACAGCCGCCGCATGATCGTGTGCGCCTGGAATCCGGGCCTCGTGGACCAGATGGCGCTTCCGCCCTGCCACTGCCTTTTCCAGTTCTACGTGGCCGACGGCAGGCTCTCCTGCCAGCTCTACCAGCGCTCCTGCGACATCTTCCTCGGCGTGCCCTTCAACATCGCGAGCTACGCGCTGCTCACGCACATGGTGGCGCAGCAGGCGGGCCTCGAGGTCGGAGACTTCGTCTGGACGGGCGGCGACTGCCACCTCTATGACAATCACATGGAGCAGACCGAGCTTCAGCTCTCCCGCAAGCCGCGTCCCTATCCGCAGCTCGTGATCAGGCGCAAGCCCGACTCCATCTTCGACTACAGGTTCGAGGACTTCGAAATCACCGGCTACGATCCGTGGCCCCACATCAAGGCGCCCGTCGCCGTCTGAGGAGAGACTCATGAAGATCGCACTCATCGTCGCAGCCGCACGCAACGGCGTCATCGGCGGCGGCAACAAGATGCTCTGGCGCGTGCCCGAGGACTTCGCCCACTTCAAGCGCACCACGATGGGCCACCCCATCGTCATGGGCCGCAAGACCTGGGAGTCCATCGGCCGTCCGCTTCCCGGCCGCCGCAACGTGGTCGTCACGCGCAATGCGGACTACCGCGCCGAAGGCGCCGAAGTGGTTCCTTCCCTCGAGGAGGCCTTCAGGACGCTCGCTGACACGGACACCGTCTTCGTGATCGGCGGCGGCGAGATTTACCGTCAGGCTCTTCCGTCGGCCGACGTCGTGTGGCTGACGAAGATCGACGCCGACTTCGAGGGCGACACGACCTTCCCCGAGCTCCCCGAGTCCGAATGGACCACCGAGGTGCTCGAAATGCTCGAGCCGACCGAGTCCCGCTCCTTCGAGGTGACCTTCTGCCGCTGCGAACGCCGCGCCTGACGACCTCCTGAGGACGGACGCAGGAAAAGACAGGGCCCGCATGGAACGCAGCTTCCACGCGGGCCTTTTCATGCGAATGAAGACCTCATGCACGGGGTTGTGGGTAAGTTATCCACAGAAAATGTGCATAAAGGTTGAAAAAGCGGGGTCTTCTACGGGAATAACCCTGCAAAATATGATTGATGCAGTTTGCATAAATTTTGTGCAAACGTGGGTTGTCCACAGGAGTTTCGTGCTGAAAAATTAGAAGGCCTGAAATCGCCTGAAAAAGTGTAACGAAAAAGCCGCTGTTTTCAGACGAAAACAGCGGCTTCGGAATGGCTGGTGCGGTAGGCAGGATTCGAACCCACGACCCTCTGGTTCGTAGCCAGATACTCTATCCAACTGAGCTACTACCGCACACTTGTGTTCTACAGAGTTGATGGTGCGGTAGGCAGGATTCGAACCCACGACCCTCTGGTTCGTAGCCAGATACTCTATCCAACTGAGCTACTACCGCGTCAAAACTGTAGGAGCAGAATATTAGCGAACCCGAAGAAAAAAGGCAAGGCTTTTTGTGAAAATACCGCAAATGTGGTATCTGTTTCCTTCCTGTTCAGTCGATTTGCTTGCGGGACAGTCTTTTCGGGCGGGCATGAAAAAAGGCCCCCGAAGCGGATGCTTCAGGGACCTTGATCAGGGTTCGGACCGGCCGGAGGTCAGTCCTCGCGGCGCCTGATGACGGTGACGTATTCGCCCGCTGCCTCGTCCGTGTTCTGGCTCACGAGCTCGTGGCCCGTCTGGCGGCAGAATTCCGCCAGATCGGCCAGGCTGTGCCTGTCGGTGCTGACGACGCGCAGGAGGGTGCCGCCCGCCATCTTGGCGAGGGCCTTCTTGGCGCGCAGCACCGGCATCGGGCAGTTGAGGCCGGGCAGGCAGAGGTCGACGACTTCGAGCGTTTCGGTCATCGTGCGTCCTCAGAGCTTGGCTTCGACCCAGGCCTGAACGTCGGCGAGCGCGGCGTCGAGGCCTTCGGCGCTCTGGGCGCCGGCCATGGCCATGTCGGGCTTGCCGCCGCCCTTGCCGCCGAGCTTCTGCGCGACGGAGTTGACGAGTTCGCCGGCCTTGACGCGGTCGGTGAGGTCGCGGCTGACGCCCGCGGCGAGCTGGACGCGGCCTTCGGCGCTGACGGCGGCGAGGACGGCCACGGCGGTGCCGAGCTTGTCCTTGACCTTGTCCATCGTTTCGCGCAGGGCCTTGGCGTCGGCGCCGTCCATGCGGGCGGCGAGGACCTTGATGCCCTTCACCTCGATGGCCTTTTCAAGGAGCGTGTCGCCCATGCGGCTGGCCATCTGGCTCTTGAGCTGTTCGAGCTGCTTTTCGAGGGCCTTGACGTTGGCCATCATGTCGTCGATCTTGGACGGCAGGTCGCAGGCCTTGACGTTGAAGCGGAAGGCGGCCTGGCCGAGGAGGGCGGCGTTCTTCTGGGCTTCGGCAAGGGCGTTCATGCCCGTGACGGCCTCGATGCGGCGGATGCCGGCGGCAACGCCCGCTTCGCCGAGGATCTTGAAGGAGCCGATGTCGCCCGTGCGCACGACGTGCGTGCCGCCGCAGAGCTCGACGGAGTTGCCGATCGTCTCAACGCGGACGATGTCGCCGTACTTTTCGCCGAAGAGCATCGTGGCGCCGGTCTTGCGGGCTTCTTCAAGCGGCAGGACTTCGGCCTTCGTGGCCGTGTTGGCGAGGATCTGCTCGTTGACGAGGTCTTCGACTCGGGCGATCTGCTCGGTCGTCATGGCCTGGCTGTGGGAGAAGTCGAAGCGCAGCTCGGTCGGGGAGACGAGGGAGCCCTTCTGTTCGACGTGCTCGCCGAGGACCTTACGCAGGGCCTGCTGGAGAAGGTGGGTCGCGGAGTGGTTGCGCTGCGTGGCGTGGCGGCGGTCGGCGTCGACCGTCAGGCGGAACTTGTCGCCCACGGCGATGCGGCCTTCCTCGACGTGGCAGGAGTGGCCCGTGACCTTGCCCTTGACGCGGATCGTGTCGAGCACGCCGGCGAGGGAGGCGTCGTTGCGACAGTGGCCGCGGTCGCCGACCTGGCCGCCCTGTTCGGCATAGAACGGGGTGCGGTCGAAGACGACGATGCAGTCGTCGCCCGCTTCGGCGAGTTCGACGGCCTGCCCGTCCTTGTAGACGGCGAGAACCGTGGCTTCGTTCTCTTCGAGCGTTTCGTAGCCGGTGAAGACCGTGTTGGCGCCCGTGTACTCGAGGCCGGCGGCCATCTTGAACTTGGCGCTGGCGCGGGCGGCCTCGCGCTGGCGGGCCATGGCGGCGTCAAAGCCGTCGAAGTCGATCTTGACGTCGCGTTCGCGGCAGACGTCGCCTGTCAGGTCGGCGGGGAAGCCGTAAGTGTCGTGCAGCTTGAAGACGACTTCGCCGTCAAGCACGCCGTCCTTGGAGCCGGCAATGGCGGTGTCGAGGATTTCCATGCCCTTGGAGAGCGTGAGGAAGAAGCGGCGTTCCTCTTCTTCGATGACCTTCTCGATGCGCGGATTGTTGATTTCCGGATAGGCTTCGGCCATTTCGGCGCGAACGGCGTCGACGAGCTTGTAGAAGAAGGGCTTGCGGGCGCCGAGCTTGTAGCCGTGGCGGATGGCGCGACGGCAGATGCGGCGCAGCACGTAGGCGCGGCCTTCGTTGCCCGGGACGATGCCGTCGGCGACGGAGAACGTGCAGGCGCGGATGTGGTCGGCGATCACCTTGAGGGACGGAGATTCCGGATCGACGGCTTCGCCGCTCGTCTCCTCAAGGACGCGCTTGACGCTGGCGAGCAGGTTCTTGAAGAGGTCGATGTCGTAGTTGTTGTGCACGCCCTGGAGAACGGCGGCAATGCGCTCAAGACCCATGCCCGTGTCGACGGAGGGCTTCGGAAGCTTGTGCATGACGCCGCGCTCGTCGCGGTTGAACTGCATGAAAACGAGGTTCCAGATCTCGATGTAGCGGTCGCCGTCTTCCTCGGGGCTCCCCGGAGGGCCGCCCTGGATCTTGTCACCGTGGTCGTAGAAGATTTCGGTGCAGGGACCACACGGCCCCGTGTCGCCCATCATCCAGAAGTTGTCGGACATGTAGCGGGCGCCCTTGTTGTCGCCGATGCGGACGATGCGCTCGGCGGGAACGCCGACTTCCTCGTGCCAGATGTTGTAGGCCTCGTCGTCCTCGGCATAGACCGTGACCCAGAGCTTTTCGGCGGGCAGCATGAAGTGCTTCGTCAGGAGCTCCCAGGCGAAGTTGATGGCGTCATGCTTGAAGTAGTCGCCGAACGAGAAGTTGCCGAGCATCTCGAAGAACGTGTGGTGGCGGGCGGTGTAGCCGACGTTGTCAAGGTCGTTGTGCTTGCCGCCGGCGCGGATGCACTTCTGGGACGTCGTGGCGCGGGTGTACGGGCGCTTGTCGAAGCCGAGGAACACGTCCTTGAACTGGTTCATGCCGGCGTTCGTGAAGAGAAGCGTCGGGTCATGGGCGGGGACGACCGGGCTCGAGGCGACGATCGTGTGGCCCTTGCTTTCGTAGAAGTTCAGAAAGGTGCGGCGAATGTCTGCGACTTTCATAAATGGGTTTTCGGGACTCCCTGTCAGGCGGCGTGCGCCTGGTCAGGGCCGTTCCATCTCCTATAGGTTTTTGTCAATTCGGTGCCGTGCAGCTGCATCCGGAGGCGGGATGCTCCGGCCGGCGGCGGGAACGGAGGTCGGTCTGCTTGTGGCGGCGACGGCGAGCTCCGAGGCGGCCCGCTCTGGCTGGCGGCCGGCAGTGCCGGCCGCGGCATGAACGGTGTGTCGGGAGCCTTCGTGAAGACTCGGGACGAAAACTCATATTTTACCCCCATCGCATGGGCTCGGCCCTGCAACTCCCTGTCGGAATGCGGATTTTCATGCCCTGAGGGTCGAAACGGGGGCCGGATCGTGCAAAAAGGAGACGCCCGCCTCACGGGAGGCGGGCGTCGGAGGGTGCGGGCGTCGTCTCCGGGCGTCCTGAGACGCCCGGCGGGACGCGCCGTGCCGGGCCGCTTAGGCGATGCGGGAGTAGCCGCCCGCGCGGGTGGATTCGCGCAGGTAGCGGTCGAAGTGCATCGCGACGGCGCGCACGAAGATCTTGCCCTTGGCGGAGACGACGAGGCGGTCGTCGTAGAGCTCGACGAGCTCGTGCTTCACGTAGGGCTTCATCTTGCCGAGCTCGTAGGCGAACGTTTCGTCGAACTTGATGCCGAAGCGTTCCTCGACGTCGCGCTTGCGGAGCTCGAAGTTGCACATGATCGTCATGATCACGTAGCGGCGCATTTCGTCGTCGGCGTTGAGCAGGTAGCCGCGGTTCGTGGCGAGGCGGCCCTCGCGGATGGCGGCGTAGTAGTCCTCAAGCTCGCGCGGGTTGCAGGCGTAGGCGCTGCCGATCTTGGAGATGCTCGAGACGCCGAGGGCGATCATGTCGCATTCGGCCTTCGTCGAGTAGCCCTGGAAGTTGCGCTGCAGGGAGCCTTCCTTCTGGGCTACGGAGAGTTCGTCGGTCTCCTTGGCGAAGTGGTCCATGCCGATGTAGCGGTAGCCGTTGGCCGTCAGGCGCTTGATGGCGTCGAACATGATGTTGACCTTTTCGACCGTATCGGGAAGGTCGGCGGGCAGGATGCGGCGCTGCGGCTTGAAGTGGTTCGGCAGGTGGGCGTAGTGATAGAGCGCGATGCGGTCGGGGGAGAGCTCGAGCACCTGGTCGATCGTCTTCTCGAACGTGCCGCGGTTCTGCTTGGGCAGGCCGTAGATGAGGTCCATGTTGATGGACTCGAAGCCGTTTTCGCGGGCGGCCTCCATCGTGGCCTTCGTCATCTCGAAGGGCTGGATGCGGTTCACGGCCTTCTGGACGTCGGGGTTGAAGTCCTGGACGCCGAGGGACATGCGGTTGAGGCCCAGATCGTGCAGGTGCTTGACCTTGTCGGCGTCGCAGGTGCGCGGGTCAACCTCGATCGAGAACTCGCCGCCCTGGGCGAGCGGGAAGCGCTTCGTGAGCGTCTCCATCATGAGCGTGAGCTCGTCGTTCGTGAGGAAGGTCGGCGTGCCGCCGCCGAAGTGGAGCTGCTCGAGCTCGGTGGAGCCCGTGACGGCCTCCTTCACGAGGTCGGCTTCGCGGCCGATCATCTCGATGTACTCGGCGCTGCGGGAGTGGTCGCGCGTGACGATCTTGTTGCAGCCGCAGTAGAAGCAGACGTCGTTGCAGAAGGGAACGTGCACGTAGAGCGAGAGGTCGGCGGGCTCCTTCGCGTCAGCGCGGCCGGCGAGGGCCTTGCGGTAGTCTTCGGCACCGAAGCTCGCGTTGAATCGGTCGGCGGTCGGATACGACGTGTAGCGGGGGGCGGGCACGTCGAATTTGCGCAGGAGGTCCATTTCGGGCAGTTCAACGCCGCTGGTTGCAGGATTCGTCATCTGAGGATTTTCCTTGGTCTGTGACTTAAGTTAAACTTCCTGATATTATTGAGGCCGTAGATCGCTTTTCTTTGACTCACGTCAACAAGCGCTCGCGCCGGAAGTGCTGTGTGACGGCACTTCGACGACAGAAAGGGTCCGTGCTTCAGGATGCATGTGGGCATTCTAGACGCGGCAGATTATTTCTAGATTATTGAACGCGAGAACGCGGCCGCGGACTGGGCGGCCGGCGGTCTTGGTTTCATCGAGGGGAGTGGCCTGACTTCGGGTCTCCCTCAGCAACGGGGGCAAGATGAATATCACGACACTGCGCATTGGCTGTTCGAACTGCAACCTGAGAGAGGTCTGCATGCCGCTCGGCCTTACGCTCAAGGATATGGAGACGGTGGAGGAGCTTGTCTCCGCCCGCCGCCGCATCCGTCGCGGCGAGGCGCTCTACCGTGCCGGCGACTACTTCAACAATCTCTATGTGGTTCGCCTCGGCTTCCTGAAGAGCACCGTCATGAGCAGCGACGGCCGCGAGCAGGTCACCAACTTCTTCATGGCCGGCGAGATGATCGGCCTTGACGGCATTTCGAGCAACGTCTACTCCTGCGACGTCGTCGCGCTCGAGGACACGGAGGTCTGCGTCCTCCCCTTCGACCGCGTCGAACAGGCGACGACCACGATCCAGACGATGGGCAAGCACTTCCAGAAGCTGCTCTCTCGCGAAATCGTGCGCCAGCACGGCGTGATGCTGTTGCTCGGCTCCATGCACGCCGAGGAGCGTCTTGCCGCCTTCCTCCTGTCGCTCTCCCAGCGCTTCGAAAACCGCGGCTACTCCCGCAGCGAGTTCGTGCTGCGCATGACGCGCGCCGAAATCGGCTCCTACCTCGGCCTCAAGCTCGAGACCGTGAGCCGCGTGCTCTCGCGCTTCTCTCATGACGGCCTCATCGAGGTCAACCAGAAGCACGTCCGCATCTTCGACCCCGAGGGCCTGCGCGCCATCGTCTCGGCGGTCGACCTCGACCACTCGCCCTCGCCCGTCACGGCCTCGCCCATGAAGATCCAGAAGGCCTGATGGCCACGCCCTGCAGGACATGAAGAAGCCCGCCTTTCCTGATGGAAACGGCGGGCTTTTGAGTCTTCATTAGGGCCCTCATTCAGGCCCTTCCTGAGACTTCAGACGTCGGGTGCGTGCCTCAGAGCGACGGGCGCACCAGGTCGAGCCTGTCGGTGCACAGGCCGTCGACGCCCCACGAGAAGAGCTCGCGGGCACGGCGCGGATCGTTCACCGTGTAGCAGAAGAGCCAGTAGCCCAGGTCCTTCACCTCGCGTGCGAATTCAGGCGTCAGGCGGCGCTGGTTGCAGTGAAGCGCCACGCACTTCATCTCCTCGAGCACCTCGCGCCAGTTTTCGGGCAGCTCGTCGACGAGGAAGCCGCGCGGAATGTTCGGGGCGGTCTCCATCGCGCCGCGAAGGGCGTCGGGCTTGAAGGACGAGAAGAGCGGAGCATCGGGCACGACACCCGCCTGAGTGGCGCCGCCCTCGCGCACGAGGTCGGCATAGAGCTCGTCCGTCAGGCGGCCGACGACACGGCCCGTCTCGAGCTCGGCGCCCTTGGCGGGCTTGATCTCGATGTTGAGCCAGACGCGGTTGGCGCGGCACCAGCGGACGGCCTGCTCGAAGCCTGCGGGCGGCACGCCCGTGTACTGCGGCGCAAACCAGCTGCCCGCGTCAAGCGACCTGATCTCGAGGCTCGTGAGCTCGGGCACGGAGCGTGTGTCGCGGATCGTGCGGCCAAAGCGCTCGTCGTGCATCAGGACGGGGACGCCGTCCTTGGCGAGCATGGCGTCCGTCTCGAAGGCGTGGAAGCCGTGGTGAAGACCGGCGCGGAAACCCTCGAGGGTGTTTTCAGGCGCCATCGTGCCCGCACCGCGGTGGGCGGAGACGCGGGCATAGGGCCAGGGATGAACGGATTGCATGATGATGTCTCCTCATGTCGGGGCGACGGTCGGGGTCCGCCGCCTTTTTCAACAAGGCAATTGTAGGCTCGCCAACGATTTTCATAGTGGTGAATACCTAGGGCGAAAACCCTAATATGCGCTCGAAACGCCTGTGACAGAGGTTGTTGCGGGTGCGCCTAAAACAAAGTGCCTAGTTTTGCCATTTCCCGTCCATAGCGTATATGCTTGGAACAACTTCATCTCTCAGAGGAGAAATCAATATGATTCAACGTCGCACTCTTATCGGTGCCATCGGCGCGGTGGCACTCTCCAGTGCCTCCTATTTCCCGATGACAGCCTGTGCGGCCATGCCTCGGGGTGAAGGTTCGGATCCGATCCGCATTGTCGTGCCGTACCCGCCGGGAGGTCCTCTCGACGTCTCCGCCCGCACGATCGCGGAAGCCGTCGTCGACACGCTCGGCAACGTCATCGTCGACAACCGTCCCGGTGCGGGCGGCGGCGTCGGCATGGGCTACGTCAAGCGTCGTCCCGGCGACGGCCGCACGCTTGTCGTGGGCGCGGTCGCCACGCATGCGATCAACCCGCATCTCTACAAGCGCCTGCCCTATGACGCGAAGAAGGACTTCAAGGCCGTGACGCTCATCGCCCACGTGCCCAACGTCCTCGTCGTCACGCCCGAGTTCTCGCAGAAGACGGGCGTCAAGACGGTCCAGGATCTCGTCGAATACGCGAAGAAGAACCCCGGCAAGCTCAACTACGCCTCCGGCGGCAACGGCAGCGCGGGCCACATGGCCGGCGAATGGCTCAAGCAGATCAAGGACATCGACATGGTCCACGTCCCGTTCGCGGGTGCCGCCGCCGCGCAGCTCTCCGTGCTCGCGGGCCAGACCGACCTGATCTTCGACAACCTCGCGAGCGCCACCGCCAACATCCGCGCGGGCAAGCTCCTGCCGCTCGCCGTCACGACGAACGTGCGCGCAAAGGCGCTGCCCGACGTCCCGACGATGCAGGAGGCGGGCGTCCCCGACTTCGACATTTCCACGTGGTACGGCCTCTTCGTGCCCGCCTCCACGCCCGACGACGTGGTCGCGCACCTCAACAAGGCGATCACGGGAGCCCTCAGGTCCGCGGCCGTTCAGGCAAGGCTTGAAAAGCTCGGCGGCGTCGCCTCTCCGACAACGCCCGAAGAGTTCCAGGAGCTCGTGACAAGCGAAAGCGAGAAGTACGCAAGGCTTGTCAAGCTTTCCGGCGCACGCGTCGACTGACGCAGGGCGCAGCTCGAATGGAAGGCCTCGAATCCCAAGGAATCGAGGCCTTTTTTCTCATTCGCTAGAATCAAGGCTCGCTGTTCAACGAAAACAATGACTAACGCACGGCGTAGCCGCGCGGCCCGGACGGCCGTGCGGCTGACGCAGACTCCTTGAAATGATGATCAAAAACAAAAAGGACTTCTGGGCAGGCATATTCTTCATCGCCTTCGGCGCCGGCGCCGCGGCCGTTGCCCAGGAGAATGCGCTCGGCACGCTCTCGCGCATGGGGCCCGGCTTCTTCCCGACGGCCCTTGGCGTCATTCTGGCCCTGCTCGGCTGCTGCCTGAGCCTTCGCGCTCTGCTCTTCTCCGGTTATGGCGACGGCTCCCTCGAAGGCGTCAACTGGGGCGTGCTCGGATTCATCCTCGGCAGCGTCGCGGTCTTCGCCGTCTCGCTCCTCGAGCTCGGCGTCCTGCTCTCCATCGCCCTCATGATCGTGATCTCGTCGCTTGCCAGCGGACGCTTCCGCGCAAGGGAGGTGGCGGTGCTCACGGTCTTCATGTGCCTTCTCTGCTGGGTGATCTTCATCTTCGGCGTGGGCCTTCAGGTGCCGGTTCTGCCGGCCTTCCTCTGAGGGAGGTGCGCACATGGATCTCGTCTCCAACCTGCTGCTCGGCTTCCAAAACGCCGTCACGCTTCAGAATCTTCTCTACTGCTTCACGGGCGTCTCCGTGGGCACGCTCATCGGCGTGCTGCCCGGCATGGGACCCGTCGCCACCGTGGCGATGCTCCTGCCGATCACGTACGCGCTCGACCCGTCGGCCGCCCTCATCATGCTTGCGGGCATCTACTACGGCGCCCAGTACGGCGGCTCCACGACGGCCGTCCTCGTCAACATTCCGGGCGAGGCCGCCGCAGTGGTCACCTGCATCGACGGCCACAGCATGGCCAAGAAGGGCCGCGCGGGCGCGGCGCTCGGCATTGCGGCCATCGGCAGCTTCATCGCGGGCACCTTCGCCACGATGCTGATCGCGGCCTTCGCGCCGCCCCTGACCGAGCTCGCCTTCGAGTTCGGCCCCGCCGAGTACTTCAGCCTGATGGTGCTCGGCCTCGTGGGCGCCGTGGTGCTCGCCAACGGCTCGCTTCTCAAGGCCGTCTGCATGATCTTCGTAGGCCTCATCCTCGGCCTCGTGGGCTCGGACATCAATTCGGGCGCGCTGCGCTACACGTTCGGCGTCGACGAGCTGATGGACGGCATCGACTTCGTGGCGATCTCGATGGGCATCTACGGCTTCGCGGAGATCATGAAGAACCTCGAGATCAGCCAGACGCGCAGCCTCGTGCCCGTCAAGGTCGAGAGCGTGCTCCCGACGAAGGAGGACCTCAAGGTGTCGGCGGGCCCGATCGCCCGAGGGACGCTGCTCGGATCCTTCCTCGGCATCCTGCCGGGCGGCGGCGCGCTTCTCTCGTCCTTTGCGTCCTACACCCTCGAGAAGAAGCTCGCGGGCGAACGCGCGGAACCCGCCTTCGGACAGGGCAACATCCGCGGCGTGGCGGGCCCCGAGTCCGCCAACAACGCGGGCGCCCAGACGAGCTTCATCCCGATGCTCACGCTCGGCATCCCGTCCAACGCCGTCATGGCGCTCATGATCGGCGCCATGATGATCCATGACATTACGCCGGGCCCCCAGGTGATGAACACCGACCCCGAGCTCTTCTGGGGCCTCATCGTCTCGATGTGGATCGGCAACCTCATCCTGATCGTCCTCAACCTGCCGATGATCGGCGTCTGGGTGCAGCTCCTGCGCGTGCCGTACCGTTGGCTCTATCCCGCGATCCTCGCCTTCTGCTGCATCGGCGTCTACTCGATCAACAACAACGTCTTCGACGTGTGGATGACGATCGGCTTCGGCGCGGTGGGCTATCTCTTCAACAAGCTCGGCTGCGAAAGCGCGCCCCTCATTCTGGGCTTCATCCTCGGTCCCATGCTGGAGGAGAACATGCGCCGCGCGCTTCTGCTCTCGAGGGGCGACATGAGCTGCTTCCTCACGAGCCCGCTCTCGGCGGCGTTCCTTGCGCTGAGCGTCCTTCTGCTGCTTCTCGTGCTCGCCCCGGCCGTGCGCTCGGGCCGCGAGACGGCCTTCAGGGAGGACTAGCTTCGGTCGAGACATGAACGAGCGCGACGAACCTGAGGCAAGGGGGCCGGCGGAATGATCCGCCGGCCCCCTGCCGTTTTCAGGGCGAAAAAAATCCCCGCGTCCTTTCGGAACGCGGGGCAAACCCTCATTGTTAGCGGTATCCAACCGATTCAGGAGACTCAGCACTTGCGTGCTTCGTTGAGTAGAAGATTACAGGCAGAGGGCTCCGGGATGTTTTTCCTTGAGTCATTGTCCGTAAGAGAATGTAATTCCCATTTTCGGTTGAAATTCGCGCGATTTGTTGGGCATCAGGCATTTTCGACGTCCGGCCGCGCAAAACTTTGTTGCGCGGCGCGGATTCGTGAAACAAGCCGTCCGATCGTCAGAGGTCGTAGCTCACCCTGGCGTCGTGCACGAGGGCCATGGCGTTCGGAGCGATTTCGCCTGCGGTGAAGCCCGCTTCGAGGCCCTCGGCGGAGAGGCCGTGGAAGTAGACGGCGGCGAGCACGGACTCGACCATGTCGTAGCCCTGGGCGAACATGGCGCCGATCATGCCGGCGAGGACGTCGCCCGAGCCGCCCGTGGCGAGCATGGGGCTGCCGGTCGGGTTGATCCAAGTGCGGGAGCTGCGCATCGAGATGACGGTGCCCGCGCCCTTGAGGACGACGATGGCGCCGGTCTGGACGGCGAGCTCGCGGCAGGCGGCGACGCGGTCGGCGGTGACGCCGGCGGTGTCGCGGCGCAGCAGGCGGGCGGCTTCGCCC
>OOCU01000558.1_pt1 | contig 29364 bp, 19 predicted proteins | sample 1671781 | NCBI WGS metagenome assembly OOCU01 (sample SAMN06348192, study PRJEB24527) | human gut metagenome | reverse complement strand
CGCTGTGCTTCATTGGTGTGTTCCAGCAGACGCGCGCCAAATTCCTCCTGCAAGGCCCGGCCCTGCTCAATGATGGGGCAGGCTTTTTCGGTGCAGCGCAGCAGGGTGCGGCGGCGGTCGCCGGGGTCAGCCTCGCGGACGAGGTAGCCCTCCTGCACCAGACGGTCTACGTTCACCGAGACGAGGTTTGCTTTCAGTTTGCGCACCTCCACCACGTCGCTGGCGGTCTGGTAGCCGGGGTTGTTGGCGAGGAACATCAGGATGTCAAAAGCCGTCTGGGGCAGATGGAGCTTCTGGCACAGGGGCTTGCAGAGGGCGGCGTAAGCCGCCGAGGTCTTCCGCCCGAATTCGATGCCCGGGGTATTCATGGGGTGCCTCCTTGTGATTCAAAATTGTATCATTCAAATTTGAAGTAATAATAGCACAAAAACGCAGCGATTGTCAAGAGAAAAGGAGCGGCCTGCATCTTGCAGGCCGCTCCCCGTTTCCGTTTTCTTTACAGCATCATGATGAGCCGCGTGCCGAAGGCCGCCAGCCATGCTACGATGCACTGATTTGCCACCATGATAAACGCCCACTTGCCACCCAGCTCCCGCTTGACCGAGGCCACCGCCGCGATGCAGGGCGTATAGAGCAGGCAGAACACCAGCAGGGGTGCAGCCGCCGCCGGGGACAGCGCGGCGGCAAAGGCCGCAGAGGAGCCATAGAGGATGGTGAGGGTCGAAACGACGCTCTCCTTGGCCATAAAGCCGGTGATCAGGGCCGTAGACACCCGCCAGTCGGCAAAGCCCAGTGGCGCAAACAGCGGCGCGATACCGCTGGCCAGCCATGCAAGGATGCTCTGCTGCGGGTCAGCGGTGAGGCTGAGCCGCAGGTCGAAGCTCTGCAGGAACCAGATGATGATGGTCGCCACAAAGATGACCGTAAAGGCGCGCTGGAGGAAATCGCGGGCCTTTTCCCAGAGCAGCTGGACCACATTCTTGAGGCCGGGCAGGCGGTAGTTGGGCAGCTCCATCACAAAGGGGACGGCCTCGCCCTTAAAGACACTGCTCTTCAGCAGGATGGCCATCAGAATGCCCACCGCAATACCGAGGAAATAGAGGCTGACCATCACCAGAGCCGCGTGCTCCGGGAAGAAGGCCGCCGCAAACAGGCTGTAGATGGGCAGCTTGGCCGAGCAGCTCATAAAGGGGGTGAGCAGGATGGTCATTTTGCGGTCGCGCTCCGAGGGCAGGGTGCGGCTGGCCATGACGCCGGGGACGGTGCAGCCGAAGCCGATGAGCATTGGCACGATGCTGCGCCCCGAGAGGCCGATGCGGCGGAGAAGCTTATCCATCACGAATGCCACGCGGGCCATGTATCCGGTATCCTCCAGCAGAGAGAGGAAGAAGAACAGGGTCACGATGATGGGCAGGAAGCTCAACACGCTGCCCACACCGGTGAAGATGCCGTCGATGACCAGCGAGTGGACGGCTGCGTTGACGTTCCACGCCGTGAGGGTGGAGTCCACCGCAGCGGTCAGGGCATCAATGCCCACTTCCAGCAGGTTCTGGAGCGCCAGACCGATGACGCCGAAGGTGAGGTAGAACACCAGCGCCATGATGCCCACAAAGGCCGGGATGGCGGTATAGCGGCCCGTGAGGAACCGGTCGATCTGGGCCGAGCGGAGCTGTTCCTTGCTCTGGCGGGGCTTCACGACGGTCTGCTCCACCAGCTGGTGGATGAAGTGGAACCGCATATCCGCGATGGCGGCGGCGCGGTCCAGACCCCGCTCCTGCTCCATCTGGACGATGATGTGCTCGATCATCTCTTTTTCGTTCTGGTCGAGCTTCAGGGCCGCCTCGATGCGCTGGTCGCCCTCCACGAGCTTTGTGGCCGCAAAGCGCACCGGGATGCCTGCGGCCTCGGCATGATCCTCGATCAGGTGGATGATGCCGTGGATGCAGCGGTGGACTGCGCCGCCGTGATCCTCCTCGCTGCAGAAATCCATCCGGCCCGGCCGCTCCTGATACTTTGCGACATGGAGCGCATGATCCACCAGCTCGTCCACGCCCTCGTTCTTTGCCGCAGAGATCGGCACGACCGGGATGCCCAGCATGGCCTCCATCTTATTGATGCGGACAGTGCCGCCGTTGCCGCGCATCTCGTCCATCATGTTCAGCGCCAGCACCATCGGCGTATCCAGCTCCATGAGCTGCATGGTGAGGTACAGATTCCTCTCGATGTTGGTGGCGTCCACGATATTGATGATGCCCGTGGGCTTCTCGCCGATGATGAACTGCCGGGTCACGATCTCCTCGCTGGTATAGGGCGACATGGAGTAGATGCCGGGCAGGTCTGTGACCTCCGTATTCGGGTTATTCCGGATCGCACCGCTCTTGCGGTCCACCGTCACACCCGGGAAATTGCCGACGTGCTGGTTGGAGCCGGTGAGCTGGTTGAAGAGGGTCGTCTTGCCGCAGTTCTGGTTGCCCGCCAGCGCAAAGGTAAGGGTCGTGCCGTCGGGCAGAGGGTTCTCGCCCTTTTTGGTGTGGTAGCGTCCGCCTTCGCCGAGGCCCGGGTGCTCCACCGGCTTTTCACTTTCTGCCGCTGCTTTTTTCGCCGCCGGGGCTTTGGCCAGAGTGACCCCGATGCGGGCGGCATCGTCCAGCCGGAGGGTCAGCTCGTAGCCGTGGATGCTCAGCTCCATCGGGTCGCCCATGGGGGCAAATTTGACCAGCGTGACCTCCTCACCGGGGATCAGCCCCATATCCAGAAAATGCTGCCGCAGAGCGCCTTCGCCGCCCACGGCGGTGATCACGGCGCTTTCGCCGATGTTCAAGTCTTTCAACGTCATATGGAATGTTCCTCTCGAGCGCGTTTGTTAGTTTGCATTAACAACAGTAATATAGGCTAACTTTCCGGTGTTGTCAAGAGAAACGGGGCTGTTCTGAACGGTTCTCTGAAAAAAATCATGCCGCCATCCTCGAATATCCGAAAAAGTGCAAAAAATAAGAGCCTGTACCCGGGAAGTACCCGCCGTACAGGCTCTTATCGTTTTTTATTCAGTTCGCGGTGTGGTAGCCGTCAGGGTTCTTCTTCTGCCAGTTCCAGCTGTCGGCGCACATCTCCTCGATGCCGTACTCAGCCACCCAGCCCAGCTCGTTTTTGGCCTTGGTGGGGTCAGCGTAGCACTCGGCGATGTCGCCGGGGCGGCGGTCATCGATGACGTAGGGGATGGGCTTGCCGCAGGCCTTCTCGAAGGCGTGGATGACATCCAGCACGCTGTAGCCCTTGCCGGTGCCGAGGTTGCAGATGAAGAGGCCGCAGTTCGTTTCCAGCTTCTTGATGGCGCAGACATGGCCGCGGGCCAGGTCCACGACATGGATGTAGTCGCGGACGCCGGTGCCGTCGGGAGTGGGGTAGTCATTGCCGAAGACATGGACCTTTTCCAGCTTGCCCACAGCCACCTTGGCGATGTAGGGCATGAGGTTGTTGGGGATGCCGTTGGGATCCTCGCCGATGAGGCCGGACTTGTGGGCGCCGATGGGGTTGAAGTAGCGCAGCAGAGCCACGTTCAGGGTGGGGTCAGCCTTGCAGACATCGGTGAGGATGCGCTCGGTCATGGCCTTGGTGGTGCCGTAGGGGTTGGTGGTGGCACCCACGGGGAAGTCCTCGGTGATCGGCACACTGGCGGGGTCGCCGTAGACGGTGGCGGAGGAGCTGAACACGAAGTTGTGGCAGTTGTGCCTGCGCATCACATCCAGGATGACCAGCGTGCAGTTGAGGTTATTGTAGTAGTATTCGATGGGCTTGGACACGCTCTCGCCGACAGCCTTATAGGCTGCGAACTGGATGACCGCCGTGATGTCGGGACACTCGGCGAAGATCTTCTCCACATCCTCGTGTTTGGTCATATCGGCCTGATAGAAGCGGAAATCCTTGCCGGTGATCTGCTTGACGCGGTCGAGGACCACAGGGGATGCATTATAGTAATTGTCCGCCACGACGACGTCGTAGCCGGCATTCAGAAGCTCGATGCAGGTGTGGCTGCCGATGTAGCCTGCGCCGCCGGAAACCAAAATAGCCATGTCCAATACCTCTCTTGTTCCAAATGTTGCTTCGCACAGAGCCCTTGTGCTCTGCCTGCCTAAAGGATACCGCTTTTTGCACAGAGAATCAAGTACCGGCTTTTTTATGAAAATGTATTTTTGTTGCATCTTTTCAGCCGGTCTGATGAACTGCAAAGATTTTTAGTCCGCAAGGCATGGAGAGGACACCCAAAAAACAGCAAAGGGCAGCTCCCGCAAGAGAGCTGCCCTTTGCTGCGGCTGATATTTGCTTACAAACGGCCGCACTGACGGCCGGTGAAGAAGCGGAGCGTAGTGTTGGCTCGGAAGACTTTGCCTGCCCGCAGCACCGTCGTCGGGAACTCCGGGTGAGAGGGGCTGCAGGGGAAGTGCTGGGTCTCAAGGGCAAAGCCGCCGTACTTTTCCAGCGGGACGCCGCCCTTGCCGGGGGAGGGGCAGTTCTGCAGGAAGTTGCCGGTGTAGAGCTGGATGCCCGGCTGGGTGGTGTACATCTTCATGCTGATGCCGGTCTTGTCGCTGGACGCCCATGCGCAGAGGCTCTGGCTGGCACCCCGGGGCCGGTCGAGGACATAGCAGTGGTCGAAGCCGCCGCCCGCCATGGTGGTCTGGTAGAAGCCGGTGTCGAGGTCGCGTCCCAGAGGCTTTCCGGTGCGGAAGTCCATCGGCGTACCGTCCACAGGCAGGATCTTGCCCGTGGGGCAGGTCTCGTTGTTGCCCTCGAGGTAGTTGGAAGCGTAAATGCGGAGCTTCTGGCCCAGCACATTGCCGCCGCCGTCGAGGTTGAAGTAGGTGTGGTTGGTCAGGTTGATGATGGTATCCTCGTCGGTGGACACACGGTAGTCCATCCGCAGGGTGTTGTCCGGCGTGAGGATATACCGCACACTGACCTTCAGATTTCCGGGGAAACCGTCTTCGCCCGCCGGGCTTTCGGTCTCCATCAAAAGGGTGTCGCCGAACATCTTCACATCGTAAATTTTGCGGGGGAAGGTGCCGTGCAGGTGATTTTTGCCATTGTTGGCTTCCAGCTTGTAGGTCTTGCCGCTGAGAGAAAATTCCGCATTTTCAATGCGGTTGGCGTACCGGCCCACGAACGCACCGCAGCAGGTGCTGCCGGATGAGTTGAAATCCGCCTCATAGTCGGCGAGGGTATCGTGTCCGACGACCACATCCACCAGACCCGTTTTTGTAGGGACGAAGAGATTTTTGATCACACAGCCATAGTTCAGCACGCTGATCTCAAGTCCACCGGGATTGGAGATGATGTATTCATCCACCTTATCGCCGTTTTTGGTCACACCAAAGGGCTTGGAGCGGAACTGTGCCATAAGGCTCGCCTCCTTCTTCATTATTTTCGGTCAGGGCAGCGCAGCCCCGACCTCGTCCATAATTATGATTATAGCACAGTTTTCCAGACTTGTGTGAGAATGCTTTTAGATTTATCTTCCAAAATTTCGAGAGATTTTTTGGACATATTGCGAAAACGCCTTTCATCTTAAAAGGCTCTCCCTTTGGGAGAGCTGGCGCGAAGCGCCTGAGAGGGCAAGGACGCTGATAAAAAAACTTCGAGCGCGGCGATGGCTCGCTCTGACAAAAAGTCTGCTTATCGCTGCATAGCGGCTCTATCTTACCGGGCTTGCCCGGCGCGCCCCGGACGCTGCTGCTATCAGGGAACAAAAGAAACCGCCGCACATCAGACTGTGCAGCGGTTTCGGGGCAGATGCTTATTCTATGTAGGCTCAGAAAGCCCGGGCCACGGTGGGCAGCTTATTTTTCGTAGATGACGATCATGTAGCAGTAGGTATCACCGCCGTCCTGCACACGGTGGACGGCGAGCTTCACGCTCGTACAATCCTGGCCATAGATGGTGTAAAAACTCACGCCGTCATTGGAGTGATTGATCACATAGGCAGCCTGGGTGATGGCATTGCCCGCCGACTCGGGCATTTTTGCCGCATAAAACTTCACGCCGACGCTGCTGTTTTTGTACTCCTCCAGCGCCGCTTTCAGCATGGTAAAGCCAGCACCGACGGAACCGCCGACGACGCGGTAGAAATACTCGCCCGCAACGTTGTTGGCCAGATAACCGGTCGATTCATCGAACCATTGCGCCTTGTTTTTCCGGAGATCTGCATCGATCTTCTCAAAGACAGCCGGGGAGACATCGTAGGTCACCTTCATGTCAGGTTTTCCCATCTGGCCCCGGAGATAATCTCCGTAGGCCTTTTCCATGGCACGCTCGGTCACTTTGCCGCCGCAGCCGGTAAGCAGGGTCAGTGCCATCATGGCCGCAAGAGCCAGAGACAGGATACGGTTGAGTCGTTTCATAGTATGATTCCTCCCTATAATATAGCGGTGTTCAAACGAAACATCGACACCTTTTTCTTATTGTACCCCTACCTTGTCAATAGGTTATCGCTGAATGTTCCCGCCACTGACATGATTCTACCCAGAACGGCACCGGGCTGGGCCTTCCGGGCGCCCCCCGGCAGGCCCAGCCCAAAAAAGAAACCGCCGCACATCAGACTGTGCAGCGGTTTCGGGGCAGATACTTATTCTATATAGATAGGAGATAGCCTCAGGCCTCCGGCTGGGCGGGCTGAGCCGCGGCGGCGTTCGACTGCGCGATATACTCGGCAGCATCGTCGGGGATGTCGTCCATTCCGTCGTCACCCACATCGACCACCAGCGGCGGCTTCTTGAAGAGGATGTCGTAGAGGATGGGGACGATGTACAGGGTCATCAGGGTGGCATAGCTCAGGCCGCAGATGATGACGATGGCCATGCCGCTCATGAGCTGGCTCGCCATATCGTTGCTGAACACCATCTGCAGCATGGCCAGAACCGTGGTCAGGGTGGTCATGAGGATGGGGCGCATACGGGTCTTGCCGGTGGCGACAAGGGCCGCACGGCGCTCCAGACCGCCCAGACGCAGCTGGTTGGCGTAGTCCACGAAGACGATGCCGTTGTTGACGACGGTACCCATCAGGACGATGAAGCCCATCAGGGAGATCATGGTCAGCTGCTGGCCGGTGACCAGCATACCCAGCAGGCCGCCGGTGAAGGCCAGCGGCACCGTGAACAGGACGATGAAGGGGGACAACAGGCTCTGGAACTGCGCCACCATGACCAGATAGACGAAGGGCAGGGCCAGAGCCATCCACTGCACCATCTCGTCGACCATCAGGTTGACGGTGGAGGACTCGCCGCCCAGCGAGAAGGAGCAGCCCTCGGGCATCTCATCGGAGAGAGCGAAGTCGTCCAGCGTCTTCTGGAGCACACGGGACTGAACGGTGGTGTTGTAGCCGTCCAGCGTGTCGGCAGACACCGTGATGTAGCGGGTCTGGTTCTCGCTGGTGATGGAGTCGGGAGCAGTACCCGTCGTCCAGGAAGCAATATCGCCCTGCGTGCAGGTGCCGGTGGTGGTGGTGCCGGTGGCGTCCATAACGCTGGTGGTGAAGGTCATGTCCATCATGTTTTCCTTGGTCACAGGGTCAAGATTATCGCTGATCTGGACTTTCATGGTGGAGCCGTCCACCGTGACGGGGGTCTCCGCCGTGGTGGTGGTGGTGAGCTTGGCGGCGATCTGCTGGTAGACCTGCGCGACGGTCAGGCCATAGGCGCGGACCTTGTCGCGGTCGATGTCCAGATTGATGGTCGCATCGCCCTGACCGAGGCCGGTAGCGGCGTTGGCGAAGCCCTCGGTGTCGTTGACCATCTGGACGACCTTATCGCCCAGTGCGGTAATGGTATCGGCGTCGGGGCCGTAGATCTTGACAGAGAGGCCGCTGCTCAGCTGGCTGGTCAGGTCCTGCATACCGCTGATCTCGACGGTGCCGGTGCAGTTCTCGACGCTGGCCACCGCATCATTCAGGGCCTGCTCCACAGCGGCGATCTTAGTGGAGGAGAGGGACTCGTCCAGCATGACGTTGAACTGGTAGCTGCCGTAGCTGTTGGCGGCGCTCAGCAGGTCGGTGATGGCGCTGGGCAGGCCCAGCTGGCCGATGTCGATGCCGGCCACAGTGGTATCGGTGGTGACGCCCACCTCTTCCACGCCGTCCACGGCCATGACGGCCTCGACGACCTGTCCGGCCACACCGTAGGATTCCTCTTTGGTCAGGCCGTCGTCGGTGGAGAGGGCGATGGTGGCCTCATTGCTGGAAATTTCGGGCAGAAGGACGACGCCCATGGAGAAGACCTTCCAGCCGCAGAAGGCCAGCAGCACGACAGCGGCCAGCAGCGGCAGAGCGCGGTGCTTCAGGCACCACTCGAGGCTGTGGGCATACTTATCCTGGATCTTTTCGAACCAGACCAGACGCTTCGGCTCAGCCTTTTTCAGGACAGTGGAAGCAGCGGCAGGCACGACGGTGATGGCCACGATGAGAGAGGCCATCAGGCAGTAGCCGATGCACATGGACATGGGCTGCAGCAGGCTGCGCACCGTGCCGGAGGCGAACACCACCGGCAGGAAGACGCAGACCGAAGTAAGGGTGGAGGCCACCACCGACATGCCCACCTGACGAGCGCCCTGCACGGCGGCGCGGGCCGCCGGTACGCCCCGGCCCCGCAGACGGTAGATGTTCTCGATGACGACCACCGAGTTGTCCACCAGCATACCGACACCCAGCGACAGGCCTGCCAGCGTCATGATGTTCATGTCGAGGCCGGTGAAGTACATCAGCACGACGGCGAACAGGACGGACAGCGGGATGCTGACGCCGACCACGAGGGTGGGCTTGATGTCCTTCAGGAAGATGGCCAGCACGATGATGGCCAGCGCAGCGCCCACCAGCATACTGCTGATGATGCTGTTGACGATGATGGTGATGTAGTTGCCCTGGTTGGACAGGACGACGACGTGAAGGTCAGAATACTGGGCCTGCAGCTCCTTGAAAGCCTTCAGGCAGCCGTCCGAGACGCTGCTGGCGCTGGAATTAGCGTTGCGGAAAATTTTCAGCACCACGGCCCGCTCCCCGTTCAGGCGGGTGTAGCTGGCCTCGGCGTTGTCGATGACGGCCACGTCGGCCACATCGGAGAGGCGGACATCGCCGAAGCCATCGACATGGAGCAGAAGTGCGCCCTCGATGTCCGAAACGCTGTCGTACTCTTCGCCGACCTTCAGCAGCCAGGACTCGCCGCTCTTATCGGCGACATAGCCGGCAGGCATCGAGAAGTTCTGGGCGTAGATGAGCTGGGCGAGGGTCTTGATGTCCAGCTGCTTGGCCACATCGGCGCTGGCAAGGGCCTTTTCCTTGGTCTCCTCGTAGAGCTGCTTGGCGTCTTCCAGCTGGTTTTCGTAGTCCTTCAGCTTCTCCCGGGCCTCGGTGAACTGCATATAGGCGCTGAGCTGCTGGCTGGAATAGCTGCCCAGAGCGACGGAGAACTGGTTCATCAGGCCGGGGACATTGTCCATGGCTTTGATGACCTCGTCCAGAGTCTTATAAATGGTGCTCAGGCTGTTGGAGACTTCCAGCTCGTCGGCAAGGTCGGAGACGGTGCCGTCGCTGGTACCCAGACGGCCCTGCAGCTCCTGCAGAGCGGCGGTGAGCTTATCGGTGATGTCGCGCAGCTCGCCGACGATCTCGATGAGGGAGTCGATGTCCCGCATACCGGTCTGGTTGAACTGGTCCACGACCCGCTGCAGGCCGTCGCGGACGTCGATGAGGGCCTGCTGGATCTCCGGCTCATTGACCACGCCGATGAGCTGGTTGATGCTGCTCAGCAAAGCCTGCGCCTGGTCGCGCACGACGGTGACGGCGTCGGCCACCTCCGTACCCATCTGGGCCATGACGGTGTCAGAGACCGTGTCACCAAAGTTTTTCAGCTGTTTTTCGTACTCGGCACGGCCTGCGGCGATCTGGGCCTCGGCGTCATCGAGCTGGGCGCGGGCATCGGCCAGCTGGGTGTCGATAAGTTCCAGCAGGCGGGCGTTCACTTCGTCTATCTTATCCTGATTCAGCTGCACCTGCACCATCTTTTCGATGAGGCCGTTGGCCGACACGCTGGAAACGCCGCCGGTGCGGCCCACATAAGGCACGAGGGTGTTATCCACAAAATCCGACAGATCGTAGACATCGCTGCCCTCCCGGCTGACAGCCACCGTCATAAAGGCGTTCATGTTCAGGCTGTACTCGATGATGGAGGGGGTCAGACAGGTGCCGGGCAGACTGGACGCGGTCTGGTCCACCTTGTTGGAGGTCTTGACCATCGCGCTGTTCATGTCGGTGCCTTCGGCGAATTTCATGAGCAGAAGGCTGTAGTTTTCTGCCGAGGTCGCCGTGATGCTCTCGACGCCGGACACTGTACCCAGCGCGTTCTCCATCACATCGGAGACTTCTGACTCCACACGCTCCGGGCTGGCACCGGGGTAGACAGTGACCACCATGAGGTATGGCGTGCTGATGTCGGGCAGAAGGTTCGTCTGCAGGTTCGTGATGGACACGAAGCCCAGCAGCAGGACCATGATGACCGCAACAAGGATGGTGAACGGCTTTTTGACACTGAATTTTTCCATGATTTCCTATCCATTTCTTTTTTATGCCGCCGCGCGGCAAAAGGTACGCCGCAACCACGGCAGCACCCTCTGAACGCTTCTTATCGTTCCTATTATACACGAGGGAATCTCCCTTGCAATAGTCCTGAAGTTAATATTTAACAAAACTTTCCTTAATCCACCTTGGTTTAGGAAGTCAACGGGAAGATCCCGGCTACTTTCTTGCCATATTTCGTGGAAATACGGGCCGGATTATGCTATACTAGAATGCAGAATGGAATTTTATCGCAATTTCAGGCACAGCGCCTATCCAAGCTGCATAAGGCCCATGTTCCGGGCTTATATACGTTCGATACGACCCCAAAGAGGAATGCTATGAAGAAAGTTATATCCGTCCGTTTCAAGGACAACGGCAAGACCTATTATTTTGACCCCGCAGACACCCCCATCAAGACCGGCGACTATGTTATCGTCGAGACGGCCCGGGGCGTGGAGTGCGGCGAAGTGGTGCAGGGCGTGAAGGAGATCGCCGACTCCGCTGTCCCCAAGGCCCTCAAGCCCATCACCCGGATGGCCGACAGCGTGGATGTGCGCCGGATGCGCCAGAACCGTGAGGACGAAAAGCGCGCCTACCACACCTGCCAGGAGTGCATCGCCCGCCACGGGCTGGAAATGAAGCTGGTGGAGGCCGAATACACCCTCGACCGCTCCAAGATCATGTTCTATTTCACCGCCGACGGCCGCGTGGACTTCCGTGAGTTGGTCAAGGACCTGGCCGGCATCTTCCACACCCGCATCGAGCTGCGCCAGATCGGCGTGCGCGACGAGAGCAAGATGATCGGCGGTCTGGGCATCTGCGGCCAGCCCTTCTGCTGCAGCCGCTTCCTGAAAGACTTTCAGCCCGTCTCCATCAAGATGGCAAAAGAGCAGGGTCTTTCCCTCAACCCGACCAAGATCAGTGGTGCCTGCGGCCGCCTGATGTGCTGCCTGGCTTACGAGGAGAGCGCCTACGAGTACCTGAACAGCATCATGCCCATGGTGGGCAGCACCGTCCGCACGCCGGACGGCCTCGGCACCGTGCTCGAGGTCAACCCCATCTCCGGCTATCTGCGGGTGCGCTGCGGCACCGAGGCCTTCGCGCCCCGGTACTATAAGGTGAGCGTCTGCGAGTATATCTCCGGCGGCAAGCGCGCCCCCCGCCGCCCCGACCCGGACGACGATTATTCCGGCGTGCGCAATCCCGCCCCGGTGGTGGCTTCGGCCAACGCCGACGGCACCTCGTCCTGCCCCGGCTGCGGCAGAAAAGATAAAAAATAAGAGGCTGGAAATGGCGGGGGCTCTGAACGGTTAGTCTGTTAAAACTAACTTTGCTTCGTGATTTTCGCCAAAAAACCTCTTCAAATTTCTCCAAAAGTTAGCCTGTGCTTTTGTGCAACCCACCAAAAAACGAAAAATTGCTTTTAGGCGGGTACGGTTAGTCTTGCCTTTTTGAAACGGCTTTGTTAAAATGCAGTCAAGGATACGATTTCCGAGGGGTCTGCCAGAGCCGTGCAGGGGCAGATTTCTTCATAAATACTGAGCACGGGGAGATAAAGGAGAGTTCTATTATGGCACACAAGGTTTCTGACGCATGTGTTGGCTGCGGCGCTTGCGAGGGCGCTTGCCCCGTTGGTGCAGTCGCTGTTGAGAACGGCGTTGCAGTTGTGAACGCAGACGCTTGCATCGATTGCGGCGCTTGCGAGGGCGCTTGCCCCACCGGTGCTATCACCGCTGAATAATTTTTAGCAGATAGCGCGCGAATAACGCATCAAAAGCAGCAGACCTGCCAGGCGGGTCTGCTGCTTTTCTTTCTTGCATAATTTTTTCATCTTTCGGGACACAATATTTTGTCGGAGGATTTCGGCTGGGCGTATGGAACATTCTACCGAGATTTTGTATAATAAAACAGAAGTATACTGCTCCACCGTCCACCGATTCGGCTCGGACGCGCTTTTGCTGGCCCGCTTCTGCGAGCCGCGGCGCAGCCAGAAGGCGGCAGACCTGTGCTCCGGCTGCGGCATCGTGAGCCTTGAGTGGCACGACCGGGGCCATCGCGGCCCCTGCGCCGCCGTGGAATTGCAGCCAGAGGCCAGTGCGCTCTTACAGGAGGCTGTGGCCGCGCAGGGCATCGGGCACATCACCCCTTATCTCACCGACCTGCGCACCTTCCGGGAAGGGGAGGGCCAGTTCGATGTCTGCGCCTGCAATCCGCCCTACTTTACCGCCGGGCCGCAGAGCACCGACGCGGGCCGTGCCACGGCCCGCCACGAGACGGACTGCACCCTCGAGGATGTCTGCGCCTGCGGTTTCCGCCTGCTGAAAGACGGCGGAAAGCTTTCCCTCTGCCATCGGCCCGAGCGCCTGGCCGAGGTGCTGGCTGTGCTGCGGGCGCACCGCCTCGAGCCGAAGCGTCTGGCCTTTGTGAAGAATAAGCCCGGCGCCGCGCCGTGGCTTTTTCTTGTGGAAGCCCAGAAAAACCGCCGCACCGGCCTGCGCATCGAACCGGATGTGCTCATCACCGCCGGGGCGGCGATGTACGGAGAAGTAAAATAACAACATCAGGGAGGTCAATCATGGCCGGTATTCTTTATATCGTGGCAACCCCCATCGGCAATCTGGACGACATGCCGCCCCGCGTGGCCGCCACCTTCGGCGCGGCGGACTTCGTGGCCGCCGAGGACACCCGCGTGACCATGCGGCTGCTGAACTATCTGGGCCTGAAAAAGCCGATGGTCAGCTACTACGAGCACGCATTGCAGAAGGGCGAGGGCATCCTGCGCCGCATTGAGGCAGGCGAGAACTGCGCCCTTTGCTCTGACGCCGGAATGCCCTGCGTCTCTGACCCGGGCGAGGTCATCGTGCGGGACGCGCTGGCCCGGGGCATCAAAGTCGTGCCTGTCCCGGCGGCGTCCGCCTGCGTGACGGCGCTGGCCGTCTCGGGCCAGGACACCTCCCGCTGGGTGTTCGAGGGCTTCCTGCCTGTGAACCGGAAGCAGAAAAAAGAGCGTCTTGCTGAGCTTCTGGGTGAAAAGCGGACCGTCATCTTCTACGAAGCCCCCCACAAGCTGCGCACGACGCTGGACGACCTCGTGAACGCCTTCGGCCCGGAGCGGAGCATCACCCTCTGCCGTGAGCTGACCAAGCTCCACGAAGAGATCTGGAAGACCACCCTCGGGGAGGCACAGACCCACTACGCCGCCAACGAGCCGAGAGGCGAGTATGTTCTGGTCATGGCCGGTGCGCCGGCTTCTACAGAGCCGGAAGCAGAAATGACCCTCGAGCAGGCCGCACAGCGCGCCCTCGAGCTGACCGGACAGGGCTTCGGCCCCACTGCCGCCGCCAAGGCCGCAGCCCAGGGGACGCCCTACTCCAAGAGCGAAGTATATAAGGCACTGCTGACCATCCAGCAGCGCGAGCCGGAATAAAATTTGAGGAGGATCCTTTTCCCGTGACGAAACTTCTGATTTTGAGCGACAGCCACAACAGCCGTCTGGCCATCGAAAACATTCTGGCCGCCGAGGCGGACAGCATCGACGCGCTCATCTTTCTGGGCGACGGCCTGCGCGACCTCGAGCAGGCGCTCACCTTTTACCCCTCTCTGCGGGCTTATGCGGTAGCCGGAAACTGCGATTTCGGTGCGCTGGAGCCGCTGGACGGGCTTGCCGCCTTTGACGGGGTGGTCGTCTTCTACACCCACGGCCATATGTACGGGGTGAAATACGACCTCGACACGCTGGCTGACGCAGCCGCAGCCCGGGGCGCGAACGTCGCCCTCTTCGGTCACACCCACATCCCGGTGGCAGAAGAGCGGGGCGGGGTGTTCCTGTTCAACCCCGGCTCCTGCGGCCGGTGCTACACCGGCCCCAACACCTACGGCATCCTGACCCTTGCCGACGGCAAGGTGGTCAGCCACGAGCACAAAGAGGTACCCAAAGCATGAGCATCAACGAGGTGCGCTGGCTGTCCGAGTGCGGCAGCACCAACGCTTACGCAAAAGAGCATTTTGAAGAGTTCGGCCCGGTGGGCGCGGTATACACCACCAATCAGACCGCAGGCCGGGGCCGTCTTGGCCGCAGCTGGGTGAACGCCGAGGGCCGCGCCCTCTATTATACGGCGGTCATCCGGGAGCCGCTGGCCCAGCCTGCCACCCTGCCGCTGCTGGCAAGCCTTGCCGTCCGCAAGCAGCTGGCCCAGCGCTACGGCGTGGACTGCCAGATAAAGTGGCCCAATGACCTGCTGCTGAACGGCAAAAAGATCGTGGGCATCCTCTGCGAAAGCGTCAGCTACGGCTACCAGATGCAGGGCCGGGGCATCGTCTGCGGCATCGGCATCAATCTGGCACAGCCCCAGAGCTATTTCGACGCCGCAAACCTGCCCAACGGCACCTCCCTCGAATTGCAGGGCGCGAAAGTGGACCTTGCCGCCGACCCCCAGTGGCTGGCCGAGGCGCTGACGGACTTCGGCTTTGACCGTCCACTCTACACCTTCGCACGGGAGGGCTTCGCTCCCTTCCGGGACGAGTACAAGGCGGCCTGCGTCAACCTGGGCCGCCACGTCACCTTCGATTTGCCGGGCGGCGGCACAGGCAGCGGCACAGCCATCGACGTGGACGCCGACGGCCAGCTCATCGTCCGCACCGACAGCGGCGAGGAGAAAGTCTTCACCGGCGAAGTCTCCGTCCACGGCATCTACGGGGCCGTATAAATTTTCCAGCATTCCAGCGCCTCTGCGGGCCGTCCGGCCCCGGGGGCGCTTTTCTTTTTTCCCTGCAAAGTTTGTGGAAAACCCGGGTTTTCCCACGGTTTTCCACACATGGTTTTTGCCGGGCAGCGTTTGTGGAAAACTCGGGTGTCAAAAATTCCAGAGGGGAGAGGCGCTTTTGCCCCAAGCGCGAAACGCCGCAGAAAATAAATTTTTGGCCTCGACTTTCTTTTCAAAAAAAGGCTCTGTGTCCTCTTTTCTCCCCAGATTTTCCCTCTTTTCCCGTTTTAGAATACATCGTGTATAACCCAAAACTCAATTTTCTGTGGAAAACTCGGTGGAAAAAGTGGAAAACACTGTGGGAAACCCCACTTCTTTTTCACAAAATCGGTGGAAAACCCAGTGGAAAAAGTTAAAAAATCATTCCAGATGGGATACTCTTCCGATACCCGCCCCAAAATGGAGTCCCGCACTTCCCACGGATTTTCTTGAATGGGCCGGGCAAACATGATACAATGAAAGACAGAAAATGGCCCCGGACATGGGCCGCAAAAATTCTTTTCACGGAGGCGTCTGTCTATGAACTGGATCTCCCGCCTTGAGCGGAAATACGGCCGCTTTTGCATCCCCAACCTCATCTCCATCATCGTAGGTGGACAGATTTTAGTCTACGCCATCGAACTGTTCGTCAATCAATTCATCTCCGTCTATCTCGGCCTGAGCCGGAGCCTGCTGCTGATGGGGCAGGTGTGGCGGCTCATCACCTTCGTCTTTATCCCGTTTTCGGGGGGCGGGCCGCTGAGCGTCATCCTCGGCATCTACTTCACATGGTTCATCGGCACGGCGCTGGAAAAGGAGTGGGGCGATTTCCGCTTCAACCTCTACTTCCTGCTGGGGATGATCGGCACCGTGCTGGGCTGTCTCGTCACCGGCATCCCCGCCGACACCTACTGCCTGTCGCTGTCGCTGCTGCTGGCTTTCGCCATGCTCTACCCCGAGGTGCAGGTGCTGCTGTTCTTCGTCATCCCGGTAAGGGTGAAGTATTTCGGTCTCTTCGCCGCTGCCATGTGGCTGTTCAGCTTTCTCACCGCCGGGTGGCTGTATAAGGTGAGCTATCTGCTGAGTATGCTGGGGTTTGTGCTCTTCTTCGGGCCGCAGGCACTGCGCAGCGTCCGGGCGTGGATACGCCGGGAGCAGTGGAAGCGGAAGAACCGGAGGTGAGCCGCAGATGATGATAGACCGCCTTGCGGGCAATGCGGCCCTGAAAGACAGCGTCCGCCTGATGCTGGGCAGCCGCCGCCTGACCCACAGCGTGTTATTGGTGGGCGAGACGGGCCTGGGCGCGGGCTACGCGGCCCGGTGCGTGGCGGCAGACTATCTTTACCCGGCAGGCGGCGCACCTGCTGAGGCCCTTCTGCGGGGCGAATGCTGCCGTGCCGTGGGCAAAGCCGGCGACCGCGACAGCGGCCGCATCGAGACCGGCGTGGTACGGGAGGCCATCTCCGTCACCGGCATGGGCTCGGGCGGGCGGTATCTCGTCAGCCAGGTCAAGGCCATGCGCACCGAAATTTTCAATACCAGCCTCTCTGCCGAGGGCCGCGCCGTCCTGCTCTACCATGTAGAGCGGATGAACGAGGAATCCGCCAACGCCCTGCTGAAGGTGATGGAGGAGCCGCCGGAAGGCGTGCTCTTCCTGCTGACGGCAGATTCGCTGGCCGGTGTGCTGCCCACCATCCGCAGCCGCTGCATCAGCTTCGCCGTGGCCCCGGTCAGCCCCGAGGAATGCGCCCGGTGGTGCATCGGGCAGGGCGTGGACAAAAAGCAGGCCCGGCTCTACAGTGAGCTGTTCGACGGCCACATCGGTACAGTGCTTGCCGCCGCCCGGGACGACGCCCGCCGGGAACAGGTGGAAAAGGCCCTGACGCTGGCCAAGGCCGCGGCGGCTCACGACAGCTATGCCGCCGCCGTCCTGCTGGCCGGGTACGAGAAGGACAAGGCCGCAGCAGCGGCCCTGCTGGGCGATTTCCGGGCCGTAGCCGCCGCCGGACTCCGGGGGTGTTCCAGCACCCCTCTGACGGCTGACACCGCCCGCCGCGCCCTCTCGCTGGCCGATGCGGCCATTCAGCGGCTTGCCGCACAGGTGAACCCCAAGATCACACTTTCCGTTCTTGCAGCGAAGCTTGGATAAAGCAAAAGCTCCCCTTCCGGGGAGCTTTTGCGATTGCTATTTGATTCGATTATCTTCTGCGGGACCGACTCCGCCGCCGCAGGTTCAGCGAACCGCCGCCGGCCACCATCGTCAGGAAGCCCAGCACGATGAGGATGCCGATGAGCGCGGCCATGAGAAGAAGGGTCGTTTTGGCGTCGGTGCGAAAGTCAGACACATATTCTTTGTGGGTCACAAGGTCCACCGTTCCCATCTCATAGCCGTCGAGGTAGACGGTGGCCGTACCCAGCACAGCACCCTCCTTGACGGTGGCCGAAGTGCTCTCCGGCACCGAGAACTCGAAGGTCACTTCATCGTCGGCGTGGCCGTAGCCGCTGAGGCCGCCGGCGGCGTAGAGCTCCACGGCTTCCTCCGTGCGGCACTTGGTCAGCGGGACGGTGGTGAGCACCGTCTCCGTGTCCACCAGCTGACGGTCAGAAAAGCTCGAGAAGGCCCAGTCCAAGATCTCCGCGCACTCGCGGTAGATGTTGTTCATATCACTGCCCAGCACCACGAGGCCGTAGGTGTGGCCGTCCTGCTGGGCAAAGGTGACGAAGCACCGGCCTGCGAGGGTGGTGAAGCCGGTCTTCATGCCCCGGACATAGTCGCGGTGATAGGCATACTCCGGGTCCAGCATGAGGTTGGTGGCCTTGATGGTCCGCTCGTTCTGGTGCAGGTTCGTGGCGGGCAGCGTATAGGTGAGGGTGTTCGCGGCCTGCATATAGGTCTCGTTGGCGTAGCAGGCAGCGGCAATTTTTGCAAGGTCCTCTGCCGTGGAGACGTTGCCGTAGTCGTACAGGCCGTGGACGCAGGAGAAGGTGGTATCCGTGCAGCCCAGCTCCTTGGCGCGGGCGTTCATCTGGGCCACGAAGGCCGTCAGGTCGCCGCCCGAGACGTCGCTGGCGATGACGCTGGCCGCGTCGTTGGCGCTGGCCACCAGCAGACCGTAGAGCAGGTCGATGCGGCGCACCGTCTCGCCGATGCGGAGGTTCATGGTGGAGCCGTTGGCGTTCTGGATGTCCTTGAACTCCTGGGTCAGGCTGGTGGGGATGGTGATCTCAGCGTTCATGTCCTTGCCGCTCTCGAGGAAGAGCAGAGCCGTCATCATCTTGGTGAGGCTGGCGATGTAGCGCTGCTGGTCGGAGTTCTGCCTGAGGATGGGCTTGCCGGTATCCAGATTGAAGAGATAGACCGACTCGGTGTCGCTGGTCGTCTGGATGGGCATCTGATAAGCGGCAGACCCGGGCAGGGCGGCGCAGACCATCAGCACCAGCGTGAGCAGCAGCGCCGTGCTCTGGCGCAGGAAGGTGGATCGATTCATAGGCTTGTCCTCCTTAACATTCAAACATCAGCCAAACACTTTGTGCCAGAATGCACTCAGCCCGTGCTTCTCGGGTTCGGCCTCGGGCTCTGCCGGGGCGGGGTGCAGTTCGGGGCTGGTAAAGGCCCAGTCGAACAGCTCTGCCGCCTCCCGGAAGATATTCTGGGAGTTCGAGCCCAGGATGACCAGCCCGTACGTATGGCCGTCCTGCCGGGCAAAGGTGACGAAGCACCGCCCGGCCTGGGTGGTGAAGCCGGTCTTCATGCCGTGGGCATCTCTGCGGTAATAGCCGCTGCCGGGCTGCAAAAGCTTGTTGGTGGTCGTGACCGTCCGGGCCGGATGCAGGTTGGTGGCGGGCAGTTCATAGGACACCGTGTCCGCTATCTGGCGGCAGGTCGGGTTCGCATAGCAGGCCAGCGCGATCTTCGCCATATCGCGGGCCGTGGAGTAGTTGCCGCCGTCGTAGAGGCCGTGGGGGCAGGTGAAATGGGTGGCCTTACAGCCCAGCTGACCGGCCCGGACGTTCATCTGAGCCGCGAAGGCGGCCAGACTGCCGGAGGTATCGACGGCCAGCACGCTGGCCGCGTCGTTGGCGCTGGGCAGGAGCATGGCGTACATCATATCGATGCGGCGCACCGTCTCGCCGGCCTGCAGGCCGATGGTGTGGCCCCGGTTGGCCCGGATGGACTGAAGTTCCGGCGTGAGGCTGGCCGAGATGGTGATACCGGCACTGAGGTCGGTGCCGCTTTCCAGCACGAGAAGGGCCGTCATCATCTTGGTCAGGCTGGCGACGCAGCGGGGAAGGTCGGGGTTCTGCTCCACGAGAGCTTCGCCGGTGTCGGCATCAAAGAGGTAGATGGATTCCTGCGGGTAGGCGGCCTGAATGGGCATCGCGTAGACGGCAAAACCGGACAGCGCCGCTGTAGTCATGAATGCAGCGGTCAGGACCAGAGCCAGAAACCGCCGCGCAAAGGGATGAAACTGCATAAATTGATACTCCTTCGGAAGCCTGGGGGCTTCCTTGCTCCGACAATAAGAGCTATAATAAAGAATACCATAAATGAAGCAAAAGAGAAAGGTGGTTTTTCAACAATGATGCTCTCCTTTGGTGGAAAAATGCCCCGGGATGAGGGTGCTGTCTTCGTGGCGGCGAATGCGACGGTGCTGGGCGACGTGACACTGGGCAGGGGCGTGAACATCTGGTACGGAGCTGTACTGCGGGCCGACGAGGGCGCGCTGATACTGGGCGAAAACAGCAATGTGCAGGACAACGCCGTGCTCCACTGCGACCCCGGCGGGCAGGTCGTTCTGGGCAAAAACGTCACCGTAGGCCACAGCGCCCTCGTCCACGGCTGCACGGTGGGGGACAACAGCCTCATCGGGATGCATGCTACCATCCTCAACCACGCCGTCGTGGGCAAAAACTGCATCATCGGGGCCGGGGCGCTGGTGCCTGAAGGAATGGTCATCCCCGACAACTCGGTGGCGGTAGGTGTGCCTGCCCGGGTCATCAAGACCATCCGGGACGACCAACTGGCCCACAACATCGAGAACGCCGAAGCCTATGTGGAGATGGGCCGTCAGCACGCGGCGCTGGGCTCTCATGCTGAAAAATAAGCATCTTTCTCCCAAAAATTTCACAGCCCGATTAACAAATCTTTCACAGGAAAGACATGATTTTGGCCGGTAATTCGGGTATACTATAGCTCACAAGGGTGCGGGGCCGCAACCGCCCCTTGCACATGATTCCTCCTCACACCAAAGCAATACCCCAAACAGCAAGGCCCCCTCTGGCGTCGCCGCAAGCGCCAGACGGGGGCCTTGCTGTATCTGGGAAACAGAACGTCCCCGCTCAGCACTTCCTGAGCGGGGGCGTTTTTGCATATTTACATCATGCCGCGGAAGACAGCCTGTGCGATCTGGAAGTAGAGGATCAAGCTGCAGGCGTCCACGATGGTGGTGATGAAGGGGGTCGCCATGATGGCCGGGTCGGCGCCCAGCTTCTTGGCGGCCAGCGGCAGCATACCGCCCACCAGCTTTGCGAGGATGACGCTGAAGAACAGCGACACGCTGACGACCACTGCGTAGCCGATGACATTGTCATACTGGCCGGCGTAGAGGTAGGTGTACATCAGGTAGATGCGCAGGCCGTTGACAAGGCCCAGCACAGCGCCGACGATGGCGGAGACCCGCAGTTCCTTGCCCAGAACTTTGAGGAAGTCGCTGGGCTCCACCTCGCCCAGAGCGAGGCCGCGGACCATCAGGGTGCTGATCTGGTTGCCGCAGTTGCCGGCGGTATCCATCAGCATGGGCATGAAGGAGACCAGCAGGGGCAGGCTGACGAAAGCCTCTTCGTAGTGGGTCGTGACCATGCCGGTGAAGGTAGCAGAGAGCATCAGGATGAGCAGCCAGGGGATACGCTGCTTGGCGTGGGTCCAGACGCTGGTGCCGAAGTAGGTGGTGGCATCGTCGTCGGGCAGAATAGCGGCCATCTTCTGCATATCCTCGGTGCTCTCATCGGTCAGGACGTCGATGGCATCGTCGATGGTGATGATACCGACGAACATGCCCTCGTTGTCCAGAACAGGCATCGCGGTGAAGTCGTAGCGCTGCATCTCGCGGGCCACATACTCCTGGTCATCCGTGACCTTCACGGTGACGACATTGTCGTCCATGATGTCCACGATGGGGGTAGAGGGGTCAGACAGCAGCAGGCTGCGGGCCGACACGACGCCCAGCAGGCGGTTGCGCTCCACCACATAGCAGGTGTAGACCGTCTCGGCGTTCTCACCCTGCTTACGGATAGCGGCGAAGGCGTCGCTGACGGTCATCTCCTGCCGCAGACGGACGTATTCGGGGGTCATCAGGCTGCCGGCAGAGCTCTCGGGGTAGTTCAGCAGCTTGTTCAGGCTCTCACGGGTCTGGCGGGACGACTTTTCCAGCACCCGCTTGACCACGCCTGCGGGCATATCTTCCAGCAGGTCGGCGGCATCGTCAAGGCTCATATCCTCGATGGCGCTCACCAGCTCGACGTCGGAGAAAGCATTCACGAGGTCGTCGCGGGCCTCATCGGACATATAGGCGAATGCTTCCGTTGCAACGTCCTTTTTCAGCAGACGGAACACCACGAGGCGGTTGTTCTCGTCCAGCTCTTCCAGCAGCTCGGCCAGGTCGGCGGGCTGCTCTTCCTCAGTCACTTCGCGCAGCTTGACGTACTGCTTCTTGACGAGCAGCTTGAGCAGACGGCTCTTGGTCAGCATCTCGGGGTTGGCCTTGACTTCTTCGTCGTTGGCCTCCTCTTTTTCGGCCTCGCGGACGTCCTGCTTGAGGTCTTCGGTGGCCTGCTCGTTCAGGTCTTCGGCCAACTTCTGGCGCACCTCAGCGGGAATATCCGTGGGCAGCTCCTGCACCGGAAGAGCCTGTTCCTCTTCGCGCTCCGGGGTCTTCTTTTCTTCTTCCATTTGTGTTCCTCCTCTTTTCTGTCTCAGGAGGACACAGCCGCATCAACGCAAAAAGCGCCGCTCCTGCGCCGCAGACCCGGGCCGCACTGCCCATCTGCACGCACAAAGCTGCGCCTCTTTTGTACGGCAGCCGGACAGCGGATACTCCGCTGTTCAGCGTACAAAAAAGGCGAACGCAGCACCTTTCGCGGTCGTTCCGGCCGCATCATTCCATCGTCTTCGACTATGATCCGGGTCCATTGTCCTGCGTTCACCTCCACAAATTCGTTTTACTAAGTTTCTTAGCCTACAGGTTTATTATATCTCCACTCAAATGCCCGGTCAACCCTGTAAGGCGTCCATTTCCGGAATATTGACGCAGAAAAAAACGCACAGCGCCCTCTCCGGTGCTTGCGGCTTCACCGGAAAGGGCGCTGTGTTTGGATATTGCTTTGGTGTGAGGAGGAATCATGTACAAGGAATCGGTTGCGGCCCCGAATCCTCATGGCTGTAGTATAGCAGATTCTGCACCGGATTTCATGAAAAACCTATGAAGAAAGTGTAAAAGACACAAAAATACGCCCCGGACACTGTTTCCAGTGAGCGGGGCGCTAAAAACGGGATCCGTTTTTGACTGCGGCAAGATACCTGCAAGCAGGTCTTATGCAGCAGGCGGGGCAAGGTATCTGCGAACAGACCTTATGCTCCTGACACACGCGAAGTATGCTTTCAAGGACCCTCGCGGGCGCTTTGGTATTTCAGGCTCTGCCCGCCCCGACGCGTTCGGACGCGGGCAGAGAGTTGAAATCAGTTTGGAGTACAAAGCTCCAGTCTCTGCGTAGAAATAAGCCTGTCATTTCTTCTCTGGCCGGGGCCACAGTTTCGTACTGCTGCGTTGCGCAGTAATCGCCAGCACGGAGCAGCCGCCCTTTCGGGACTAAGGTGCCGCTGCGGCAAAATTCCAGCCAGAGTCAAAAGAACTTTGGTTTACTTGTACAGCTCGACCAGGCGGGTCAGATGCTCGTAACGGTCGTTTGCGACCTGCTCGTTGCGAGCGAACAGCTGCTTTGCACGATCCGGGAATGCACGAGTCAGGCGGCTGTAACGGGTCTCGTTTGCCAGCAGGGCCTGATACTTCTCGGCATCCACAGCCTTGGAGGTCAGGGTGAAGGGGTTCTTGCCCTGAGCCTTGTTGGCCGGATTGAAGGTGAACAGGTTCCAGTAACCAGCCTCAACTGCCTTCTTCATCTCGTTCTGGCAGTTGGTCATGCCGCCCTTAACACCGTGCAGCTCGCAGGGAGCGTAGCCGATGATGAGGGAGGGGCCGGGATATGCCTCAGCCTCTGCGATAGCCTTGACAGCCTGGTTCATGTTAGCGCCCAGAGCGATCTGAGCAACATAGATGTAACCGTAGGTCATAGCGATCTCAGACAGGCTCTTCTTGCTGATCTCCTTACCAGCAGCAGCGAACTGGCAGACCTCGCCGATGTTGGAGGCCTTGGATGCCTGTCCGCCGGTGTTGGAGTACATCTCAGTATCGAAGACCATGACGTTGACATCCTCGCCGGAAGCCAGGACGTGGTCCAGACCGCCGAAGCCGATGTCGTATGCCCAGCCGTCACCACCGAAGATCCAGACGGACTTCTTGGCGATGAACTCCTTGCTCTTCAGGATCTCAGCGGACTCGGTGCAGCCAGCGGCAGCAGCCTTCTCCAGCTCAGCGATCAGAGCCTTAGCGGGGGCATCGTTAGCCTTGGTGTTGTTCTTGGTTGCCATGAACTCGTCAAAGGCAGCCTTCAGCTCAGCAGAAGCCTTGTCAGAACCAGCGACCTCAGCGATGCGCTTGATCAGGTTCTCACGGACGGTCTTCTGGCCCAGATACAGGCCCAGGCCGTGCTCTGCGTTATCCTCGAACAGGGAGTTGCACCATGCAGGACCGTGGCCGCTGTCCTTGTTGACAGTGTACGGAGAGATGGAAGCAGTACCGCCCCAGATAGAGGAGCAGCCGGTGGCGTTGGAGATGTACATCTTCTCGCCGAACAGCTGGGTGATCAGACGTGCGTAAGAGGTCTCAGCACAGCCTGCGCAGGAGCCAGAGAACTCCAGCAGCGGCTGGTTGAACTGAGAGCCGATGACGGTGTCGTCTGCGAACTTAGAGGGCTTCTTGGAGATGTTGGCGACGCAGTAGTCGAAGACTGCCTGCTGATCGGCCTGAGACTCCTGAGGAACCATCTGGATAGCCTTGGTGGGGCAGACGGTGACACACTCGCCGCAGCCCATGCAGTCCAGAGGAGACACAGCCATAACGAACTTGTACTCGTTAGCGGGCTTGTTGTCGCGGCTCTTGGTCTGTGCGGGAGCTGCTGCCAGCTCGTCAGCGGTCAGCTGGAAGGGACGGATGGTTGCGTGAGAGCACACGAATGCGCACTGGTTGCAGCCAACACACTTGGAAGCATCCCACTCGGGGACGTTCACAGCGGTGCCGCGCTTCTCGTAAGCGGAAGCACCCTGCTCCCACTCGCCGTTTGCGTTAGCAACGAAAGCAGAGACAGGCAGGCTGTCGCCGTCCATACGAGCGATGGGCTCCATGACGTCGCGGATCTGCTTGACCAGCTCGGGACGGCCAGCCAGCTCCTTCGGAGCGGGATCGGCCTCGGGGTTGGACCAGGAAGCGGGGACGTCCACCTTGTGGATGGCGTCAACACCGGCATCGATGGCCTTCCAGTTCATCTCAACGACGTCCTGACCCTTCTTGCCGTAGCTCTTCTGAGCTGCCTGCTTCATGAAGTTGACAGCGTCCTCGATGGGCATAACGTCAGCCAGCTTGAAGAAAGCGGACTGCAGGATGGTATTGGTGCGCTTGCCCATACCGATCTCGATAGCCTTGTCGATAGCGTTGATGGTGTACAGCTGGATGTTGTTGTCAGCGATGTACTTCTTGGCCTCAGCGTTCAGGTGATGGCCCAGCTCCTCATCGTTCCACTGGCAGTTGATCATGAACACGCCGCCGGGCTTGACATCCTGGACCATCTTCATGCCCATGTGGATGTAAGCGGGGTTGTGGCAGGCCACGAAGTCAGCCTGGTTGATGTAGTAGGGGCTGCGGATGGGCTTGTCGCCGAAACGCAGGTGGCTGATGGTCACGCCGCCGGTCTTCTTGGAGTCATACTGGAAGTATGCCTGAACATACTTATCAGTGTGGTCGCCGATGATCTTGACGGAGTTCTTGTTAGCACCGACGGTACCGTCGCCGCCCAGACCCCAGAACTTGCACTCCTTGGTGCCAGCTGCTGCGGTGATGGGAGCGGGCTTGACCTCAGGCAGAGACAGGCCGGTGACATCATCGGTGATGCCGAGGGTGAAGCGCTCCTTCGGCTGATCCTTCTCCAGCTCCTTGAACAGAGCGAAGATGGAGGACGGGGGAGTGTCCTTGCTGCCCAGACCGTAACGGCCGCCGGTCAGGATGACATCATTCTTGCCAGCCTCACGCAGGGTAGCTGCGACATCCAGGTACAGGGGCTCGCCCAGAGAGCCGGGCTCCTTGGTGCGGTCCAGAACTGCGACCTTCTTAGCGGTAGCAGGCAGGACCTTCAGCAGAGCGGAGGACACCCAGGGACGGTACAGGCGGACCTTGATGATACCGACCTTCTCGCCCTTAGCGTTCAGGTAATCGATGACCTCGTCAGCAACGTCGCAGACAGAGCCCATAGCGATCATGACGCGATCGGCATCGGGTGCGCCGTAGTAGTTGAACAGGTCGTAGTTGGTGCCCAGCTTCTCGTTGATCTTGGCCATGTACTTCTCGACGACTGCGGGCAGTGCGTCGTAGACAGAGTTGCAGGCCTCACGATGCTGGAAGAACACGTCGCCGTTCTCGTGGGAACCGCGCATCTTGGGGTGCTCGGGGTTCAGAGCCTTTGCACGGAACTCCTCGACAGCCTTCATGTTGCACATTTCCTTCAGATCGGCGTAGTCCCACTTCTCGATCTTCTGGTACTCGTGAGAAGTACGGAAGCCGTCGAAGAAGTTCAGGAAGGGAACCTTGCCCTCGATTGCTGCCAGATGGGCAACAGGGGACAGGTCCATGACTTCCTGCACGCTGCTCTCGACCAGCATTGCGAAGCCGGTCTGGCGGCATGCCATAACGTCGCTGTGATCACCGAAGATGTTCAGGGACTGGGTAGCAACGGTACGTGCAGAAACATCGAACACGCAGGGCAGCTGCTCAGCAGCGATCTTGTACATGTTGGGGATCATCAGCAGCAGGCCCTGAGAAGCGGTGAAGGTGGTGGTAACAGCACCTGCACCCAGAGAGCCGTGCACAGCGCCTGCAGCGCCTGCCTCAGACTCCATCTCGACGACCTTGACCTGGTTGCCGAAGATGTTCTTCTGGCCCTGAGCGGACCACTGGTCCACAGAGTCAGCCATCGGAGAAGAGGGGGTAATGGGGTAGATGGCAGCCACGTCCGTGTAGGCATATGCTACATGAGCGGCAGCGGTATTGCCATCCATGGTTTGCTTTGCTCTAGGCATTTTTCTTCCTCCATTCAGAATTTGGTACCTTCTGCGCGGGGCAAACGTCTTTTTACCGGAGCCGGAGAACTCCTTTGAAAAACGTATTGCTCAACTGATAAGCGCCGCACTTCGCCGGAGCCGGAGAACTCCACAAAAGCACACGCTCATCAAGGGCAATAGCCCTGCCCGGGGCCGGAGAACCCCATGAAGGCACTATTGCTCATCTAATATAATAGCAAATTCCGCCGGTAAAGGCAACGCAAACCGACTGTAAAAACACAACAAAAATTCAAGAAATTTTTTAGCGCTTTTTTACAGATGTGTTCTTTGCTGCATCCATGACGGTGTTGTGCTCCAAAATCCAGTATCCATGAGGCTTTTTCTTACAAAATTCTAAATTTATAATTGACATTTGTACAGATTCTGCCGTAAACTTTATCTATAGTATCATGCGCCGCACAGCGCAGGGAAGGACAGGCACAAAACGATGGATGCTGCACATTTTGAAAAGACGCTCTCGAGCGAAGTTCTCTTTGAAGGCCGGGTGGTCACGCTGACCAAAGACGTGGCTCTGCTGGAAAACGGCGAGACTTCTATCCGGGAGGTGGTCCACCACCACGGCGGGGCCTGCATCGTACCGTATTTTGAGGACGGCACCCTCTGCATGGTGCGCCAGTTCCGCTACGCCATGCAGCAGGAGCTGTGGGAGCTGCCCGCCGGCAAGCTGGAAAAGGGCGAAGACCCCTTCGAAGCCGCCAAGCGGGAGCTGGGCGAAGAGTGCGGCCTGACCGCCGACCACTACACCCCGCTGGGCGAGTTCTACCCCACGGTGGGCTATGACACCGAGATCATCTATATGTGGGTGGCCACCGGCCTGCACACCACCCAGATGCATCTGGACGACGATGAGTTCCTGACGCCCGACCGCATCCCGCTGGCAAAAGCCTACGAGATGGTCATGAGCGGCGAGATCAAGGACGGCAAGACCATCGCGGGCGTGCTCAAGCTCAAGGCGCTGGTGGACGAGGGCAGGCTGTGATACTCTACGAAGATACAGCCCTCGTGGTTCTGGACAAGCCCGCCGGGCTTTCCAGCGAGGACGGCGTACCCGCCGCCCTTCGGAAGCTCTGGGGCAGGCCCGACGCCTATGTGGGCGTCATCCACCGGCTGGACACCGGCGTGTCGGGTCTGATGGTCTATGCAAAGACTCCGCAGGCAGCCGCCGCCCTCAGCCGTCAGGTGACGCAGAGCCAGCAGGTTTATGCCGAACAGGATGGCCGGGCCGAGCCTGCCGCCGGCACGCCGGACGCGCCGCCTTTCGTGAAACAATACCGCGCCCTCATCGCAGGCGGGCCGGATGAAAAGCTGCCCGCCGAAGGCGTCCTGCGGGACTACTTATTCAAGGACAGCCGGAAAGGCCGTGTTTTTCCGGTGAGCCGTCCGCGCAAGGGCGTGAAGGAGGCTGTGCTGGAATATCGCATTTCTGCCTCCGCCCCGGACGGCAGCGCCAGCCTTGCGGACATCACCCTCCACACCGGGCGCACCCACCAGATACGGGTGCAGTTCGCGTCCCGCCGCCACCCGCTCTGGGGCGACGGCAAATACGGCAGCCGCATCAAGGGAGACATTGCGCTTCAGAGCGCACGGCTCCGCTTCATCCATCCCGACACCGGAAAGGTAATGGACTTCCGCCTCCCGGTCCCCGGGACATGGCCCGCTTGGGGCATCAGACAGGAAAACGACAATGGAACAACAGTATAAAACAGATTCTGAAATATACGCCGTCCTCGAGCGGGAGATCATCGATTTGACCCTCCGGCCCGGCTGTTCGCTGAGCGAAAACCCGCTCTGCACCCGCTTCGGCGCGCCCCGCTCCCTCATCCGGGTGGTGCTGCAGCGGTTACAGGAGAACGGGCTGGTGAAGATCGTGCCGTACAAAGGCACCACCGTCACCCGGCTGAACCGGGACATCGTGGACGAACTGATCTATGAGCGCATCGCGGTGGAGGCCCGGGTCCTGCGGGACTTTGCGCCCCACTGCACACCGGAGCACCGCGCCCTCATCCGCCAGCGTGCCGCCGCCTATGACGAGCTGGCCAAGGCCGAAACGCTGGACTTCAACCGTCTCTACGAGGCTGACACCCGTCTCCACGAAACGTGGTTCTCCGCCATGGGCAAGATGTACCTCTGGCGGACGCTGCAGAATGCCCACGCCGACTACAGCCGCTTCCGGATGCTGGACGCCCTGACCACCGGCGGGCTCGCCGAGGTGGTGGCCGACCACCACAATCTCATCGACGCCATCGAGCGGTGCGACCTCGCGGCCTTTGAGCCGCTGGTGGAACGCCACCTTTACGGCGGCATCCGCCGTCTGGGCTCCAAGCTCACCGAGGAATACGCAGATTATTTTGAATGATGTTCCATGGGGAACAATAAATATCCCCCGGCGGAGCCGGGGGTTTTTCATAAGAAGTCTTTTACTGAACCACTCGCCTAGCGAGTGGTTTTTCATTATACAAAAAAGGGGCCGCCCCGGGTGGTTCCCCAAGGCGGCCCCTGTAAGGGGGCTGTATTTTTTAGTG
>OOCU01000551.1_pt1 | contig 29713 bp, 27 predicted proteins | sample 1671781 | NCBI WGS metagenome assembly OOCU01 (sample SAMN06348192, study PRJEB24527) | human gut metagenome | reverse complement strand
TTACATAAGTTAAATCACTTACCACCACATTACGGTATGGCTGGTTTTGAAATTGGATAGGCTACAATTAACTGGACAGATTTTTTAAGGTCATATAATCTATAATAAATACACAAATAGCAGAAGGAAATCCTATAAGGTTATATAGTTTGGATGAAATCACGGAGATATTCTGTAAATTAGGACTTCGTATTTGTAACAGCTTTGCTGATTTCAGTGGAAAGCCGAGTTCTGATAATGATATTCAATTGATGGTTTATTCCATACGGGAATAAATCTTCATCAAATCTTTATTTTTTTCTGTTAGGTTATATTTCAGTAAGAAATAAAATATAGAAGGAAGGATAGTAAAGATGGAAATGATGTTACAGACACAAAATCTATGTAAATATTTTAGAAAACAGAAAGCGGTAAATAATGTTTCACTTAATATCGAAAAGGGACAGATTTATGGACTGCTTGGACCGAATGGCGCTGGTAAATCTACCACATTGAAAATGCTGACCGGTATGATGAAACCAACTGCAGGAAAGATTTACTTTGATGGAAAACTTTTGGATAGGAAAGATTTATCAAAAATAGGAGCGTTAATTGAAAATCCGCCTATTTATGAAAATCTTTCCGCCAGAGAGAATTTGAAGGTAAGACAATTATTGCTTGGTACAGATGAAAACAGAATTGATGAGGTCTTGCAGATTGTATCACTTACAAACACCGGAAAGAAGAAAGCAGGACAGTTTTCTTTGGGGATGAAGCAAAGACTAGGCATTGCAATGGCATTGCTTGGAGAACCGGAACTTTTGATATTGGATGAACCTACGAATGGATTAGATCCAATAGGCATCGAGGAATTACGAGAGCTGATCCGGTCTTTTCCGGAACAGGGAATCACTGTAATTCTCTCCAGTCATATTCTCTCAGAGGTACAGTTACTTGCAGATAAAGTCGGGATTATTTCAGGTGGAATCTTAGGATACGAAGGAGCATTAAAGCAGGGAGATAATCTTGAAGATTTGTTTATGAATGTGGTAAGAAAAAACCAGAAAGCAGGTGAAATCCATGGTTAATATTATAAAAGCAGAACATCAAAAAGCCAAAAGAACCATGCGAAAAAAGTTTATCTGGGGATTTCCTCTTCTTACATTTGTCATGGCATTTATATTTACTCTTGGGATGACAAATGCTTATGCAGAAAGTATTTGGAACTGGTGGTATACACTTTTGCTGCCGGGGATGATTGCTCTATTTTGTTATCTTTCTGTGGCGCAGGAGAAAAAGATAAAATACTATCATTTAATGACTATTCCCACAGACAGAAGAAAATTGTTGCTGGGGAAAATTATTTATATTGGGTACATGATTTTGTTTTCTAATGTGATTGTGTTTGCAGGAGCAACGCTTGGAGGCTTTCTTCTAACGACACATGTTCCAGTTGGAGGAGCGTTGATTGCAGTATTGTTTCTGACGGTTTCTGAGTTATGGGAGATTCCGGTAGCTTTATTTTTAAGTGAACGATTTGGAATGATTGTAAACCTGTTCGTCTGCCTATTTATTACCGTCAGCGGTGTGGTAATATCACAAACCAGAATCTGGTATGTACTTGTTTCTGCAATCCCTATGCGAATGATGTGCCCGTTGCTTCATATTTTACCAAATGGACTTGCCGCAGAAGCAGGGAATCCTCTTTTGGATACGGGAGTCATTGTTCCGGGAATGTGTCTCACAATCATCTGGTTTGTTTTTGTAACGGTTCTGTTTTTGAAATGGTTTGAGAGAAGAGAGGTGAAATAAGATGATTGGAAGATCTCTTAATGCAGACTTGCGAAAGATGAAAGGAACATCTGTGATTCTGGCACACTTACTGATTCCGATTATAACCAGCGTTATATTTTTAATATATTACTTTTTTTCACCATGGAATGAAAATATGAAAGTGATTGCATTTTATCAGGCAATAGGAGCAGGACTTCCGGTACTTATTGGAATTTTTACAGCAAGTGTGATGGAACAGGAACAAAATGCAGGTAATTTTCAAAACCTGTTGTCTTTACCGGATAAACCTGCAGCATTTTTATCGAAACTGTTGATGCTGCTGGTTTTGTGTCTGTGCTCTATCCTATTGACAGCAATCATATTCGGAATTGGATTTGGAAGAATCGCATCAAGCGATATCGAAATCATGAAAGGATGTATATTTGCAGCATTGCTGCTGTGGGGAAGCAGTGTTCCACTTTATCTGTGGCAGCTGATTCTGGCTTTTCAGTTTGGAAAAGGGGTATCCATTGGAGCAGGGATTATATCAGGACTAATTAGTGCATTGATGCTTACCGGACTTGGAGATTATGTGTGGAAATATGTATTTGTCTGCTGGACGGGTAGAGTACCATATACTTATCTGCAATCTGTATTGGGAGAAACTAGTGTAGGTGAATGGTTGTCATTCATACCAGGTTGCTTAATATTTACAGGGATTAGTATGGTATACTATTTTTGGTGGGTAAACCACTGGGAAGGAAACAGAATATCGGAATAGAATCGAGGGAAACTATGGCAAAAATACTGGCAGTTGATGATGAACCGGCAATTCTGGAAATGATAGAAAGCATTTTGAATAAGGATGGACATCTGGTTACCAAAGTAAGTAATCCGCTGAAACTTAATATGGAAGAATTACATCGTTATGACCTGATTTTACTGGACATTATGATGCCTGGAATTGATGGCTTCGAATTATGCAAAAGAATCAGGGCACTTGTGGATTGTCCGATTTTGTTTCTTACGGCAAAAACGGAGGAAAACAGTCTGGTAAACGGACTTTCTTTAGGAGCAGATGATTATATTTCAAAGCCATTTGGAGTGATGGAACTTCGGGCAAGAATCAACGCGCATCTACGGAGAGAGCACAGGGAACATTCTGTCCGGATGGTTTTAGGGAGAGTCTGCATTCAGATGTCTCAAAAGAAACTGTTGATGGATGATAAAGAACTTCCGTTTACGAAAGCAGAGTACGAAATCTGTGAATTTCTGGCTAAAAACAGAGGACAGGTTTTCTCGAAGGAACAGATATTGGAAGCGGTCTTTGGCTTTGACAATGAGAGTAATGACAGTACTATAATCACGCATATCAAAAATATAAGAGCAAAATTTGCGGATTATGATTATATGCCGATAAAAACAGTCTGGGGGATTGGATATAAATGGGAAGAGTAAAGAGAAGCAATACACTCAGCAGGATTTTTATGAGATATGTACTGGTCATGCTTGGATCATTAGTTGGTTTGGTGATTGTTGCTTGGCTGCTGCTTTGCCTTTTGATTAGTGTGGGCTGCATCTATCCGGCGAATTATGCAGAGCAAAAGATTAATGAAGCATATGATACGATTCTACGTGCAGATAAAGTGACTGCTGAGATGATTCCCGCACTTTGTGATTATGTAATCTTTTCAGAGAATGGAGAGAAAATAGGTGGAGATCTGTCAGAACAATACGAACAGATAGCATGGAATGCTGCAAAGTATGGAACTGCATCCGGGAAATATTTTTATAAAGTAATTGTAAGGGAAAATGAATATGTTGTATTGCAATATTGCCTGACACCTCAATATCATTCAGCTTTTTTGAGGGAGCATTTTATAGGACCTCAGAATGTGATGAGTATTATGTCTGTGATTGGAGCAGTAGCGATTATCATCATTCCGTCCATACGTTTTGGAAAAAGAATCAAAAAGCAGATGCAGCCTGTATTAGACGCAATCAGACAAATAAAGGATCAAAATCTGGAATATGAGACATCCTGTTCCGGTATCAAAGAGTTTGATGACTGTTTATCGGCAATCGATGATATGCGAGATGCATTGCGAGAATCTTTAGAAAAGCAGTGGAAAACAGAGCAGGAAAAGAAACAACAGATGTCTGCTTTGGCGCATGATATTAAAACACCTCTTACGATTGTACGGGGAAATGCAGAACTACTTTCAGAGACTGAACTGACCACAGAACAGAAGAATAATATCACTTATGTTTTGAACGGCACAACACAGATACAAAGTTATGTAAAACAGTTGATAGATGTCACAAAATCATGGAATTGCAGTGATGTTACCTATACAACGGTGAGGTTAGAAGATTTTTTCGCAGATATAAAGGAACAGGCGCTCGGACTGGCAGAAATCTATCACCAGAAGATAGATTGGAAGGCGGAACAAAGTGATAAAAAGGTAACGATTGCTTATGATCCAATGTTCCGAGCCGTAATGAATGTAATTCAGAATGCAGTGGAGCATACAAAAGAAAATGGAATCATTTATATTGACGCAAAGGAGCAGGATGGCCGGCTGACATTCATTGTGGAGGATAGCGGATCAGGATTTACAAAAGAAGCATTATTGCATGGCACAGAGCAGTTTTTTATGGATGACACAAGTAGAAATGGCGAAGCCCATTATGGGATGGGACTATTTTTTGCAAAAACTGTGGCTGAAAAATATGGTGGAGGTATTAAACTTTCAAATTCTGAAAATACAGGTGGGGCGAGGGTAGAAATATTTTTCCTGAGTAGTCAAGAAACAAGCTAAATAGACCGCAATTAAGCTATGTAAAAGAAATTTTACATGCATTTATCTAATATGTAAGATTAATATGGAGCACACAAAGGTATATCGGACTGCCATTTGAGATTCTTTCAGATAGCAGTGCATCGGGGACAGCTTAAATTCTAGATAGAAGTCAATCATTGACCGCTGTGTGAGAAAGTTGTATATCGACATTGCATTGTCACTGGAGCTTTTTGTAAATGGTTCGCTTAACATCTTTAACCATCAGACAAATGTTGATTTGGATAACCGGTTCACAGTATATGGTATCAGGGACACAGCACCGAAGGTAAGAGAAGATAAAGCCAGATAGATGTGAGGACGTGGAAGAGATTCTGCGTCCTTTTTTTGTACAGTTTTATCGAAATACAGAACATTAATTCGATGTGCAAGAGATGATTATTGGACAGTATAAAGTGCTATAAATAAAGCATAAGGAACAGATACATGAGCTAAAGATGAGCTTATACGGAGGTGGCAGTTATGCATATACTAGCGTTTATTTTAATATTTGTTGTCGGTTCAATCATTGCCGCTTGTGATGGGGATTATTCAGGAATAGCTGCAATAGGTAAGTTTGTAGGATTTTTTGTATTGTTATTCGCAGTATTATGGTTATTTACCCAGCCTGTTTTATTGATAATTGCTATTGTAGTACTGGTTTTAATTGTGATATGTTGCTCTGCAAAGTAGCATAGGCAGATTAAATATAATGGTGTACAGACATTAGGACTTGCAGTAATTATATATCTTCTCTTATATGGTTATTTATGGTATCATATAAGAGAAGTTTTTGGTTTTATCTGAAAGTTTGGAGGTGCATTATGCCTAAATCATCAAATCAGAAATTGAAACTGATATATCTTATGAAAATTCTTCTGGAGCGGACGGATGAAACGCACAGTATTACCATGCCGGAGATTATTGAAGCACTCGCTGCGTATGACATAAGTGCGGAACGCAAAAGCTTATATAATGACATTGAAAATTTAAGAGTGTATGGTCTGGATGTTATAGGAATGCAGGAAGACAGGACATATTCCTATCATATAGGGAACAGACAGTTTGAACTTGCAGAATTAAAATTATTGGTTGATTCTGTGCAGTCGGCAAAATTTATTACAGCTAAGAAGTCAAATGAGCTTATAAAAAAGATAGAAGGACTTGCCAGTAAGTACGAGGCATCACAGTTACACAGGCAGGTATTTGTGACTGGTCGTGTAAAGACGATGAATGAGAGCATTTATTACAATGTTGACAGGATACATACAGCAATAGCAGAAAATTCGAGGATAACATTCCAGTATTTTCAATGGAACGTTGACAAGAAGATGGAACTGCGCCATGATGGAGCACTTTATGAGGTCAGCCCATGGTCACTATCCTGGGATGATGAAAATTATTACTTAATTGCGTATGACAGTAATGAGGGAATAATAAAACATTTTCGTGTAGATAAAATGCTTTATATCAAGTCAAATGGCAAAGGAAGAGAAGGAAGGCAGGCATTTAAATCATTTGATATGGCTGCATATGCCAGAAAAATGTTTGGCATGTATGGAGGCAAAGAAGAGTGGGTGCGCATTGAGTGCGACAATTCTTTTGCTGGTGTTATGATAGACCGCTTTGGCAAAGATGTATCCATGATCAGATTGGATGATAAACGCTTTGTAGTCAATGTGGAGGTTGCAGTCAGCAGGCAGTTTCTGGCGTGGATTATAGGTCTTGGTCAGGGAGTAACGCTTGCAGGGCCACAAAATGTGGTTGAAATGATGAATGCTGAAATTGACAGATTGATAAAACAATATAAAAAATAAGAACGAAAATTCGATATGCAAGGTGTGTTTATGGGACACCTTAGCTTTTATAATAAGAATCAGATAAGAGATAAACTCTTACTGGTTCTTATTTTTTTTGAAGCAGATGAGGTAGCAGAGTGGATAGGTTATGGTATTGGATTAAAAAAACAGTATTACATGCTAAGGAATTCAGAGGATGCTGCATTATGTGTGAATATTACGATGTATGCAGAAATGATGGGACATTAGAATAGGAGGTGTCTATGGGAACGGATTCTTTATATTACATAATGGACTATAGTGGTCATTATTATAGAACTGATAAATCAGACCAGTTGGTAGCAGTGGCAGGAGAACAGGATGCAACAGTATTTACATTTGCACAGGCGAACAGCCGTATATGTGTAGGAAAGAAAGCATCATTTTATTGTGTGGTTCCGATTGAAGAAACAGAGGAAGACATGAGCACAGAAGCATCAGTCAGTAATGAAATGGACGACAATTCTGGTGCATTACATGTAGAAGAACAGGAAGAAAATGATGATGAATATATTTCACCAATAAAAGAATTAACATATGATGAGGTAACAGAACCGATTGAGAAAAATGTTGCATCGTATGATCTGTCAGAAATGGACTGGGCAGAATATCTTACACATTTTACATACCTTGTAGAGGGTTTGAAAGATTATAGGGAGGAGCTGTCGAAAAAGCATTCAGATATAGACCAGAAGATATGCGATATTCTTCATTATATTGAATTATGTGAGACAGATGATAATGAAGCCGCTGATCTGGTTGAACTACTGAGGGTGTGTAGGGAAAACAGAAGAGATATCAAGGATGAATTGCAGAGAATCGAGTATTTTCAAACCGGCTTTGGAACGAATGCCAATGTCACTAGGGCGAAGCAGGCATTAAAAAGTATCAAAGGATTGGAAAGAAGAAAGTATAAACCTAGAAAATACGAAGAGTTGTTTGAAAATTGCGTGCTCAAAGACAGGAGATTGCAAAGAGCTGATTTACATAGAACAGCTTCCGACAGTTCAGATACAAAGCAAAGATACAGCCTTGAACCAACATTTGATGAAAAGGATGGTGAAGAAACAATGGCAGAAGAAAGAAGTTACACTCCGTTTGATGGGAAAGAGAATGACTGGGTTTCATTTGCAAGGCAGCAGGCGGAGTTTTATAGAAATGCCGGGCAGTATATAACAAATCTACAGATAGACATCAAAGAGATAGATGCTGAGATTGAAAATATCCTTCTGGAAACAGAAGATGCTAATTGCAATGTCGCGCAGGGATATAAGGTATTTAAGAGGCTTAAAGAGTTGAGACTTGAGAAGAAGGCAAAAACGAAAGAACTTAACTGCCTGTATGCATTGACAGATTACATTGATTGTGAATCTCTGGCTGATACCTGTGAAGATAATCTGGCAGAAATTGAAGATATAATGGAAGTTCCAGAACATAGTGAAGTGACCAAAATGCAGCCTGAAGATAACGGGCAGGAAGAAAACATGCATATAGTAAAAGATATGGTTGGTTGAAAATAAGGAGGATAATTACCATGACAAATAAAACGATATTAAGAGAAATTCATAGAGAAAATAAATCTATAAATAGGAATTTACAGCGACTGGCAAATATAGGATTGATAGGTCTGCTTGGAAAAAGTGCTGAGGCGGTAAAGAAAACAGATGATTCCGTTGGAAAGACACTTGCAAAGACTGGATTAATATTAGTGGCAGTGTCAGAGATAGTACTTATGATAGCGGATATAATTGATCACAAAGAAGAGAAAATAGAACAGCAACTTGAAGAAGATGATGAATAATCAGGTAAAAGAACAAAGATTCGATATGCAAGTGATGATTATAGGACAGCATAAGTAGTACTATATAATCATAAAGAAACAAATAACCTTAATAATTCTTGATTACAGGAGGTATAGCAATGAAAAATTGGATGGATTTAAATGGCGATGGAGAAATAGATAGCACAGAAATGATGTATGTAGAAGAAATGCTTTGTACTAGCAGGGAAGAACATGAAGCATTATTTGGAGATGCCGGAGACTTCGAGGATGACACAAAAGAGGATTTTGAGATTGATGCTATGGCAGCAGGACTGGATGTAGATGAATTAGAACTTATGGATACTGATGACAGAGCTGAGGCATTGGAAGAAGCAGGATTAGACCCGGATGATTATGATTTTGACTGAGTTTTTTTGCAAGGGAGGCTGATTTGTATGAGAAAGAATTCATTTGGACAGGGACTGGCAATATTTTTTGTGATAATAGGGGTTCTGTTTATAATAGGTTCAATAGGTGAAGCAAGTGAGCCTAAGTGCATTAAGGCAGGATGTGATAATAAGCAGGCAAGTGGAAGTAGTTATTGTTATCTGCATAAACCATATACAGGAAGCAGTACATCCCATAGCAGTTCATCATATAGCAATAAATCATCCGGCAGTACTTCTAAGAGTAGTACAAGTAGCTCTGGTTCAAGCAGTAGTTACAATAGTAAATCAAATTCAACAAATAAGTCATCATATAGCAGCGGCACAAAGAAAAGTACAACGACAAAGAAGAGTACATATGATTCTTATGATGATGGCTATGATGATATCTATATGGATGGCGATTATGACTATGACAGATATGACAGAGACAGCGATTATGCTGATGGTGTAGATGATGCAATGGATGAGTATGGAGAAGACTGGTAAAGCCGATAAAGTTTTGCGGAAAGGAGACCATTATGGAAGAACTTTATTTTACAATAGCAGGTTGCAGCCATTATTTTGGCAGTGATTTTATGGAAAAAGGAATGAAAGTAAAACTTGAAAAAGAGCCGGATAATAAGTACGACAAAGAAGCAATACAGGTAAAGATAAAAGGACTAGGAAAGATAGGATATGTGGCTAACAGTCCTTTTACTGTAAAGGGTGAATCTATGAGTGCAGGCAGGCTGTATGATAAGATTGGAGATAAGGCGAAGGGAAAGGTAGTATTTGTAGTTGATGGAGGGGTTGTGTGTAGAATAATTGATGCAGGTGATATGATTCGGGTATAAGCATGGAGAAGTACTATAAGAATAGGTTGGCAAAATTGCCAACCTATTCTGTTAAGATTGAATTAATAATAATAGCTAAGCAAGCAACAATTCAGCATAGTTAAGTTTCAAGAAAAAGTCAAGAAAATGTAAAATTAATGTAAAATACATGGTATAATTTGATCTGCTAAAACATAATGAAAATCTTTAAGAACTCGAAGAATTACTCTATTTTGTTGTTGTGAATATGCGATATAAATGCTATAATTGAAATATTAATGCTAGATAAGTGAAGAGATCTATATTTGACGAATTATGAGGTGAAATATGGCAATATCGTATAATGGATTATGGAAATTATTGATTGATAAAGATATGAAGAAAACAGATTTAGTAAATAAATTAGGAATCAGTAGTAGCACTATTGCAAAAATGACGAGAGGTGAAAAAGTATCTCTTAGCATTCTGGAAAGAATATGTGATGAACTAGAATGCGATTTTGGCGATATTATTAGTTATGACCGAACGAAGAAGAATTAAAGGGAGATAATATTGTGGCAGCAAGAATTCCATGGGACAAATATGAAACCGCAATACTGATTGAGGCTTGTGTCGATTACAATAATAACAGGATTACTAAAAAAGCTGCTATAAGGCGGGTGTCAAATGAGCTTCGGCAAAAGGCTATAGATGAAGGCAAAATAATAGACGACATTTATCGAAATGAAAATGGTATAAGCATGCAGTTTGAAATAATAAACAGTTTGATTAGACATACAGGCTGTGGACTACATAATGCATCTAAACTGTTTGCAGATATGGTACGAAAATATTTAGATAATAGAGATGAATACGAAAAGATATTAAAGGAGGCAAGGAATATGGACACAACTAATGAGAAAAAAATGCAAGAACAATTCTCACAGTGGTTATCAAAACAGCTTTCGCCTGCTCAAATGTCTGAAATATATGTGACATACTATGATATGGATGAATATTTACAAAAAGAAAAAATATTATCGTCCCCAATATTAGAAACATATGATGTTAGTAAAATAAAAAATATAGAAGAAATGATTGATAAAAATGGTGCATTTAGATATATACATAGGGCAAAAATTGATAAATATTCAAAGGCAATAAATTTGTATCTTGCATGGCTAAATAATAAATATAATTCTGATGAATTAGAAAAACAAGAGTTATATCAAGCAAATAGTATGCAGGATGAGCTGGAGATAAAATATGTAGAGTTCGGGAAAAATTCTAACTTAGCATTCTCAAAAGTCGAGTACTTTGAGTACTTTGGAGAAAGAGAAGATGATATTGGAAGCTGGAAAAGGTTATACCAGAAAGTATTAACTTACATATATGAAGATTATCCAGATAAAATAAAGCAGTTAGTGGGAAAGTGTATAGGTGCTGGAACGAGAGTAGATATTGCTGAATCTGAGGATGATATGATAGCCCCAAGAAAATTCGCTGATAATTTATATGTTGAAACAAATTTAAATGCATCCAATATTATAGATAAAATCAGACATTTATTGGATTATTGTATGATAGATTATGAAAATTTGGTAGTTGCATATGTATCAAAAAAAGAAAACTGTAAAGAAGAAGTTGCAATTGAGAAGAGTCATGATGATTCCAAGGATACTAATGTGGTAATAACATCGGAATACAAAAATGAGGTTGAAAATCAAAATGATACGATTGTATCAAACAGAAAAAAATTTTCGCAATGGTTGAATGATAATGGAAATCCACAAGGTATTATATTAGTGACATTAATGGATATGTCAAAAATAAATAAAATTTTATTATCTAATAATATTATGAATAAAGATATATATTTGATTGATAATGTATCCGCTTTAAAGATGATATTGGGTAGGTTGCAAAGAACAGATATGTTTTTGGCATTAGATATTAGATTGCAAAAACAATATAGGAATACATTTGAAGAATATATGCAATATAAAGCACAAAGAAGTGTCGCTGATGGTAATCATGGCAATGATAGAAAAGAAACAGATGATGAGTGGAATGTGTGGGAGTTTCTTAACCAACATAATCTTAAATATGTCGATTTGGTGAATAAAACGGGATACTTATGGGTAATGGGTGGAAAAGAATTAAATTCACTAATGATAGAATGTTGGAGACATGGAGTTTCATTCAGATTCAGTGAAAAAGGCGGTACGGCGACAAATTGGGCTCCTGCATGGAAAGTTCGCTTGGAAGTAAATGAGACATTAAGTAGTGAAAAAATAAGAAAAGCTGAAGTATCGATTATACCAGAAGAACAGAGTCAGACAGAGCTTATAGGGATAGGTAGTAGATTGTTAGATATTCTTACGAATGATTTTGAAAATGGGTATAGAATTAACTCCGCAATTGATAGGGGAAGAATGAGAAATTTCTATAGTTCAAGATATGATGATGAACTATTACTGACGGATGAAGAACTTGTTACTTCCTTGAAAAAAGTAGGCACAATTCGAGATGAACGAATTTTTGCTAGACAAAATGAAAAACAAAAAGATTTATTAAATGATATATATAATGATGTATTGCAAGTTTTCGATAGGGGGGCTTCATGCACTTATATAGAATCAATATATCAAAGGTATAGCATGGAGTTGATTGATGTTTTACAGATATATGATTGGGAAATATTAGGGGAACAGTTAATAAAAATATCAAAAGGTTCACTTCGCAAGAAACAGTCGTTCCTATGTTTAGTAAATCGGCAGGCAAATTTAGAAAAAGATGTTATATCTGTATTGAAATCGTCTCCAGTTCCAATAACTTATGCGGAATTAGGGGAAAAAATGTGGTATGTACCATTGGAAAAGATAAAGCACATATTAGTTATTACGAAAGAGATTGTTCAGGTTGCACCAGAAACATATTTTTATGCGTATAATTTCCCAGTTAATCAGGAAGAAATAACAGAAATTCAAAAAGTGTTACATAGTGCCTTGATGGGGAAATCACATATTACAGATGTTGAAATGAGAGATATGATAAATGAAAAATGTCCGGGTGTTGCTATTAATACTGAAGAATATACAACGTATGGTTTTAGAAATTGTTTGGGTTGTATCTTAAAGAATAGTTTTTCTTTCAATGGTCCGATAATAAGTGAGTTAGGGAAAGAAATTAGCACTGCAGATGTGTATGCAGAGTATTGCGAGGAAAGAGAAAAAGTTACACTTGATGATTTAAAAAAAATATCATCGGATATGAATACAAGCATTATATACTGGGAGTCTGTAAGGGAGAAAACTATACGCTTATCAGAAGATGTATTTGTGAGAAATGATCAAGTTTCGTTTGATATTGTACGAACAGATAATGTTTTGGATATGATTTGTGAAGGTAATTATATTCCACTAAAGGATGTTGGACTATTTATGCATTTTCCGTCAATAGGCGTGACATGGAATGGATATGTGCTTGAAAGTTATTTATATAGTTTTAGTCAGAAGTACAAACTTGTACATGCGAGTTTTTCGGCATCTGGATATTTTGGAGCTATGGTAAAAAAAGACAGTAATATAGAGGATTATCAAATGCTAATTACTGATGTATTGGCTCACTCAAGTCAATGGGATGATAAGACGACAGCTTTAGAACTTTTAGTTGATTTAGGATATCAACAAAGGAAAAAATATGCAAACATTGAAAAGGTAATACATGAAGCTAGAATTATCAGAGATAAATTGGCAAATAAATGAAAAGAGGTAATTTAGAATGTACCAGTATTTATGGGACATAGAATCTGGGGGGATTTTACTAGTTACAGAATTGTCTAAGTTTAGTAAAGAACCAAGACCAGTTTACTATAAAGAATTGGATTTATTAGGATTTGACAAAAATTGGAATTATCCGAGAGATGAATTAAGACCAATTATGTGGGCAGAAAGCAATAATTATGTATATAAAGGACGGATTATAGCAAGGACAAAAGGTGGTTCTTTATACACTAAACCTGAAATACAAATTATAGATAATAGTGATCAATGTCTAGAACCTGTGGATATAGACTTGATGGTAAAGAAAAATAAAGACTTAATTGAAAATCTTGCGCAGGAAACGATTCAAAAAATATATAACACGTATAGAGAATATAAAAATAAAGTTGATGTATTTTATGTGGCGTTTAGTGGGGGAAAAGATAGTGTGGTAGCACTTGATTTAGTACAGAGAACATTGCCACATAATGATTTTAAGGTGTTATTTGGAGACACAAGAATGGAGTTCCCAGATACTTATGAGGTAGTTGAAAAAGAAAAGCAATTATGTGAAAAAGAAGGAATAGAGTTTTATGTAGCACAGTCTAGAATTCATCCAGAACAAACATGGAAGTGTTTTGGACCGCCATCTACAACTAATAGATGGTGCTGTAGTGTACATAAGACCTCACCTCAAATAAATTTATTGAGAAAAATAACTGGTAATTATAATTTTACAGGAATGGCATTTACTGGAGTTCGTGCCGAAGAAAGTGCTGCTAGAAGTGGTTATGACTTGGTAAGTGAGGGAGAAAAACATAGTGGACAATATAGTTGCCATACGATTTTAGAGTGGAACTCGGCAGAACTTTTTTTGTATATATATTCACGAAATCTTGTGCTTAATGAAGCATACAAAAAAGGAAACGCAAGGGCGGGATGTTTGGTATGTCCAAATTCGAGCGGAAGGCATGAATTTGTAAAGCGATGTAGTTATACAGAGCAAGTAGATTTCTTCTTGGAACAAATAGCAAAAACGAGTGGAAAGACAAACTATACGGAAAAAGACATGCATGCATTTATTGATGCAGGATTTTGGAGAACCAGAAAATCTGGAAGAGAATTAAATTTCGGACAAGATAAATTTGAAGTCCGTAGTGGAACAGTACATCCTACTATAGAAGTGTTTATTCCTGAACTTAAATGGAAAGAGTGGGGAAAAACCATAGGAACCATTACACAAAAAGATGAAACTCTTTTTACTATAGAATTTTCTGATAAGATTTATGAAATAAGAGTTATAAATCAAAATGGCAAAACTATATTTGAATTGACTAATTGTGACCGTAGTAAGCAAGATACAAGATTTTTAACATTAATGAGAAGCGTAATAGTAAAGAGTATTTATTGTGTTGGATGTGGAGCCTGTGAAGCAGAATGCAAATATCAATGTATAGATATGAGTCATGGTATAAAAATAGGAGATAATTGTAAACATTGTCATAAGTGTCATGATATTCATGAGCACTGTTTGAGATATAACTCAATAAGAAATAAAATTACGGAGGGTAAAAAAATGGCAGGATTAGATAGATATTTTAGTTTTGGAGTAAGAGAAAGCTGGTTGGATACTTACACTAAGTATGATGGAACTCCAGAATTCTGGATGACTGATGGAGATGGTCAGATACCTAATAAGAAGAAAGATGCATTTAAGAACTTTGCCGATGATGCTGGGATAATTTTATATGAAAAGAAAGCAGAAGGTGATAAATATTCAAAATGTCTTCCTACAGCGTTTGGAAAGAAAATTTGTGAATTGGGTGGTTTAGAAATCACATCGTGGGCATTGATATTATGTAATTTAGTTTATACTCCGGCTTATAATTGGTTTATAAACAATTTACGTGAGGGCACAAGTTATTCACCAGATGCAATTAAAGATATGCTGGGATATGTAATGGAAAATGATACAAAAGGGCTTGGAAGAAGGAACATATTGGATGCACTTAAAATCACATTAAGCCAGACTCCTTTGGGGAAAGAAAGAATATTCGCAGATTTTGTTGCAGAAGAAAAAAATGAAAAAATCACATTGAAATCAGTTGAACGTTGCAAATGGGAAGAACCTATTCCAGAGGTGATTTTGTATTCATTATATAAATTTGCAGAGAAATGTGGTGATTATTATCAGTTTACGTTAGATACATTATTAGATAATGAGATAGAACGAGATGGAATAAGTCCGACAAAGATTTTTGGATTGGAAAGAGATGAGATGGTTCGAATTTTAAATGGATTATCAATAAATTATCCAGAGTTCATTTCTGCATCGTTTACACTGGATTTAGATAATATAACATTGAGAAGTGATAAGACATCAAATGATGTACTTGGATTGTTCTAAAGGAGAATATGGAGATGAGCAATAAGAAAACATATAAAGAGTATTTTGATATTGATCCTAAATATTATGCAGCTGTAACAGAGGACTTGATAGACAAGGGATTAGTAAGCTGGAAGGCATTCTATCCACATGAAACATTTGTGAGATTATTGGAAAAGACACATACAGTTCTTTCTGGAAAAGATCCTCGTTCTTTATGGGTGGAAGGAGCATATGGTACAGGAAAATCACATGCAGCATTGACAGTGAAATCTCTGTTGGAAGCAGATGATAGTGAAGTTAAAGCATATTTCGAAGATTATGGGCTTAGTATGGATTTATGCCAGAAATTAATAACTGATAAAAATAGTGGTAAATTAGTGACAATTCATAGAATTGGCTCGAGCTCTATTAGATCGGATCAAGATTTGATTCTTGCTGTACAAGATAGCATTATGAAAGCTTTAGAAAAGAATGGATTGGAAAATCATGGAGAAGAGTCGTTAAAAGATGCAGCATTAAAATGGTTTGATAAGGAAGCTAATAGGGTCTGGTTTAATACACTTATGCAAGAGGATGCATATGCTTGGGCATTCGGTGGAGTAAATATTGATACTATAATTAACAAACTAAAAAACAATGAAGATGTTCAAAATACCATGAAAAATATTCTTAAAGTTGCTGAAGATAATGGTATTACAGCATTAAGGATGGACATTCAGGGAATGGCAAATTGGATAAAAGATATAATTGCCAAGAATCAGATTAATGCTATTTTATTTGTGTGGGACGAATTTACAGAGTTTTTCCAAAATAATCCTAATTCATTAACAGGATTTCAGACATTAGCTGAAATTAGTCAATCATCTCCATTTTATTTTATGATTGTTTCGCATGAAAGTCGTTCTTTATTTGTAAATGCGGATACAGCTAAAAAGATATTGGATAGATTTGTGCCTCCGGTTAAGATAGAGTTGCCAGAAAACATGGCGTTTAGACTAATGGCTAAGGCTATGAAAAAAACATCAGACTCAGTATTGGCGGATGAGTGGCAGGAGTTTGCAGGAGAGCTTAACGAGCAGCTAGTTAGTGTAAGAAATATTATTGAATCTAGTGCAAAAAAGGAGTCAACAATGGGACAAAAGACTGTGATATCAGATGAAGAATTACAGTCAATAGTGCCTATTCACCCATATGCAGCTTTATTATTGAAACATTTGTCAGTTGCGTTTAGTTCTAACCAAAGAAGCATGTTTGATTTTATCATAAGCAACGATATGACGGATGCAAAGGGATTTAAATGGTTTATTAGCGAATATGGTCCATTGGACAATCAGAATTTGTTAACAATAGATATGTTATGGGACTTTTTCAATGGAAAAGGACAAAATGGTTTGAATGACGATGTAAGAGTCATTTTAGATTCTTATAATTTGTTACAGAGCGATAAGCTGACAATTGACGAACAAAGGGTATTTAAAACTGTTTTGCTATTACAAGCTATTTCGCAGAGAATAGTGGGAGTAGAATTACTAAGACCAAATGAAATGAATGTAGATTTAGCCTTTTCTGGAACTGATTGGAGTAAAGGAAAAGGAAAAAGCATTGCTGAGAAGTTATGCAGAGATGGATTGTTGTTTAAAAAGCCGGTTGGTGGCGGTAAGATGGAATATACTGTTGCAAATAGTACTGGTGATGCAGCAACAATTGAAAAGAAAAAGCAGGAAGTGATTAATGAGACTAGAACTCAAAATTTGGTAGTTAATGCCGATTTAATGAGTGCTATACAATTACCTGCATCTATTAAGGGAAGATTTGAGTTAGAGGCTGCTACAGCAAATAATATAGGGGCAATTTTATCAAAATCAATTCAAAATCTCAAACCTAATAGATTTAAAGCTATAGTGACATATGCAGTTAATGATAAAGAGACAAGTTTGTTAAAAGAACAATTGATTAAAAGTGCTAACGGGCTTGAACAAAATATATTCTTAATTGAAAGCTTGACAACAATGGGACAGGATTTATACGACCAGTATATTGAAAATATGGCATATAGTAAATATTATGCACAAAATGATAAGACTAGAGCCATAAATTTTGAGAAGCAAGCAGGACGTTGTTTAAGTGATTGGAAACAGAAAATACAGTCAGGAGCGTTTATGCTATATACTGTATCTAATAAAAGTGGTATTCGATTAGCAAATTTAACTGCACTTCAAGATGAACTGAAAGCAACAGAGCATCAAAAATATTATTATGGATTATCACAATACAATGTGATAGATAATATGTTTGCTAAAGGACCATTAGCTCAGGGCGCTGGCTGTGGAATACAGGAAACACTTGTGCAAACGTTTAAGTCTAGCAATGAGAAAACAAGTCTGGCAACAGCACTGCAGGGTGCGTGGGGAATTGCGGATTATTGGAAAGACACAAGTAAAAAGAGTTTGGCTATAGTTCAAATAAAAAATAAAGTAGAAGACATGATTCAGAGAGGATTTTCAAGTTCTTCAGGAAGAATTAGTATACTTTCAATATTTGAGGCACTTGAGGAAGCACCATTTGGGTTTTTGCCTTCTAATATTGCGGCATTTATTCTGGGATTTGTATTAAAGGAGTATGCGGTATCAGACTATTTTTGGAGTAATGGCTCAAATAGTGAAAGTATGTCTGTTGATAAAATGAAACAGATGATTGCAAATGCAATTAACCAGAGAGTTACACCAAATCGTAACTATAAGGAAGAATATATTGTAGCCATGAGTTCTGAGCAGAAATCATTTTTGAACTGTACTGCTCATGTTTTTAATATTGCTTCATCAAATTGTGGTTCTATCGAAAGTGCCAGAGATCAAGTTAGAAGCAAAATGAAACAATTGACATTTCCAATATGGTGTATTAAATATCTTCTTCCTAAGGAAAAATTGCTAAGCTCTGTTGACAAAATTTCAGAAGTTATTGATTGCTATTGTGGCATTGCAAATACCGGTAATGTTCTGAATGGTTCAGAAAGTGATTTGGCAGATCGCATTGGTAGATGTTTATTAGCAAATCCTAGTATTGAAGAAGATTTAAAAAATCTTATAAATAATGATAACTGTAAGCGTGGAATGAATGAGTATATTCACAATTATAAAGATGGAAAGCTGGAAATATTAGCAAGGGAAATAGATGATAATGGAGGTTATATTGATTGCGTTAAACAGAAATTCAATGCTGATGCAGCAAATTGGGTATGGAATTCGGAGACAGCAGATGAAAAGATTGATGATGTTATATTAGAATATAATATTATTAATGAAAGCAACAAATATAATCCTAAAGCAATTACCCTTCATGAAGCCATTGTTGAATGGAATAAAAAGACAAGTAATATTAGAATTTCGTATGATGCGTTAAAGCGAAGCGTAGGTACATTAGATATATTTATGGAGCAGCTTGTATTTATGCAGAAAACAGGAACATTACAAGAGCAGAATAAATTGAAATTCTATGATGCTTTGCTGTCAGAAGGAATGAATTTTGTCGATTTTTATAAGAATCAGATACAATACTTTAAGCAAGTTACTGCGGCATTTATTGAAGATTTAGAGGATGATGATATAGATAAGTTATTCCAGGAATTACCAAGCGGGCAGTATACAAAGACAAGTACAGAGTATTTTAATTATATAGAAGAGCAAGTAAAAACATTTCTTCAAAATCAAGCCCGTAGAAAACTTCAGAAGTTATGGCAAGAGAAAACGAGCACTAAGTCTCCGGCAGAATGGTCGAATGTGCATAAGACACCAATTTATTGTATGTTTGATGATGAAGAACGTACAAAGATAAAACAAATATTTAGACCATTTGGAGATAAGACGGTATCAGAGGAAATGGTAAGTAACACTATAGCATATTTGGAAAATGCAGACTTTTATGAGCGATTAGAGAATCCAGCTGAAATAGATGAGTGCTTTAGAAAACGTGTTATAGGAGAATATGCAATAATGCTTCAAGATGTAGATGCAGTTAGAGAATATTTAATTAGTCATGTTACTGAACAACCATATGCATGGATGGATAATTCATCAGTAAGAAATAAAATTAAAAATATGTGTGATAAAGAATATCAGTTACATGGTAAAGAAAAGGCTATGGCTGTAATTGAGGGCATGGATGCGAATGAAGCAAAAAGATATTTATGCGATTTGATTTCAGATTTTCCGAGTGTAGGAATGACGATTATTATAAATCAAAAAAAATAGGAGGAGAAGAGCATGCGTTGCAATGATATCGACGAGTGTATTAGGCAAATTAATGCGTATTTTAATGGCACATGTACTGGACATGCATTTATATTTGATACAGAAGACCTTAATGTAAAAAATGAAATTATACAGCGTTTAGAAGCAGATAAAACGAAAAAATGTTGTTATGTTTCGGAGTCATGTCAAAATAATGAGCTTCCAAATATTGATTATTGCATAACAATGATTAGCAATTCAGGTGATTATGTATTAATTGGAGCATCGCAAGCATTGATGCTTAGAAGTGAAGAAGATTTGGAACAGTTTGTAGATACAATTTTGGAAAAATCAATTAGTGGGCATGCTCTCATAATTTTAAATTACTGTAAACATTTTATAGAAAAATTTCAAAACAGAGATCCACGTATTACTAAAAGAACACTTATATATGAGGGGGATGAGTCGCCGATACCTACAATAGCACTATTAATGGAAGATAGTGTATCAATGCCAAATACGTTCATAGGAGTAGATAGACTACTTGCATATTTAGAGAGACTTACAGCCTCTCAGTTAAAAAATGATATGGTACTTAATTTGCAAACACGTTTTAATAAGCCTTTTTTTGCAAGAAGTATGTATCCGATAAGTGAGGCAGCAGGTCCATATGAGAATTTAATACATAGTTATTCAGATATGGCAGGAGCAACTAAGAAATCATATGGTACTATTAAGCAATGGTATTGGTTATACGAGAAGATGAAGCATAAACAAGGCTTGTCAGAACTTGTATATGATGAATTAGGTACTTCAAGTCAAATGGAATTGATTTTGCAAGATGTTGTAGAAGAAAATGATTCAAATAAACATTGGCTATATTGGTTGTATATGAAAGCTTATGGAGTTAGAGATAGATATTTGCAGGAAGTTCTTAGAAATACTGAGAAAGATACTGAATTAGAAAATAGCATATATCTTACTTTAGCTAATATGGATAGTAATTCACCGGATTTTGAAATATGTTTTTTGTCTAGAAAAAAATATGTTGAACGAATCCCAGAAGATTTGATGCTTACTAAAGAGTATTGCGACAAAGTGGGTAAATATGAAAAAAAAGAGGTATTCTATTTATTAGATAATAGCCAAAATGAAAGATATGAATTTATAAAATGCCTATCTATGTACGATTATACAGAAAATGAGTTATATAATGTGGCAAAACATTTTTCAACGGATATAGAATGCTATTTAAGACAATTTGTGTTTGATAATACAAATACAAAGGTAGCTACTGATGATATAGAACTACGAGAAGTGTTATCACAGTATTTTCAAGAGTATAAAGTACAAAAGCTTACGAATAAGATATTTCCATTTTTTGAGGAAATGGTTAATGAGTTTGCACTTGAACGACCATATAATAAGTTAAGACCTCGAAGTAGTATTGTTTCCCAGCTAGATAAGGAAAATTCTGAATTATTCTTTTTTGATGCCTTAGGAGTAGAATATTTATCTTATATAAAATGCAAATGTGATGAATATGGATTAATTATGGAATTATCAATAGGACATTGTGAGTTACCATCGATTACGATAAAGAATAAGGAATTTTTGCAGTATTTTGGCGGTAAACATAGAAAAATCGATGAACTGGATGAAGTAAAGCATAATAGCCAAATATATGATTATGAAAAATGCAAACTACCAATACACATATTTAGGGAATTAGAAATTATTGATAATGAGTTAAGAAATATACAAGCAATGCTGATACAGGAATCTATAGGTAAAGCAATAATTGTATCAGATCATGGAGCAAGTAGGTTGGCTGTAATAAGTGGTGAAGAAAATCCAGCGTTTGTCGAAATGGATGAGAAGGGAGAGCATAGTGGACGATGTTGTCCAGTTGATGATAATCCTAATATTAAATATGCTGCATATGAAGATGGGTATGCAGTTTTAGCTAACTATGAGAGATTTAAGGGTGGTAGAAAAGCAAATGTAGAAGTACATGGTGGTGCAACACTGGAAGAAGTGATAGTTCCTATTATTACATTAACTAAAAAACCATCTAATGTTGAGTATTGTTTTACTGAATCATTGATTATATTAAAGCAGAGAGAGATAGCAGCTCTTACGTTATATTGCAATGTTCCAATGAATAAGCCTAGATTATGTATAAATAATAAATTTTATGAGGGGGAATTTGTTGGAGATAAAAAACATGCAAAATTTTCTATGCCTGAAATAAAGAGAAGTAGAAAGTATACAGCAGATGTTTATGAGGGAGATAAAAATCTTTCAGTTACATTAGAGTTTACAATACAAAAGTCTACTGGTCAGGAAATAGATTTATTTGCATAGTGAGATGGAAGCCAAGGAGGATGATCGAATGGGTAGTAATGAAATTATTGATGAATCCGTTGTAGAGAGATTAAGAGATTGTTTCGATCAAATGGTAGTATATAAAGATTTAAAGAAGAGTAATTTTATTTCATCTTTTAAATTACCATCGTTTATGAGAGATTGGGTACTCAAACGATTTCAGGATGATGATGGGGCGATTGAAGTCGAAGGTGCAACTGACTTTATTAAGGAGTTTATTCCCAAAAAAGAAGATTGGAAATCAATTAAAAATAGAGTAGTAAATTATCAGGAACAAGTGAAGTTTTTAGCAAAAATATCTATTGAAATTGATATTAAAACAGGAGACATTTCATTTTCACTTCCAGACTTTGGACTTAATTTTAAGGAAACAGTAATTCCACGAAATGTATGGGAAATGTATGGTGAATCGTTACTGAAAGCAGAAGAGAATTGGGGAATTGTTGAATTAGGATATCAGTTTCCGGAAGATAAAAAACCAGGGAAAATAAAATTAGTTAGTTTTAGAGATTTCTGTCCATATACTGTGGATTTGGATGATTTTAAATATGCACGAGAAGAATTTACATTAGACGAATGGATTGATATTATTTTGGGTGCGATTGATTATAATGCTTGTGGTTATGACAATAGAAATCAAAAGTTGGCTATGATAACAAGGTTATTACCATTTGTAGAGAAACGCTTGAATTTGATTGAATTAGCTCCAAAAGGAACAGGCAAATCTTATTTATTTGGACAGGTCAGTCGTTTTGGATGGCTATCATCTGGTGGAACAATGTCTAGAGCAAAAATGTTTTATGATATATCTAGAAGGCAAGAGGGACTGGTATTCGGACATGATTATATAGCGTTAGATGAGGTTCAGACAATTAATTTTACAGATGTAGACGAAATGCGTGGAGCATTGAAAGGCTATATGGAAAATGGTAAATATACTGTAGGTAATCATGAGGGCGCAGCGGATTCTGGGATAATTCTATTGGGAAATATATCGGCAAGTAATATGAACGAGTATCAGAATATGTTTGCCGAGCTTCCAGTTGTTTTTCACGAAAGTGCATTAATAGATAGATTTCATGGATTTTTGAAGGGCTGGGACTTGCCTAGAATGACAGATGATTTGAAAATTTGCGGCTGGGCATTAAATTCTGAATATTTTACTACAGTTATGCACGAGCTTAGGGATGATCCTAGTTATAGAGCAGTAGTAGATGCTTTAGTTGAGGTTCCGGATAAAGCTGATACGAGAGATACTGAAGCAGTAAAGAGAATATCAACCGCATATTTAAAATTATTATATCCCAATGTGAGAAAACCAGAAGATATAACTGCTAGAGAATTTAATTTATTTTGTTTAAGACCAGCATTGGAAATGAGGGGAATAATAAAAATACAATTAGGAATTTTGGACCCTGAAGAGTTTGGAGGTAAATCTGTACCGCAGTTGTCAGTGAAAGATATTTATGAATAAAGAATGTGTGTCTTGTGGAAAGACAGGTTTGACTAAGAATATTATTGGAATAAATATGAAATTATTAGGTGAAAATATTGATAGTTTTTACTGTATTTCATGCTTAGCAGAATATCTTGATGTGGAAGAACAAGATATTTATGACAAAATAGAAGAATTTAAAGAACAAGGGTGTAAATTATTTGAATGATATGAAGAAGATTTATGCGGATCATGCAGCTACAACAAAATTATCATCTATGGCACTAGAAGCAATGATGGAATTTTTAAGAGATGATTATAAAAATCCGTCAACTCTTTATTCCGATGCCAGTATATCTCGAAGAGCAATAGTAAATGCTAGAAATAGAATTGCAGAATGCATTGGTGCAAAGCCTTCGGAAATTATTTTTACATCTGGCGGAACAGAGTCTGACAATTGTGCAATAAAAAATATTGTGTTTAATAAATGCAATACTCGAAGAACAATAATAACAAGTCAGATTGAGCATCATGCAATTCTTAATTCTTGTAAAATTATGGAAGAATTAGGTTATAAAGTAGTATATTTGCCAGTAGATAATTATGGGGTAGTATCTATAGATTTGTTGAAAAGAGAAATTAATGATGATACGGCAATAGTGTCGATAATGTATGCAAATAACGAAATTGGCACAATTCAGCCAATTCGAGAAATTGCTCAGATTGCTCATAAGCATGGAGCATTATTTCATACAGATGCGGTACAGGCAATAGGGCATGTTAATATTAATGTAACTGAGCTTGAAATAGATATGTTATCAGCATCGGCACATAAGTTCAATGGACCCAAAGGAAGTGGATTTTTATATCTCCGTGATGGAGTAATTATGACTCCATTTATTTCAGGAGGAAGCCAAGAACACGGACTAAGAGCAGGAACAGAAAATGTTGCTGGAATAGTAGGAATGTCGGTTGCATTAAGAGAGAATACTGAGCAAATACATAGAAATTCACACTATTTATTTGAGCTAGAAACAACACTAATAAAAAGATTGCAAAGTTATAATTTAGATTTTATAAAAAATGGTTCAGAAGAAAAGATACCAGGTAATATTTCTCTTTCTTTTGCAAATGCAGAAGGAGAGATGATATTACATCGACTTGATTTAAAAGGTATTCAGATTGCAACTGGTTCTGCATGTGATTCTAAAAATACACAATTATCTCATGTGGTGAAAGCAATCGGAGTACCAGCAAAATATGCAAAAGGAACAATTCGTATCAGTTTTGGTATGGATAATACATGTGAGGATGCAATTTATATAGCAGATCAAATTGCTCATATATTTGTTAATAGAAAGTAGGTGTCTCTGTGATGGAAAACAAAGATGGCGAATTTAATATAGAAGATGAATTAGCATCAATTAAGCCGAGACGAAGTGATGATAACCCTATTCCTGCAAGAGTGGCAAGGCAACGTGAGGAAAGTATAAAACGAGCTGCAATAGAGCATGAAAAAGATTATTATGCAGATAAAAAACCGAAGAAAACCAATACTCATCATACATTTAATAATCATAATAATGAGAATGATTGGTTTGATACAATTCATGAAAGTACAGAATCAGTACCTACATCATTAAGTGACTGTTTTCCTGTAATACCTACTAATGAAATATATTTACAATCTGGTGAAAAATGCTATTTTAAAGGGATTATACAGTTAGTAGAAACTAAAGTGCAGAAAGATTATATACATAAATCATTGGGACGTTCAACTCCAGGATTATTTAAAGGAAATCGGTGGGGGAGTAGTGTGTCTTGGCGAAAAGAAATTGGGGAACATACAGAGGCACAATACTTTACGGGAATCTTATATGTTACTAACAAACGTTCAATTTTTGTAGAGAAGACAAAGGGATATGATAAAAGACATACATCAATATCTGCAATTAATGAATTTTCGGATGGATTAGAAATACAGTATGGTTCAAAGACATTTGTTATAATTACAGAAGATGCAAAAAAGATATATGAGTTATATGATATGCTACATTGATTTATAACTCGTGGGAGAATGAAGAAGAGTTATTGAGAAAATAAGGATATAATATATAAATTAAGAAGGAGATATAGTTTGTAGATGATGAAAGTAAAGAGATAATCCATAAAAGTGTGCATAACTTTTTGCAGGAAGTAGCGAATGGAATGCAAGATATTCCAAAGGAATTTGAGGAAGATAAGAAATATCTTTTTGTTTTTTTGGATCATTTAGGATTTAGTAATAAGGTTTTAAAAGCAGCAGAGGATTATGAATGGAAAAGTTTTTGTGCTGATATGGGAATTCTCATAGACGATAATTTGAAGGGACTTTTATATAAATGTCAACAATGGAATACAAATGTTTCGTTGGTTAGAGTAAAGCGATTTTCAGATAGTATATGTTTATTTTGGGAAATTGGAGATTATGAGGAAGATAGAAAATATTATAATGCAGTAGAAATGTCACAACTTTTAGGTGAGGTGTTTTTTTTAATTGCAAGCATTCAAATGAATGCATCCATTCATAATGCATTATTTCGTGGCGGTATAGCTGTTGGTCACTATTTTGAATATAATGATATAACTGTATCAGATGCTTTAGTGCGTGCACATAACATTGAAAATTCTATAAAGATTCCTGTGGTGGGGATTGATGAAACCGTTTGGGATGAAGTGGGTGATGAAAATATACATAGCTGGTATCTTAATGAAAGATATTTAGCAAATTATTCAGGAAATGAATATATAGACTTTATAAATGTAGTTTTGAAAAATGAAATGGTATCAAAACTGAAATTAGAGGGAATGTATTTTAGCAATATGAAAGAGGCAATTCTTTCAAATTGGGAAGCTGCAAAATCTACGATTGCTGGTAATACAATGAATATCAGTCTAAAGAGAAAATACGAATGGTTATTTGACTATTATAATAAAAAATGTATTGAGAAAAACCAATTAAAATACATTATCGAAGATAAAGATATCGAAGTACTCAAGTCATTAAATAAATAGTTACATACTCGCTATATTAGTATGGGAAATATTGTGGTGATTGTATGAATAAAGAAGAATGGTATAAGCAGCTATTTGAACGACTGGATAATTCCAAGTTTCGTAGCAGTTTCCATCTGAAGCAGAAAGATATTGATTACATAAATGAAAAAGGTTGCGGTCGTCCAGTGGACGACCCTGCGTAGCAGGAGCAACGACCGAGTCGGGAGATGAGACCTTGATACAATAAGACAACATGCAAAGGATTTTATTGCAAAGAGAGAAGCTCCGGCATATATAGCGAATGATGGCAAGCAGACACCAATGCGTGGTCATCCGGTATTTATTGCCCAGCACGCAACAGCAACATGCTGCAGGGAGTGCATTCGAAAGTGGCATAAAATGCAGCCTGGCAAGGAACTAAGTCAGGTGCAGCAGGATTATCTTGTAGATGTAATTATGACATGGATTCAAAAAGAAATCGAAAGGCAGGAACATAAAATATGAGTTTGAAAAATGTATTGATTATTGTTGATAACATTGACGAATCAATTGATTTTTATGAAGAACTGTTTGGACTGCGTGTGATTACAAGGCAGGAAGGTAATGTAATAATGTCTGAGGGGCTTGTATTACAGGATGTAGATGTATGGTATGATAGTACAAAAATACCTACAACTCCACATAACAATATGACAGAACTTTATTTTGAAGATAATGATATAGAAGGTATTATTGAAAAACTGGAGTCTGGCAGGTATGTTGTAAGTTATGTTACGGAATTAATGGAACTTGAAGGTGGACAGAAACTTGTAAGATTTTATGATCCATCAGGAAATCTTATAGAAGTACGAACACCAATTAACTATAACTGATATGAAATGGATTTAGGGAGAAAATGCAGATATTTGTAGATGCAGATGCGTGTCCGGTAGTGGGCATTGCCGAGACAATAGCAGAGAAATACAATATTTCTAACACCTTGTTGTGTGATACGAATCATATTTTGTATTCTGATTACAGCGAAGTGATTGTAGTAGGTGCAGGAGCAGATGCAGTAGATTATAAACTAATCAGCATATGTCATAAAGGGGATGTAGTAGTATCGCAGGATTATGGTGTTGCTGCGATGGCACTTGGAAAAGGGCTCACAAGGTCCGGTGGACCTTGGCTTTGAGCCGACCGAAGCGGAGCGTAGACATATGCTATTCACCAATCCGGTAAGTGGTACACGAATGAGAACATAGATCAGATGCTTATGGAGCGGCATCTTAACAAAAAGGCAAGACGCAGCTCTCATAAGAATCATATGAAAGGGTGCACGATGTCCAGTGGACATCGGTTCTGCACGGACCGGAGTGGCAACGGAGACCAGGGAAAGCGTACAGAAGATGATGATGTACGCTTTGCACAGTCATTTGAAAAACTAATACTGATGGCAAAGTCAAAAGAAGGTGCTCAGAGTGGGACTATTTAAGAAAAAGACAGTTACAAAGACTTATGATAAAGAAAATAAGAAACCGGTAATCAAGGCGAGCATATGTAATGGCGAGCAGGTTGTGGGCTTTAAGGACATTCATACTGGTAAGATAGAAGAGATTATGCTGATTAAGAATCAGGCAGACCTTGATGCATTCAAGAAAATGTATGGAATAGATGATGAGATAGAGAAGGAATATTGATATGAGCATATTAGGAAATATACTTTGGTTTATATGTGGTGGATTGTTGAGTGGAATGTCGTGGGTTTTGGCAGGTTGCCTGTGGTGCATTTCAATAATAGGAATACCGATAGGCTTACAGTGCTTTAAGTTTGCAGGTTTGGCATTTTTTCCGTTTGGAAAAGAAGTGGTATATGGTGGCGGTGCAGTTAGTTTAATTGCAAATATTATCTGGCTGATTGTATCAGGAATCCCTATGGCAGTTGGAAATGCTGTGGCAGGTCTGATATGTTGTATAACAATTATCGGAATTCCTTTTGGAAAGCAGTTTTTCAAAATTGCAAAATTGTCTCTGATGCCATTTGGGGCAGAGGTAATATAATTAATAGACAGGTAAGAAAAATGTATTTGATTAAAACGATAAAAGGTGACATAACAAAAGTAACAGATGTGCAGGCAATCGTAAATGCAGCAAACAACTCTCTTCTTGGCGGAGGTGGTGTAGATGGTGCGATTCATAGAGCAGCAGGACCGGAGCTTTTGGTAGAGTGCAGGACACTTCACGGATGTGAGACTGGAGAAGCAAAGATAACAAAAGCCTATAATCTGCCATGTGATTATGTGATACATACTGTAGGACCGATATGGAATGGTGGCAGGGATAGAGAAGAGGAGCTTCTTGCTAACTGCTATTTTAATTCTATGAAGCTGGCAATGGATAATGGAATCAGGTCTATTGCATTTCCTTCCATATCAACGGGAGTATATAGTTTTCCGGTAGAGTTAGCGGCAAAGATTGCAGTACATACAGTAAATAGGTTTTTGCAGGATAAACCGGATTGGTTTGATCTGGTGGAGTGGGTGCTATTTGATACTCATACTGAATCGGTGTATGAATCTGAGGTGGATAAGATATATGAATAATAGAAACGAAATGTCTAGTATATCTGTTAATGATTTTGTTTTTGTCGATATAATATATTGTGAGAAATGAAGAAAAGGAGATTAACCAAATGGATAACAATGAAGTAGTAGTAGCAGAAGAAGTGGCAGCAGTTGCTGAAAATAATACAGGTATTGAAATTGAGCCTTTATTTGAAGAGCAGGTTGATTTTGATACATTTTCAAAGTCAGATTTTCGTGTTGTAAAGGTGAAGAATTGTGAAGCAGTTCCAAAGAGCAAGAAGCTTCTTAGATTTACACTTGATGATGGAACTGAGAATGAGAGAACGATTCTTTCAGGAGTACATGCTTTTTATGAGCCAGAGGAACTTGTTGGAAAGACATTATTGGCAATCGTAAATCTTCCACCACGTTCTATGATGGGAATAGATTCATGTGGTATGCTTCTTTCTGCAATTCACAATGTAAATGGAGAAGAAAAA
>OOCU01000457.1_pt1 | contig 36155 bp, 26 predicted proteins | sample 1671781 | NCBI WGS metagenome assembly OOCU01 (sample SAMN06348192, study PRJEB24527) | human gut metagenome | reverse complement strand
GTCAACAATAAAATCAAGCAAATTAAGCGACGAGCTTATGGCTTCCGAGACGATCAGTACTTTTTCTTAAAAGTCAAGGCTGCGTTCCACGGACTTCCGAGATGAACCAAATTATTGTGCATGATGAACTTCCTTTCAACCAACCCGGATATCATCCAGGCTCATAGTGGAAGAATGAACTGTTCAGTGATGGGGGGGTGTAGGGTTATCCCTTAAATTTGATAGAAACGCAACACATTCCCAATGTTTCCAAATTCTCGATACAAAGAGAGCGTCAGACATTCTGGCTCTTCCGACATTTTGGGGAAATGAGAGTTTGACGGGGCCCCTCATCAGAGGGGTACGCCCCCTGACACCGTTTGTTACACGCGTAGGATCCGCCAAAATCAAGATCTCTTTATGGAGATCAAGATGATCAACTGGACCAAGGCTCATAGTGCCTACCTCAGCAACGGCCTCAGCAAAGCCGCCTTCCATCGCACCCGCCTGCATGAGTTCCTCGAGGCCGAAGATGCCATGCCCGACATCTGGCGGCTATACCATCAGTTCCACCGAATTGAGAAGCAAACGCTGACGCCCGTTCCACGCTTGAGCTCGAAGCTGATCAAGGTCGTTGGCGAACTTCGTCTCTCAGTCACTGCTCGTGTTCCTGCAGAAAGTCGGTTTCCGCATGTTCCGGTTCAACTGGAGCTCCCCGGTGGCGCACGTCTGACCTTTGCCACCGAAGCGTCTGAAAAATTCGCCGCAGCCCTCATTCGAATGACGTCGGAGTTTGTCCGATGACGCCCTTCGACTTTTCCAAAATCCCCAATGTCACTCTGATCGTCTGTCCAGTCCACATGCGTTCCTGGTTCGATAAGATCGTCAAGCAGTCCCGGTAATGCGTAATAAAGCCCCATAAGGGAATTCAATATTAATGAAGGCTCCGGCATGCGTCGGGGCCTGCATTGCTTTTGCAGCCAGGGAATCAAGTTTTGTCCGCACCGTCTGACTGGAGAGCGGTACGGCGGGTGAGGAAAGGGAGAGGCTGAACACTGTTTAGATGGAAGCGCTCTATTTTTCAGGCTGCTGAGGCAAGAGGCGGCGTGAAAAAACGGTTGGGTACATCAAAAAGAGGGAGAGGATGGTTGGTGCGCGAAAGCAGACATTCAGTCAGCCGGGAAGAGATGCGCAGCCGCATCGAGGGTTGCACTGGGAAGAAGTCAAGGGAGCGGAAGAAGGGAGGAGCTGCTCCCTCGCGACCTTGCGGTGCGAGGGAGCGTTCCTTCTGGTCTACTGAGGGGACCGATTACTTGGATGAACGCCTGGGGCGCTTGAGCGAGACGGTGGAAGTTCCGCACTCCTCCTCTGTGTCGGACTCGTCTTTTTTACGGCGGGCCTTCGTAGAAGCCACCTCTTCCATCGCTTCTTTGCTGGGCGTCTCAAGCTTTGAGCCGTGCTTATGCCTGGGTTCCGCGATCAGGATCGAAGCTGCCAGTTCGTCCTCGGTGATGCCGAGGGCTTTGCACAACTTGACGGCGCACGTCGTGGTGCAAGTGCGGGTTTTGGCAATCTTCATGATGTGGTGTTCCGTGAGGCCTGCGGCTGCAGCGAACTCCTCGTACGTAGTGTAGTTGCGCTTCTTGATGAGAAGCTTAAGAGATTTGGGGACGGGATCGAAATCCGAGGCTACAAGTACCGTCCTGATTTCTTCAAGGGACACATTCAGGGCCTGGGCAAGCTTCATCCCCGTCGAGTCCGTGCAGCGGCGATGGAGGGAGATCGTATTCATGGCGATCGGGTCGAAGCCGTGGACCTCGCTGAAATGGTTCAGCGTCTTGTAGCCATGCTTGACAACGCACTCCTTAAGAGTGTCGGCGGGCTCGGCGACGACGGTGCTGGGCTTCGAGCAGGAGGGCAACGTGAGCGCCGCGTGCGCTTCCATCATGAAGGCCGTGTCGAGACGGAGGTGGAAGGTGATGAGGGCAAGCTCATCCGGGCAAAAGACCTTGCTCTGGAGCATGTCCTCGACCGCGGACATGTCGAGGCGAAGCTCCTGACAGAGCATCTCAACGGTGAGGCCAGCTTCATGCAGGGCACGATGAATGACCAGGTTGAAGTAGTCGGCGGTATCAATCGGGAACCTGGGACCGTTCAACTGGATGGTCGCGTAATGAACCTGTTGACGGTCGATGGCGTCGAGAGAATTCAGAGTAGGCAGTTCAAACATGGAGCTACTGAGGATTAGGTTGATGGGAGGAGAAGCGAAGTCGAAATGACGAGACGGCACCGGGAGCGATTTGGGCATTGTGGGCTTAAAACGACTGTGTATCCGTCGGATGAATGCCGGGCTGTGCGCCGGCCGTTGTGCGCAGGTGCTGCCTGCGGAGACTCGTCCTGTCGGGAGAGATTTGAGAAGGACGGGGAGGTGCCAGTGGTTGTATCGGGAGAGGGCAAAAATTGTTCATGATGATAGTCGATGCAATCACGATTTTGTATATATGGAAAATGTGAATAAAAATACGTCTAAGTGCGGATGAGTCGATGTCATCCATTCAGTAATTGCACTCTACTACAGGGTGAAACAAAGATCAAATCCACTGGGCGTCGGTAACTTCCTTTTAGACAGCTCTGGGGTGGTGATTAATTGGGTGTTTCATGAGTTGGTCGCTGGTTAGCGATCGCTTAACTTCGGCAGTGGCTCAGGCTTTGACAACGAATACACTATTTGCCCAGAAGTTACTAGGAAAATAGGTTGAGGCCCTGAAAAAATGTTAAAGGCAGGATTTCTACCTAAGTAATCACCCTAGAAAAGGGCGGGTTATGAATGATGCGTTTTTACCACACTGTTTTTGACGAAAAGGTGAGAGGCGATACTTTGTCAAGAAGGCGAGCACAGGAAGGAGGTGAATTTGGGAGGGCCGGAAGGAAGGGAATGTGCGCTTTCAGTGAAATCAGAACCCATGAATTGGTCTCAGTGACCTCGGTCTGTAAGCTTTAGGCCTCTTGGCAGTGTCGCCTTCATTCGCGGTGAGGACGTCACCTTAAAGCGGTACAAGCCGCCCTGAAGTACGTTGCTGAGTGACCGTCCGCAGCAGATGGGGTGAAATCATGGTAAAACCGTCGCATCACACTTGGGAAGGCAAACACCGACTTGTCGGTTGGGTAATCCTGTGACTTGTCTAGGTCCCGTGCTGCAGCCGCTGAAGCTTGATAGTCATTTTCAATGTCTGTGCGCGTCGGCCTAATGAAGTTGTCGCGGTTCTTGGCGACAGATTTAGGTGGGGGAGGCATAACATGTTCTAACCCCTTTTGCTGTTGATCAACCATGCTCTTCAAGGCTGAACGGCTTTCCGGGGAGGCGTTAAACATTCTTAATGCAGCAAATGCGTCTCCGCCAGCCATGGCGAGACCGAGGTCTCGAACGCTGTTGTCTCTGTCCTGCGTGACACGGTTCGCGGTTCCGGTGCTCGCTGTATGAGTGAACGAGTCCTGATCTGAAGTGCTTTCTGAGGACGCACGCCCTTCAGACAAGCCATTTACCTCTGCCATTTGTGCATTAGTGGTATCGGCAAGGTTGTTACGAATGCCATTGGATACGGAAGTCGACTCTCCAACGTTTTCGCCAAAAGTCCAGCCATTTCCAGTCTGGTAAGTTGTTTGCGTGGATGATCCGAAATTAATCCCGCTTGCGTCTGCTAATGAAGATGCTGTTGTTCCAGTGGGGGCTGTACTTACTCTGAAACCATTAGAGTTCATTGAGTCAATCGTGGATTTCGGTGTGTTGCCAGTCTTGTTGTTGCCGTTCTTTGTATTATTGGCAAGGCTGATTGGTGCGGAGTTAAGGATGCCCTGTAAGCTCGGAGTGCCAATATAGGATTTCATGTTCTGATAGAAGTCGGTCACATTTAGCTGCCCCAATGGTTCAGAATTTTGTTGGGGTGTTGGGGATTCATTAGCGTCCGTCGTGTTCCGATTGTTGATAGTCGATGCACTGTCAGAGGAGAATCCAACGCCAGAGGAATACTGGAACTGATTCTGAGAATTTCCACTCCGGGAGGATTGAGCACCAAACGCGCTTGAATTTCCCGTCCCATAATTAGCCGATTCATTCGTCCCGTACGAAGTACCGGAGTTTCTGGTGACGCTCCAACCGTCGTCGCGATTGACGCTGTTGGTCACGCCGTTGCCCGAAACAGACTGAACCCCAGAATTCGTTGCAAGCGAACTTGCATTGGTCGCAACCGACGAGGTGCCAAAGTTGTTCGCATCCTGAGTCGTGTGCGTGTTCTGCATGCCGGACGAGACGCCAAGGTCTGACTTCCGGACGTTCATGGCAGTCATTTGTCCCGCGGAACGGTCGAAGGCCGCCGTACCTTGAGCGAGTTCGACCTTGTGCGTGTTCGGATCCGCCCAGCTGCTCGAAGTGTCGGTCTTGTTGCCGGACACGTTGTTGAGAGATGCGTTGTTGAGGGATGCGTTGCCGGCGGACACGTTGCCCATGGCAAGCTGGGAGCCCTGAGCCTGAGCTGCCGAGGATGCGGGGGCAAGAACGGAGGAGGTCATGGCAGTGAGGGCCATGTCGCTGCCCTTGGCAACGGCGTAAGCGAGCACGGGGACGAGCCACAGGAGCGAGCCCGCCATTGCCTGAGAGGTGGCGCCAGCGTCTCGAATCATGGTGGCGGCCGCAAGGGTCACGCCGCCGGCGGAGTTCACGAGTTGATTCATCGGCTCCATGTCGAGGTGAAGCGTGAGGTAGTTGATGATGGCCGTGATCGGCGCCCAGAGGCTCACGGAGATGAGGAGCGTGAAGTAGGCGCGGCAGACCATTGCGCCGCCTGCACCCGTGCCGAGCATCATCAGGAAGACCATGGGCCAGAGGCCGATGACGGTGAACTCAAGGATGTTGCGAAGCTTCGGGAGGGCCGATCGGGCCATTTCGCTCAGGGTTCTGTAATTGATCTCGGAGGCGAGGTTGCCTTGGGAGCGTGCAATGGCGACGCCTGCCGAAAGAGGCGCCTGACCGGCCTTGGCTGCAAAGGTCATGGTGGTGTCCGGGATCGCGGACATCATGAGGGACTGTCTGAGAGATTCCGCCATGGTGCGCGAGACGCCGAGCATGAGAGATTCGGCCTGCGGAATGGCCGTGGAGAGGGCCGCGTTGACGCCGTCCTTGAAGTCGACGTTGAGCTTGAGGCGCAAGCGGGACTCAAGGGCGGGAATCTCGGTCTTCTCGAGGGTTTTCTTGAGTTCTTCAGCCGCCTCCGTGCAGGTCAGGACCTTGTTGTTCATGAACACGCGACGTGCCGGATTGACCCAGTCTTTGGTGGATATGAGTGCATTGATGTCGGGGGCGTTGAGGAGCTCCTGACGCTTGGCGGAGCTCTCGAGAATTTCGGGAACGATGCAGCGCTCCGTGAAGTTGGTGAGCGACATCTTGCCGTCGGCGGTGATGGGCTTGACGGAGAGCATGGTCGTGACGACGCGCTGCGGGAAGGCCACGCCGAAGCGTGTGTAGCGTGCCGCGTCCACGTCTCCGAAGGCCGTTTCGAACGATTCGGTGAGCCAGTAGGAGGCGCGGGAGATGACGGATGCGGGCCAGCCGATGCCGAGCGGGATGTTTTGAACGACCTGGACGTTGGCGGAGCGCACGTCTCTCACGGCGATGTTGACTCGGGGAACGAATGCAGCCGAGAAGATGAAGACCATGGCCGCGATCCAGACGATGAGGTCGCCGCCCCTGTAGCGGACAGCCGCGCCTGCGGCTGCGCAGATGAGGCCGAACAGGGCGACGCAGAGGAGGAGTGAGCGGTAGTCGTCGGTGCCCGTGATGAGTGCGAGGGTTGTCCAGAGGTCGGCCACCTGAGCTCCGTTCCAGTATGCGTAGAAGTCAAGTGCTTCGGTTGTCATGAGGATTCCTTACTGGGTGATGCCGCTGCCCGGCATCGTGGAAAGCGCCTCGATGGCAGAATCGCCGTAGATGGTGCGCTGAAGGTGAGAGATGTAGGAAAGGAGACTCGAGACCTGGGAGACCTTGCCCGACATGACCTTTTCACGGCTCAAAAGCTCGGCTCGAAGGACGTCGCAACGGGCGACAAGCGTTTGGGCGTACTCGGTCGCCTGACTGTTGGCCGATTTGGCGGACGAGGAGGAAACGACGCTCTTGGCATCCTCGGTGAGCTGTCCGACTGCGGTGAGGATCGCCTCATAGGCAGCGACCTGAGCGAAGGTCTGGAGCATGCCGTCGGAGAAGTTGATCATTCGCGGAGAGGCGGCGAGTTCGGCGAGCTTGAGAAGCGGCAGGGAGGAGATCGTGGCGAGCATGGTCATCTCCTCTGCAGTGACTCTGGAGACGTCCCTGTAGACAAGGGAACTCCTGTAGTTCGTCATGGCCTTGTAGATCTGGTTGGTGAGATTGACGTCCCTGTAGGTGGTTCTGCTGGGATTCAGGCACTTGTCCTTTTCATCGCACTTGTAGACGACGGCTTCGGTCGGAATCTGGTTCGAGCCGGGTTCGCCGAGGACGGCGTTGAGCAGGTCGAGCGCGGGGTAGTTGCGCTCCTCGATGGTGGTGCTCGTGCCGGAGCCCGTCTTCCCGAAGACGCGGGTGCCGATGAGCGACATCATGACTTCGCGTTTTTCCTGGGTGAGGCGCTGCGAGCCCTTGCCCGAGATGAGGAGGGCCCAGGTGAGGTTGAGTTCGGAAGCCTCGACGATGTTGCCGCCCGTGTCGGTGCGCGTGGGCGCGCTTTCAACAACCTTGCCGCCGTCGGCGCGGGTGAGGGAGTCGGCGTCGTGGGCGTCTTCGGCCTGACCGAGACTGCGCAGGGAATTCCTTGCCTTGTGGCCGAGGGTCGAAATCCATTCGTTGGGACCCGCGTTCATGATGTTCTCGGCGACTTGACAGGAGTCTCCGAGCATGTTGGCATAGCGCATGAGCATGTCTCGGAACTGAGAGATCTGCTCATTGAGGTCGGGTGCGAGCGACTGGAGGGCTGCATGGAAGGCAAGGCCGGGCAGGGCCGTGCCGATCGAGCGCACGAAGCTCACGAACTCGTCTTTTGAAGGAATGGAGAAGGCACCGAGGAATACGTCGATGCCGCCGCAGCCGGCCTTGAGTTCGGGACCCTGAAAATAGTAGGGCTGGAAGTCCTCGCGATTGGCCTTGAGGATGAAGCGGCCACCCGTGACGGTGTCCATCGAGGCGGACGCGTAGAGGCCCGGAGCCGTGTAGCTGCTCTGGAGGCTGGCGTCGTCATAGAACTCCTGAAGGAACCCGGCCTGAGAGGTGCAGGGCGGGAGCGCAAGGAGGACGAGGAGAGGCAGAAGCGCGGGCTTTGGCAGATGAGGCGTGAATGAATTTCTTCTTTTCATGGGCTGAGTCTCTGGGTTGGAGATTTTTCGTCAATCAATGTGCTGGTCGGCGTACGGCGTCAGCGAACGGGTTGCGGGTTGAGGGCGGCGTCCGCGTGAGGGATCACGACGGGCGGCGTGTCGGAAGTTTGGGCGGGCGGCATTCTGAGCGCCGGATCGGGCGGCAGGAGCGGTGAGCCGGTGGGGGCGGCGCGGCCCCTGATGTGTGGCGTGTCTTCAAAGCCCGAGGGGTTCGAGAGGATGAAGACGAGTCGGCGCGAGAGCTCCTCGCCCGAAACCGCGCCAGCGGCAATGAGCATGCCGTCGCGACCGGCGAGGCCTCCGCGAAGGAGTGCGAAGTCGGGTCGGGACATGGCCTTGGGGTTGGGCACGAGAATGACGGCGGGGAGTGTGTTGACGCCGAGCTTCTTCGCACGGCCCGCGTCGGGTTGCACGAGGTCGAACCCTTCGAAGCCGGGAACGGCAGAGCCGGCGGCGGGCGCATCGATGCCGTCGGCAACGGCGAGGAGCTCGAGTCCCCAGGTGCTGGCGAATGCACGAACGGGGCCTGCAGCGACCTGCGTGAGGGGATCGCCCTTTTTGCCGATGAAGAGAAGGCCCGCGTCGCCCTGAAGGGACTTGACGAGCGCATGCGACTTGTCGCGCTTCATGGCACCGAGCTCGACGGTGGCGAAGTTGGCGGACGGTGCGGTCGTGGTCCAGTCGTAGCCAGGGTTCTGCATGCGGCCGAGCTGCCATGCCTGCGCAAAGCGGGCGGAAAGGGCAAGCAGGTGTGCGTTGATCGCCTGGTAGGACTGCATGTTGGTGGGCGACGGATTCATGATGGCCGTGTTGAGACGGCGCTCGCGTTCGGCTCGAAGTTCTTCGACGGTCCTGAAGGCGGTGAAGTCTTCGGGGTCGAAGGGCTTTTCCTCGGGCTTGACGACAGGCGCTGGTTCGGGTGTCTCGACGGGAGCGCCGGGACGCATGTCGGGGACTTCGTTGTCGCCGTAATAGAGGAAGGGACGATCGGGATCCGCCCAGACGTCCTCGTCCCACCAGGTGGACGGATGACGCACGTCGGGCACGTCGTGTGGACGAACGGGAGCGGAAGACGCGAATTCGCCCTGCGCATTCGAAAGGGACGAATCGAGCGGATGGCCGCCTGCGGACGGAAGAGGCCCAGCAAATGCGCCTGCAAAGCTGCCTGCAAAAAGGAGCGCGCAGAGCGCGGCAATCGTGGTTTTCGTGATGATCTTGTTCATGGTCGGTTTGAAAAGGACGAGGGGTTCACTTCGAGCTTGGGGTCGAGGGGCCGCCCGTGCCGTCGGGTTTCGTTGGCTGGTCTTTGGAGGCGACGGTGTCGGAAGCGCCGGGGAGCTTGGCCGTAGTGGCGATTTCGCCCTTGACCATGGCCTCGATGCGTTCCTTGGCGCGTGCGGCTGCGGTCTCGGCGGAAATGTTTCCGCGGGCCGTGACTTCCTTGACGATGTCGGCGATGAATTCGGAGAGGTCCATCTTCGAGAAGTCAAGCTTTGCGAATTCGTCGATCGTGAAGCCGCGGGCGTCGGGCTTGATGGGGTTGCCGAAGTCGCGTCCGAGCTGCGGGCGGCCCTGCTCGTTGAGAATGCGGGCAAGGCGGGAGTTGAAACAGACGTGCTTTTCGGCGGTCTCGACGCAGCCGAGCCCCGTCACCTTCTTCTCGCAGGTGGTTCCCACGTAGTGGCAAAGGCGCTGGGTCTTCGCGAGCGCGGTGCGCTGGTCCGTTGCGCGGCAGCTCTGGTACTTGTTCCAGAACTGGCTCGCCATGGCGGAGACGAAACCGGCGGACGAGAAGTTGAAGGTCCAGCCTGCGGACTCGGAGTACTGGGCGGTGGCACCCCAGAAGGAGAACGTGGGGGAGTAGGCACCCGTGCCCGACGAGCCGTAGATCTTGTTGAGGAGCCACGAGGTCTTGTCCGACCAGGAGAGGAGGTCGTAGACGTAGGGCGAGCCGATCCACTTGACGAACTCGACGCCTGCGGCAACGCCGAAGAGAAGGTACTGCCCGAAGGCGGCGTTCGAGGTGTTGGGGGCAGCGTCGGCGCGGCAGCAGGTCTCGGCCGCCATGCGGTCGCGGCAGGTGGAGACCGTGCCGCCGAAGAATTCGTTGACGTTGGTGTCGCCGTAGACGGATAGCTGGCGTCCGATCTCAAGCTGGAGGATTGCGTCGATGAAGTCGCCGTCAGCCGTGTCGCCCACGTCCTGACACTGGTCGCCCACGCAGATCTGGCCGTCGCAGACCTGGCCCACGGAGGCGGAGAGGCCGGGACGCGTACACGAGTAGACGCGTGAGGGGCGCGGACAGTCGGTGCTGCCGTCGGAGCAGGTTTCGGAGACGAGCTTGCAGGATGGGTCCTTCTCGTACTCGAGACATTCGTTGCCTTCGGCCCTGCAGGTCCACTTCTCCTCCCATGCCCAGCAGGCGCGGTAGGCGGGACGGCCTTCAACAAAGCGCAGGCCTTCACCCTCGATGCAGGTGCGCGACGCCAGTATGCAGCCCGACGAGTTGTCGGTGGTGCTTGCGCGCGAGAGGAGCGAAAGGGATGCCGTCATGACGGAGCCGTCGTCAAGGAGACAGTCGTCGCTCTCGCGCCAGTTCGTGACCGTCATGGCCTTGAGGAAGGTGGCGGGCGAGACGGATTCGGAAGTGACGGACTCGGTGCAGACAAAAGTCGACTCGGTTCGGCGACAGTTGCCGTCGGCGTCCGTGAGGGTGCATTCGGGCTCGGCCGCAAGCATGCACTTACCCAGGCCCGAGAGGTTTTTCAGGGGGCCGCAGGTGTCGGTCGACGACGATGTGCAGGTCATGGTCGTGCGGTATTCGAGACAGGGGAGGACGCCCGTGGGGTCGGTCTTCACGCAGACCTTGGAGTTGACGGTGCAGTTTTCACCTTGGGCGGCCGCATCCTCGAGCTCCTTCCGGCAGGCCGAGTCGTCCTCGGTCACGTCGCCCGGCGTCGTCACGACGTCGTCGGTGATGATGTCGTCGCCGATGACTTCGTCACGGGTGCAGCGATAGGTCGAGGACCAGCGTACGCACACGCCGTTTTCCTCGGTTTCGCAGACGGGGTCAGTGAGCTTTTCGCAGCCCGCGAGCTCGAGCTTCTGGCAGGAGGCCGCGCCGTCGACGGAGGGACACAGGATCGTGCGTTCGGTCACCCAGCAGACGGGATTTGCGGAGACGAAGTGTCCCTCCCAGTTCTCGACCTCGATGTCGCGCGCGTCGTCGTCCAGGCAGACTTCGGCCCCGATGATGCAGCCGACAGGGATTTGGCCCTTGGTTTCCTTCGAGTAGGAGACGGTGACGGAGGTGTCGTCGATGCGGATGCCTTCGCCCGAGGGTTCGGACTTGCAGACGAAGTCGGTCGTAGTCTCGAGGCAGATGCCGCCGGACTCGGCCGAACAGACGGGCTCGGAGAGCGTGCAGTCGGCAAGCGTCGGATTGGCGTCGACCGTGCAGCGCGAGCCCGCGGGATTGAGCGTCACGCAGGTGAAGGTGTTCTCATAGCGAATGCATTTCCCGGATTTGTTCTCGGCGCAGACGCGGTTCTCGAGCGTGCAGACGGGATCAGCCGCCTGAACGAGGTTCGGGAGCGGGAGAAGAAGCGGGGCAATGGACAAGAGGCGGCGCATGTCAGGAGCCCTCCGCAGTGGCGGCCTTCCTGGGGCGGATCGAGGCGCAGTGGTCGACCCATTCGTCCTTCATGTAGTAGGACTCGTTCACGTAGGTAAGGGTGAGCCTCATGGAGCCCGTCATGTAGCCGTTGTAATAGACGCGGGCTCCGAGCTTCGCCGTGCAGGTGGGGCCGGAGCATTCACGCTTCGTCCATTCGTAGTCGGCCTTGCAGCTGCTGTTCGTCCTGTGGGCGATGTTTCGAAGGGTGTAGCCAAGCGAGATTCGCGTGGACTTGAAGCCCTTCACCTGGATGGCAAGATACGCGGAGTTGCCGCAGGTGTGCTGGCCGATGAGGACGTCGCCGTCGGAACAGGGGTCGTGGCTCAGGCTGTACTCGCCGTTGACGCTTGCGGTGGTCTTCTCGCCCAGGACGCAGCCGTGGTCGTTGTTCGACTCGAGGACTTCACTGCACTTGACCGTTTCGGTCGTGGCGTCGGTGGAGGTGCACACGCCCGAGAAGATCGCGCGTGCGACGGCCGAGGTCTCTTCGGTGATGGTCCCGGAGGCGGATGAGGATTCCTTGCCGAAGAAGCAGCGTTCGGTCCAGACGGAGGAAGCGGGCTTGCCTGAGATGGTCGTGAGGCAGGAGCGCTCGGAGGATGTGCCTTCGCCTTCGGCGCACGCAAAGTACTTTGCCGTGACCTTTCCGATCTCGACGGGCCCGATGCGGCAGGCCTTCTCGTTCCACCAGCCGCCCGCGCGACAGGTCTTCGTCACCTCGACGGGGTCGGCTTCGATCGTCACGTCCTTGCACGTGCCGTTGTCGTCAGGCGTGACGGTCGGATTGTTGACGATCTCGTCGCGGCCCGCGAGCACGTCCTCGCCGATGACGGGACGCTCCGGAAAGCCCTTGTCGAGCACCTGAATGGCGCGACAGGTCGTGTCGGTCTTGCCGCGACACTCGATCACGGAGGCTTCGGCCGAACCCGTGAGCGTGCCCTTACCGTTGGCCCAGAGGTTCTTGACGTCGTCAAGACCTTCGGTGGACCCGCCGCCCACGGCATCAAGTACGCCGTCGTGGTTCGCCATGATCCCGTCGATGTCGGGAAGCTGAGTGTTGCGCGCAGCGGCAACGGCCTCGGCAACCGTCACGGCATGCGAGGGCAGGGCAAGGGAGAGACCGAGCGCGAACGTCAGGAAGGAAATGAGACGTTGAACGGGAACTGTACGGGTCATGGCTCTCAGAGAGATGAAGAGGTTGGATTTCAGGGGCGGTTTTGGGTGTTCAGGGCGCGATTCGGCCGAGCGGCGTTTCGTCGAGCACGGTTTGAAGGGCGGCGACGCGGGTGCGGTCGGCGTCGTCCATGACGGCGTCGGCGAGCGTGCGACGCCACTGCGAAAGGGCCGAGACGATGGAGGCCGTGCCCGAGACCGCATAGACGCTGCGGCCGATCGTGAGGAGAACGGCGGGTGCGGTAGGCGCGGCGGTCATCACTTCGTAAACCTCTTCGGTCTTCGCATCGAGCCTGCCGCCCGCCTGGAGACCCTCTTCGGCAAGGGCCAGAAGAAAGGCGAAGCGTCCCGGATGGATCGCGGCTCCAAAGCCTGCATCAACGAGCGGCGCAAGACGTTCGGCGGTGGCCTCGAAGTCGGTCTGGTAACCCGTCGGGGTGCGCGTCACGGGGAGGCCTCGAACGAGGACTTCGACGTCTGCGGTGTCACCCACGAGCTTGAGTTCCTCGGCCGCCGTCTCGACGAGCGAGGACGTCATCCCCGTGTCGAGCAGAATCGTGATGCGGGGTCGCCAAGTGTTCGAGTTGTCGGACTTCGAGTCCGAAAAGGCTTCAGGAGACGAAGAAGCGGAAGGCGCGGCGGCGAGTTCGGCAGACGGAGCCTTCTCCACTTCACGGACCTTGGGCGCAATCGTGGCGGGCGAGGGTTCGAGAGCAGTGCCTGCGGGTTCTGAGGCGAAGGCGGCGGGGAGGAGAAGGCAGGAAAGGGCGGCAGCGCCGAGCGTGGACACAAAATTCATGACGGCTTTCCTATTAATGGAGGGTTTTCGATGCAGCGGGGCGCACGGCGGGTGCGGAGAGGTCGATCGACTCCTTCGAAGCAAGGCCGGCGGGGACGGGCGAATCCGGAATCCCGTCGGCATTGAGCGCAGGGGTCCAGACGGAGATTTCCGACGGCGTGAGCTTCACGAGGGCGGGCCAGTTATTGAGACCGAGACGGCGCGTGAGGACCGAGCCCTGGTCTGCCCAGACGCGCATGCCGAGCTTTTCCTGAGCGAACGCAACGCTGCCCGCCGCCACGACGGGACGAATGGCGAAGGAGGCGGTGGAGAGCATCCTCATCGCGAAGTTGACCTGGCCGCCCGCACGGGAGTCGAAGAAGAGAAGGAGGCGGCTCACGTCGTTGAAGAGCTCGGCGCGCCTGATGTCCTCAACCGAAAGACCCGTGGGTCTGCGAATGAGCGTGGTCTTGACGGCCATCGGACGGAATTCAGGAAAGACCGGGGACCGCATCCATTGAATGAGCGTCTCTTCCTTTCGCTTCACACGGCGGGACCATTCACCCGACTCCACGGCAATGCGGGCGTTGGCCTTGAGGATCTCCTCGAAGTCGGGGTCCGACGAGGTCTGCACGGGATGGTCGGCAATGAGCGTCGTCACCTCGTAGTGCTGAGAAGGTTCGGACGTGCAGGCGGCTTCGGCCGAGTCGGCAAGGCTGATCAGGAAGACCGATGCGGCGGCCGGAATGCAGACGAGCAGGCAGAGGCGAAGCGCCGAGGCGCAGAGGCGCTCGATGAGGTTGGGCCTCACGAAAAGGCTCCGGCTGATGGGGTCGTCGGGCGCAAAGGGCGGCGTGTCGTTGGATTCGTGCTTCATGAGAATCTCCATTGTCTTTCTGTGGGTTTTTGGTTTATGAATTACCGCAAAGGACTTGAATGCAGGGTGTTGTCGGGCTCATCCGCCCCATTTGGCGGACATCGAGCAGCAGTCGCGGCGTCGCCAGACGAGAACCACGCCGTCCTCGCCGCCGGGACTCCAGCTCTTTCCCGAGCCCGAGACGACGGTGGTGCGCCCGAGCGGGCTGCAGCAGGAGCCATCGGTGTTCTTCCCCGAGTGCGCGGGCCAGACGAGCTGGGTGCGCCAGACGTCCTTTCGCATCAGGGGCTCGTAGAAGGACTCGCAGAGCCCCTTCGAGCCGTGGGCGGCAAGAAGCAGCCCCTCGCGCGAGAGCTTCATCGCAAAGCGGTGGGTCATCAGCTGCCAGACGGCCGTGTGGGAGGTGAGCGAAGCGCTCCAGCCCGTGAGCGGAAAGACGTTCCCCTGACAGCCCGAACACCAGTAGAGGGAGTTCTGGGGAAGGCCCGAAGAGGCGGACGTGCAGTCGGCGGCGCACGCGCCCTGGGCGATCGGATTCGCAAAGAGCGCGGCGTCGGGGTTCAGGATGAAGCTCGAGAGCGTGTCGTCCCATAGGGGATCAAGTTCGGACATGTAGGCGAGGTCGAACGTCTGCTGGTCCAGACACCCGTCGTCAAGGAGCGCCTCGAGAATGAAGAGCCAGGGCGTCGCATACCAGTGCACCTGACGAAAGTCCGTGTGCCGCTTCATCGATCCGTCGGGCTCGTGCGAATGCACCTTCACGTGGTCTGATATGCGAAGCCCCATGTCGCCCATGTTCACGCCGCCCATCGAGGGAAGACAACCCGCATGACGAACGATCTCCGCCGTACGAAGGGGCTCCCAGAAGCTGAACGTGACGCCGTCCCTCAGGTTGAGGCCTTTGCCACAGGTGCAGAACGGCCCGCCTGCACCCGTGTCGGGGTCGGGCAGAACCGAGGTGGTGAGCGAGGCCTTGCCGCCGATCTTCACGGGAAAGACGCAGCTCCAGCAGACGTCGGTCACGGGATTGAGAATCTCGCCCTGACAGACCGTGGCGGCATTCACCGTGAGGGCTGCGACGAACATCGCCGCGCCCGGAAGAAGAGAGGAAAGCGTGCGCATCAGGCGTTCTCCTCACGTCGGGCGAGACGGGCGGCCCTTTGGGTCTTGCGTTCTTCGCGCTGCTTTGCCCGGCGTTCGGCCCTTTGGGCAAGCTCGGCCTCACGGAGTTCGTGTGCGCCGTCGGCGAGCTTTTCGAGAATCGAGGTCATTTCGTTTCTCACGGCCACGTAATTCTCGCGCTGGCGTGCGGCGGCTTCGAGTGCCTTTTCGTCGACTTCAAGCCCCCGGCGGGCGGAGTTGTCGAGCGCAAGCGTCACGGAGAGGAGCGACTTGAAGCGCTCGGCCCAGACGCAGGCTTCGGCTCCCGTGAAGGCGGGAACATTGCCCGCCCTTGCGGCCTCGTCATAGGCGTTGATGAGACCGATTTCGGCAAGGGTCTTCATCCAGGGGGCGAGCTTCTCGCCGTCGCGAAAGCCCTTCGGGTCGACGCGGCCCGTGGCGCAGGTCACCGTAAAGCCGCCGAGGCGGGGTTCGATCAGGCAGGGCGTCTTGTCGACGGCAAGGAGCGCACGCAGAAAGCCGCGCGTATCGACGACGAGCGGAATCTCCCACGCGTCGAACGGATTCGTCGCGGGGACGCTGTTGCCCGCATAGACGACGGCAGTCTGCGGATCGGCGGTCCAGCAGTCGGTGACGAGCTTCACTGTGTAGGCGTTGATGCGGTCGATGAAGACGAGCGGACGACGGTGCTTCCAGACGTCGGCAGCACCTCGTCCGAAGAGAAGCGAACGGCCGACGGCCAGATGCACGCGCGAAGAACGCTCGGACGTGAGCGCATGGGCCCAGCGCACGAGTCCTGCGGCACGCGAGACTTCACGCGAGGCCAGATGGCCGTCGTGACGGGCATCCCAGGGAATGGCGTGGTACGTGCCCGTGAGCCTTGCGGTGACGGCGGGGCAGAGCGCGCGCTCGCGGGCTTCACGCTCGGAAATCCCCTCGGGATCCTTCTCGCAGGCCCTCGTCATGGCGCGGGCATGGCGTTCTGCCGCAAGGCCGCACGCTTCGAGCACGTCACGGGCTTCGGAAACGGTGAGCGTGTCGAGCCTCGAGGCCAGACGCCTGCCGTTGGCCACGAGGCCGTCGTGCCCGAGACGCAGGAGCGCTGCCATCACGGCCTCGGCCGTCGCACCGCCCGTGCCCTTGAGGTACTGCGAAAGCTCGACCGTCAGAAAGCCCGCGGCCGACACGTCGGGCCAGGAGCGGATGCGCCTCCGGAGCGCACGCTCGTAGAACTGCTCTCCGGGCTCCACGGCGACGTTGCTCTTCGGAGCGGGCGAGACGGGCGCGGAGCCCTTCACGCCTGAAGGCGGGGTCACTTGATTCATGTCTGTGCTCTTTATCGAATGGCTGTTGTCAGCGTTGTTTGTCAGCGGATTTTGACGGGAGCAGCTTCGGCGGAGGCCGAAGGCGCGGACGTCGTGGCGTTGGGGACGGCCGTCATGGCGGCGGAAAGTCCCGAGGGACTCATGAGGCCCGAGACCACTTCGCGTGCGGCAGCGGCCGACACGTTCTTGAGGCCGAGGCGCTCGATGACGAGGTGAGTCACGTCAAGCGTGCGCCCCGTCGTGGAATGAGCGGTGTCGGGCATGGCCAGCACCGCAGATCGCGAGAGGACAGGCGCGCCCGCCATGTCGGCTGCCTCCATCACGGCGGCCCTGAAGAGACGGTCGTCAAGCGGAAGCGACATGCGCGAGGCTTCGTTGTCCGTGACGATGATCTTTCTGAGTTCGCCCGTCAGATACACGCTGTTGACTTGAGGAGCCGTTCGGCCCGTCGGAATTCCCTTGGCGTCAAGGAGCGCCGTCATCAGCATCAGGTTCCTGATCTCCTCGTCGGCCACGACGGCCGTGACCGACACGGGCGTGTGCATGATCGTGAGGTCGGGCACGACCGACTTCGCCGTCGTCCAGGCGGCAAAGGCGGCCACGGAAGAGACGCAGGCAACGGCAAGCGCCGCCCTCAGACACCCCTCGAGCCCCGACCAGCGTTCATGAAGGCGGTTGAGCCTTTCGCGAACGATGTCAAGACGCGATTCGCGCTCCTCTTCTTCACCGCCTTCGGCCTTCCAGGCGCGAGTCTGGTGCGGGGTCGGAAAGCCGCCGAGCGTCTCGTGCGTGCCCGTGCGGACGGGAACGCGGGGACCGGGCTTCGGGCCGCGGCACGACACGCGCTGGTCGCGGGATTCACTCTCCGCCATCACGTCCTTTTCCCAGGCATCCATGCGGCGGGCATAGGCTTCGTCTCGCTCGACCTTCGGACGTTCGTCCTCGTCAAACGCATAGCGCGGCGGACGACGCACGTCGACCAACGCGTTCTGCTCGGCCGCGGCATCGCGAACGCCGTTTCCCCAGAGCGAGTTCCAACCCTTGCTGCGGGCGTCCTCGTTCCGGTCGGGAACGGAATCCGAATCACCTTCCTGAGAGGGATCCTTCTCGAACGCAGGATTGCCGCGCTCCATCTGCTCAATCTTCCTGGAGACCAGCATCGAAGCCAGTTCGGCACGCGTGGGCTGGGTTCGGGCGTGAAGCCTGAGAAGGGCCTGCCTCGCCGTATGCTCGGCATCAATGCGCTCGGCCTCGAGGTCCATGGTCCTTGACGGATCGGCGGGTTCCTCAACGGGTGGCTTGACGCGCACGGGCGTGCGGCGGCCGGAGAGAACCTCGGTCGCGTGATAGGGACGCCCCTGACTGTCGAGCTCAACGTGTTCGGGGTCCTCGGCCGCGGGACGGATAATGGAAACGGGCTTCTTCACGGGCCGGTCGGCAGAAGACTGATCGTCATCGTCGTCAGGCTCGTCATCATCGATCTCATCGTCGTCGGCCGATTCGCAAACCGAGACCGACGGGTCGGGAATGTCGTCGTAGTCCTCCTCTTCGTCTTCTTCGCCGTCGATGTCGATGATTCGGGAACCGTTCGGGGACTGACTGACGGAAGGCTTGAGGACAGGCGAAGATGCCGCTTCGTTCGTTTCGTCCGCGGGTTTCCCGCGGACTTCTCCGGGCGCAGGACGGTCGTTCGCCTTCATGTCCGTCATGACCCCGGACGGGGCCTCATCCATCAGCAGGGAGAGGACGGGCTTGACGTGGGGGACGGGCGCAGCGGGTGCGGCAGACGTGACCGGGCCTTCGGGCTTCTTCGCGGCTTTCGCTTCCTGCGTTTTCTGAGCGGGCTGTCTTTCCGTCTTGGTTTCGACCTTCGGCTCGACCTGTTTCGGAGCCTTCTGAGTCTCCTTGGGCTCGGACTTCTGCGCCGTTTTCTGCGCGGGCTTCGCTTCGGGCTTTTCCGAGGGCTTCTTCACGTCTTCGGTCCTGGCCTGCTGAGCCCTGGCCTTTGCCCGGGGCTTCTTCGCCCTCTCCTCGGACGGGAGAAAACGGCCCGTGGCGTCACGCTCGGGCATCTTGACGGGGGCGGACGGCTTCTTTGCAACGGCCTTCTCGTCGGACGTCGTCTCGTCCTTCTTCCTGTTGATCTGCGGCATGGCGCGCACGGTCTGCACGGGTGGAAGGCCGGCGGATTCTCCTGCGGCCGCGGGTTCCCTGCGCTCGGGCATTGCGCCTGCACGGGCCTTCTCGATCTTGGCCTGAAGGGCGTCGTCGGCTTCCTTCGCGGTCTTCCTTCTTGCCGTCGTGCTCGCGCCTCGGGCCGACTTCGGCTCGATCGAGTGCTTCTTCGGAGCGGAGGCCTTGTCTGACTTGTCGGTCTTTTCCGTCTTTTCGCTGCTGTTCTTTTGTTCGGTCATCGGTCGGATTCCTGATTTCGGTTGAGGGCTGCAAGGGCTTCGGGCGTGGGTTCGAATGCGCCGTTGGCGACGGCGCTCACGGAAGCGGCCATCGTTGCACCCGCCTCGCGCCATGCATTGACGGCGGAGACTTCGGCGGGCAGCGACGAGTAGAGGACCTGCATGAAGCGGTCAAGCACGAGGCGTCCGATCGCGGGCGGCGCATCGCCCACCTTCACGATCATTTCGGACCACGCTCCGCGAACGGTCGTGAGTGACGGCAACGCTGCCCTGAACCACGGGTCGGTCGCGAGCTGCCCCTTCGCCTCAAGGCTCGAAAGACATTCGGCGTCCTGCCTCAGATAGATGCGCGTGTCGGCGCAGCTCCAGGCGGCCTCGGCCGTCTCGCTCTTGAAGAAGTCTGCAAGCGACTGCGTGGCAACCACGAACCCGCCCTTGTGCTTTCGCGCACGACGAAAGCCCGAGGCGATGAACTTCCCGCTGTGGCCCGAACCCATCAGGTCCCAGGCTTCGTCGATGAGGACGAGCTTCACGGTACGGCGGTCGAGCGACATCGTCTTTTCGATCCAGAGCATCAGCGTCATCAGAACCGCCTGACGAAGCGCGGGGTGAGCGGAGAGGCCCTCGAGCTCGAGCACCGTAAGGCGGCTGCTGAAGTCGATCGGACGGCCCGAGCCGTCGAACCAGCGCGCGAGCGGACCATTGAGGTAGGGCTCGAGCTGCATGCGCAGGTCGTCAAGTCGCCTGTCGTGAACGGCGCGTTCTGCAAGAAGCGCATCGAGGTCGGCAAGGGTCGCAAGCCTTCCCTGCATCGCCGCCATCTGAGCGGCCGAGGCCGTGAGCTGAATGAGCACGCTGCGCTCGAGGTCGGGAAGAGGACGGCCGGGCGAGACGAGTTCGCCCAGAATCGACACCACCGATTCGATCCCTTCGGAGCGGTCGTCGCCCGCAAGGGCCTCGAGGATCGCAAAGGGATTGAGATCCCAGACGTGCTCCTTGTCGAAGACGAGAAAGGCCCCGTCCAGCACCGCGCAGGTTTTTTCATAGGAGCGCCCCACGTCGATGATCCAGACGAGCCCGCCCTGCGCGAGGCAGCTGAAGGCCAGCTGGTTCATCACGACGGACTTGCCCGAACCGGGCTTGCCCACGATTGTCACCGAATAGTTCCCGCTCGCGTTCGCAAAGGGATCCACGTGCATGATCTGGCCTCGACGGCCCACGAGCGTGAGAAGCGGAGTCCTGCGGTCACGGTCGTCGCGAATCGGCGTTCCCTGCCACTCGGTCATCACGGGCGAGCCGCAGACACCGGTCGCAAGAGTCCTGCGCTGTATGCGGAAGCTCCTCTTCATGTCCTCGACGAGAAGCGGACCCGCACACATCGGAAGGGCTCCCATCAGGGCCTGCGCATGAAGGCAGGTCGTGCGCCTCACGTCCATGCCCGCCTTGCGTGCAATGGACTGGGCGGCGTGAACGGCCTCGGCCTCAAGTCCCGCAGGTGCAAGGAGCAGGTACTGGTGCGCTACGCGCGCGATGCCCCCTTCGGTCTGGAAGCTGTTGACGGCAATCGTCCACTGGCGCGCCTTTTCGGGATACCAGGGACTGATCTGCGAGACGGGCGTGTGCGACATCTGCAGCGCACGCATGCGGTGGCCCTCGGCCTTGACGCGCTCGGAGGCGGAGTCAAGAACCGCGATGATGCTCGTGAAGAGGAAGGGGCACGGAATCTGATGGCCGCCACGACCGAGCTCGCCGAGCATCTGGCTTGTGAGGGCGAGCGAGATGTGCCCGCCGTAGTGTTCGACCCCAAGCCCCACGGCATGAACCGCGGACTTCCTGTCAAGCGTCTCGAATCGGATGCGGTGCTTCTCGACCGTCACCTCCGTGTCGGCCTTCATCACCTGAACGGACGGAGGCTCGAACGGGTTCGCGGACGGACGCACGAAGTCGCCCGAGCGCACGAGCTGCGGGTTGAGGATCTCGGAAGCCGTGCCGACGAGCACGTCCGCATCCCACACGCCCATGAAGAGCCCCGCCTGCTCGAGCACGGCGGAAATGGCCCTGCGCGCGGTGAGGACCTTTTCACGGACCTCCTCGTCGTCGGGCTTCGTCGTCGGAACGACAACCGTGAGCCAGACTCGCCAGTGCCTCGGATACACGGGGGCCTGGGGCGTGAGCTGCTCGACCGCACCCTTCACGAGGTTTTCGGCGGCCCAGTTCGTGGCCGTGTCGATGATCCCTTCGGCTTCCGGGCTCAGCGGCGGAAACCCGTCGGGCACACGTGCTTCGGGAACCATCAGCTCTGCAATGCCCCTTACGGCCGACGACGCGAAGGCCGTGATCGAGAGGACGGATCCGGCTTCAAGCGGAGCCGCGAGGCCGATGAGCGTCTTCTCCATCTCGGACGTGACACCCGTCTGCGGATAGATCTCGATCGCAAAGCCGAGTCCTTCGGGGTTTTCGGGCTTGTCGCCCTTCAGCGTGAAGAGGCCGTCGGGCGTGGCGGACTCCCAGGGGAGCGCCGTTGAGAACGCGTCGACGCGCTCGCCCGTACCCGGAATGAAGCCGGGAATCCCGGAGGAGACCTTCAAGTTCTCGTGTCCTGTCCTGATCCGCCGAAGGGTTTCGATGAATTCCCTGACGGGATTCTTTGAGGAGGTCATCACGGGTTCTCCTCAGGAGCCTTCATCTTTTCCGCGAGGACGTCGGGGTCATAGGGCGTGCCCTTGAGGGCCGCCTTCTGGGCTTCGATGAAGTGGCGGCTGCCGTCACCGAGCGAAGAGGCGACGTCAGACTCTGATGCACGAACTCTCGGGACAGAAGTCTGAGCCTGCTTCAACGCCGAACGACGGCGCTCGAAGGGAAGGCGCACGACGGCGGAGCCCCTGTCGGCGCTTTCGGCTCGCCGCCGGGCAGCGGCCCAGCGGGCGTCAAAGGCGCGGGCGTGAATCATCTCACCCTCATGAAAGTCGCCTTCGTCGTCCGTCCAGGGCGCGATCCAGATGGTCACGATCACCTCGGGGAGGCGCTTGGGCGAAGATCGGCGCTCAGGCGCTCGTGCGGCGGGTGCGGCTTCGGAAGCCTGAGCCGCATCGGCCTTCACCGTATGAACGGCGGGACCCGCAGGCGTTTCGTCGGCGGCCTTTCCGTTCGTGCCTTCAATTTCTGGAAGGCCCTTCGAGGCGGCCTCGATTGCCTTGTCGCGTTCGATCCTGTCGGGCGTGCGGCCGCGGACGCTGTCCTCGTAGGTGTCGGAGAGCGAACGGCAGGAGACCCCCGGCGTCATCGGGCAGCTGAAGTCGTTCTCGGCGTTGAGGCCCGTGAGGGTCCCGCAGCCCGAGAGGGCGAGGGCAAGGGGAAGTGTGGCAAGTGCAGGGGCCGTTCGGCGCAGAAGGCGTGCGGTCTCGTTTCGAATCATGGCTGGATTCCTGTGTTGTGTTTGTCGTTATCGCTTCGAGGGATCGGCGAGCAGCACGCCCTGCGAGAAGACGAGGTCGACGGGGCGGCCGGCATCCACCTCAAGCACGGGGAAGATGCGGTCGGCGAGTCTCAGGTAGTAGTCGGTGATGCGGTCCATGGAGTCGGAGAGGCCTTCGCCCATGCCGGACATCCAGGCGTTCTTGTATCGCTTGCTCTGCGTGCCCGTGATCGACGTCGTCACCTCCTCGGAAGAGCGGGTGATCGATTCGCCCAGACCCGAGAGCAGGCCGACGGAGAGCGCAGAGGCAATGGCCTGACCCGATCGGGTCACGAGCTTTCCTCTCACGCCCACCTTGCCGTCCTCGCCCACGGCGTAGCCGGAGACTCGCACGTCGAGTGCTTCTCCCTTCTTGTCGACGCAGGAGAGCCGGTCGAGCCTCACGAAGGCGCGCTCGGAAGAGAGGTCGCCCGTGGCCGAGGCGGTCACGTGGCAGGCCGTCACCTGACTGCGCCAGGCATTGGGCAGCACGGCCGTGTCCTCAAGACGGATCACCATCGGAAGCGGCTGGCTCGCAGCACCTGCGCCCGTGGAGGCATAGACCCCCGTCAGCAGCCTGCCCCGCACGAAGGAGCCTGCAGGCAGGTAGTCCTCGACGGTCGTGCCCGCGGCCCTGTTCACCTGCAGAGGCGTGTCGGGGTTGAGCGTGGGCGAAGGTCCCACACGGGGTGCGGGCGGCGTCGGTGGGGCGGGAGGCGGCAGCGTCACCATCGCGAGCCTCGGGCCCGAGACCGCCTGTCGCGCCGCCGCATGCGCTTCATCCGGAACCTTCACGCCGCCCGAGATGTCGGGAAGCGCGGGGACGATTGAAGAGGCGGGCTCGTTCGTGTTTCTGGCGGGATCGGTGTGAAAGACCTTTCCGGGAGTCTTCGAGCCGAACTGGGAGGAGAGCTTCGAGATGTAGGCCGCATCGTCGTTTGCCTTGAGCAGGCTCTTGATGCGGGCCGCGGTCTCCTCGGGCGTTTCGCCCGGACGGGGCGTAAGGCCCGCGCGTCCTGCGATCGCCTTGAGGTCCTTGACTTCGCTTGTCTGCGTCTCGAGCCGGGACTTCTGGTCGGCGATGATCGCGCGCAGTCGCGTCTCGGTTGCGGCGGCCTCGCGCTGCACTTCCTCGATCCTGCGGCTGAGCGCAAGGAAGTTTGCGTCATAGCGGGCGATGAGCACGTCCTTGTCCGTGCCGTCGGGGCGCAGCGTGATCATGGCCGCTTCGGTCGGAGCCTTGCGGGCGGGCTTGGTGTCGGATGCCTCGACAGCAATGAAGGCGATGAGCGCCAGAGTGGCGAGGATCGTGGCGGCGAGCGCCTTCTGCTTGAACCTGAGACTGCTGTTCGAGGGCTGGGAGACGCCGTCAGAAGACGCGGAGAAAATGTCCTTCAGCTGCATGACGACACTCCGGGAAGATGGCCGGCGTCAGCGTTGCGCACGGTGCATGCGCAATCGTTCGTTCTGATCTCATTCACGGGCGTTCTCCACGAGGACGAGCCTGCAGCTGTCGCCCGGCTCAAGAGAGGTTTCGGTTGCGGCAGCAGCCCAGACCGAGCCCGAGAGAAGCTCGGGATTGATCTCGACGGGAAAGACCGTTCCGTTTTTGACGGTGAGTTCAACCGCCTCGGCATGGCGGGAGCGCCAGATGCCTTCGATGCGCACGCGAAGCGGTGCGAGCCTCTTCATGGCGGCGGCCGCACCCTGAGCGGGCTCGGTCATGGCGGTGCGGGAGACTTCATCGGTCTCTTCGCCCCTGAGGACGAGCGTCACGAGGCGTTTCATCTCGGCGGGGAAGCCTTCGGCGCGAAGGGGCGCAGCGGGCACGCGAACGGGCGCATTCGCCTGTTCGGCCCTGCGCACGCTCTTTTCGAGGATGATGGTGCGGGGCTCCGCATCCGCGGTGAAGGTGAGATGCAGGGGCGCAGTCTCGCCCGACCTGCAGGTGACGTAGACCATGGCCGAGCCCTCCATCTTCGGGAGGACGTAGAGCATGCCGCTCGCGGCATCCGTCTGAACGTCGATCAGGTGACGGTCGTAGACGGCCGAGGCAATGGGGTCGGCCGGAATGGCGACCATGGTGGTCTCGTGCGCGGGCAGCGTGAATTCAAGGGGTGCGTCGCCTTCACGGGCCGTGAAGACGGCGGCGTCGGACGACGGGGCGAAGGCCGAGAGGATCAGGACGGCTGCGCCTGCGAGCGCGAGCTTCGGGACGAATCGCTTGAAGGACTCAATGTCAGAGCGAGTGACGATCATGAGGGCTCCGTGAGGGAAGGTTTTGTCAGGACCCAGACGACGGCTGGTCGGTGAGGGACGTGAGGAAGAGGCGTCCTGCGTCGTAGCGGAACGTCAGTCGCCAGGTCTTCTTTCTCGAGCTCGTGACGGTGCTGCCGACGAGCGTCTTCTGGACGCCTTCGACCTCGACGGAGAGGTCGGACGTGTTCACGCGGGCGCGGTCGGGATAGAAGATCGTGGAGGAGTGGTCCTTCTTGATGCGGTCGGCCTCAACGATGAGGGCCTCCTCGAGCTTTCCGTAGAAGCCCGGGTCAACGTGCTGAAGGACGACGCGGCGGGAGGAGTCGACGGTTTCGGGCGTGACGCTCGCCGCATGGGAGAGGACGGAGAGGGCCCAGCGCTCGAGGTACGGCGCTCCGGGACCCGCCTCGTCGAAGGTCCAGACCTCGCGCTCGGCGGCGAGCGTGGGCGGAACGACGATGGTGCGCGTCTCGGGCTGCTGCAGGAGAAGCGCGAGGGCGAGGATGAAGTTGAGCGCAAAGCTCATCGCCATGATGACGGCAAAGCTTCGTCTCAAGCCGATGCGTTCGGCGACGATGGATGTGTAGAGCATGAGAAGGATCCCCGAGGCGGCTGCGCATGCGCGGACGTACGGCTGCGGCCCTGGGGAATGGGGGGAAGTGATTGACGTTCGGACCTGACCGTCGGCGGACGGGCTTCAGCGCACGAAGTGTCTGGCCGAGCTCGGGGGCGTCCGCCCGAAGGAAGACGCGCCGAGGTGCCAGTAGGCGAGCGCTGCGCCGTAGCCGCGGCCGTGAAGGCCCGAGACCTTGTGCCAACCGTAGGCCGACAGCGCGCCCAGAAAGACGCCGGCCCCAATGTGGTCCAGCACCGCACCGAGATAGGTCACGGTGAGGACCACGGCGACGAGGTCCGCATCGAAAAAGAGAAATCGAGGCGGATCGTCAAGGCCGGTCGGGACGCGAACGCCCTCGGGTGCCGCCATCAGACAGTAAAGATGCTGTCAATGACGGAGGGTGCGATCATCAAGGTCAAGCCGCAGGCGATGGATACAACTGCAGCATAGAGACTCCCCTTGGCGAGCCCGACAGCGAGGCCGACAAGCAGGAAGATGATGGCGATGGACTTCCCCAGGGAGCCCTGGGCCCAGCCCGTGAGCTGGGTGTACAGTTTGTCGAAGGCCTGCACGTCCCCCGCGGAAGCTGCTTGGGCGTACAGAACAAGAAGGCCTGCGGCGATCTTGTCTTTCTTTGATCCCACGGCGGATACTAGTTGATGGAAATTGATTTTCATATGATTTTCATCTGATTTTTTGAGAAAACCGCCGACGTTCGGTTGGTTCGAGACGGTTGGCGGGGTTTTTCGTTTGCCGGCGAGAGCAAATGTACGCTTCGGCAAAAACCTTTCGCCATACGGGACATTCATTAAGCTTCAGCCCCGTTGGGGAAAACCCTCGAATTTGGGTTTTCAGAGGAAGCGGTTTTTACTCCTGCAGTCGTTTCGAGCCGATCGACTGCCGTGCAAAGGTGTCAAAACAGAGCGGGTGAGCCGCTCGGGCCCCTTCGGTGAGGGGGAGCGGAGCGGCTGAACCGTAACCCATTCATGGGATGGCGATCGGTAGAAAACCGTAAAAATTCGGAAGAGGGCGGGCCAGGGCAGCCGCTTTGCAGGGAAAAGGTCAGGGGAATTGAGAACCGGTCCCCTTCAGGGTTAACGCGAATGGGCTACAATCGGGGAGCAAATGAAAACCTAGGACGATGGTCGTTCCGGGATTGGAGGAAATTCTCGATGTCGCATCTTTTGCAGGCCGTTGTCGGCGCAGCAGTCGGCGACGCTCTTGGCGTGCCCTATGAAGGGAAGGAAAGGGACACCTACGTCTGCGAGAACATGCACCCCCTTGGCTGGCATGAAAAGCCCGTCGGTTTCTGGTCGGACGATACGGCCATGATTCTGGCCGAGCTCGACAGCCTTCGTGAAAGGCAGGGCTACGATGCCGAGGACGTGATGATGAAGTTCGACCGCTGGCTGCACGAGGGGGCCTACACCCCCGACGGCAAGGCCTACGGCTGGGGCCGCACGACGGCCAGGGCCGTCTCGCGCCATCGGAGCGGCACGCCCGCCGACATCTGCGGCGGTGGGGACATTCTCGACAACGGCGCAGGCGCACTCATGCGCATGCTTCCCTATGCGCTTCTCAACAGCCCCGACCGCCTCGAGATCGTCGATGCGGCTGGTTCGCTCACGCACAGCCACCAGATCAGCATCGTCATCTGCCGTCTCTACTCGTGCTACGTCGACGAGCTCCTTCAGGGGCACAAGCCCGCCGAGGCGCTTGAAGCGCTCATTGAGAACCACTTCGTCGAGATTCCGGACTACTACCTCCCGAAGCTGCAGCTCATGCCGCACCTCTCGCGCGTCTCCGTGCCGAACTCCGGCTTCGTCTCCGACGTCTTCATGGCGTCCCTCTGGTGCCTCATCAACTCCGACAACTACGTCGATGCCGTCCTCAAGGCCGTCAATCTGGGCGGTGACGCCGACACCATCGGTGCAGTTACCGGCGGCCTTGCCGGCATCATCTACGGCCAAGACGGCGACAACGGCATTCCCGTCTGCTGGTCTCATGCGCTTTCCCGCATCGACTACATTGAAGAACTCTGCACGGACTGCGATGGCATGATGCGCTGACGACCGTGCATTTGGCGCTCCATTCGACACTCAAGAGGACTGCCTGCAGGCGGTCCATTTTTTTTAGCTTGATCCTTGATCTCGAGGGTGATTTCAGAAAGGCTTGATTTGAATCAAGAAATCGAAGTCTCGTCGATGCTCCTGATGAAATCTGGAAGTGAACATCGCCTTAAGGCCTCTGTCTTTCAGGCGTTGACGGCGATCACGTTCTATTGAAGCGGCAGAGATCTTCACCCTGATAAATTGATTTCAAAAGGCGAAAACCGCCTTGGATGCGCCTTGAGACGACATTTCCGTCATTTGCTCGGGTTGAAAACTTTTGATCTGCATGGCACGATGTTCGCGTCGCAACCGCTCAGGCGTTTCGACATTTCTTCGCAATAACACAAGCTACAGAAATGACACCATACATAAAAAACATGACCCTCAGGAAACCTGTCGTCGACGAGCAATGGCTTTCACTCAACCGAACCATCCATCAGGTTGCGCCACTCTGCAGGAATCCCGAACACCTTGAAAACGCCGCCCGCGTCCTTCAGGCCGAGGGTGGCCTCGAGGCGCTGGCGCGCCTGATCACCACCGAACAGACGGCGTTCCTCGTTCTGGCCATGCTGGAGAAGTGCGGAGCCTTTCAGCGTACGGCCGTCATTAACGGCGGTCCGTGCGTCAGGATCTCGGCCGGGGTGTCGGCCGACGCACCCAGGAAGGCGGGTGTCAAGCTCACGCGTCAACAGATGATGAAAATTCGCTTCTCGATTTCGATTTCACCTGAAATGCGCAGCATGTGCTATGACGGCAAAATACCGTATCCGGACGGTACGATCTTTGAAAAGGATTCCACCGGATATTTCCACACCAAGGGCTGCCGCCGGACCTAGTCCTGAGGGATTCGTCTCCCGCGACCCGGTCGTCACCGCTGAAGGATGACGTCGAGGAGACGTCAAATGGCGGGCTTGAGTCCCGAAATATGATCGATGATCGTCTCGATGGGGATCTCCAGGGCCGCCGAGGTCTTTTCCAGCGTTCTGTAGAGGAGCGAGGTCGTCTCGCCGGCCAGCATGGTGTCGGCCGTGAAGGAGTGCACGCCGCTCTTGTGAATGAACTCGGACTTCGTGAGCTTCTTGTGCTCCATCATGGCAATGACAAGCTCGCAGAAGCGCTTCGCACGCTTGGCTTCGGAGGCAGTGGTGCTTTTCGAGGTGTCGTATCTGAAGATGAATTCTTCGGGATCGATGCGAAGGGCCAGAGCAGCCGTGATCTTGAGGTCGGGATCGAGCGGAAATCTGCCGACAAGGAGCCTGTAGGCGTTCTCGACGGAGCAGTTGGTCATGGCGATCCAGTCTCTGAAGCAAAGTCCCCGCTTCTGGAGCTCGGAGAGCACGATGGGCGTCCTGTCCTTCGTGCCCACGAGACTGGTGGCATGTTCACGGATGGCGTCTTCGCCGACGTCAAAACCCTGTGCAAGGGCTGCGACAAAGGCGTCGGAGGGCTTTCTCGGGGGATACATGAGCTGATCAAGAGGAATGCCCGTCATCTCCGAGAAATCGGTCATAGGAATGGACCTGTAGGTCAGGGTGTTTTTGATCATCATGGCGAGCAGGGCGGTCTCGCCCTTGGGCATCATGCCGATGACGTACTTCGTGCGAACCTTGCCCTGGCAGCGCACGCGCGTGTAGAGGTCGCGAAGCACCGCATAAGGAACGTTGAGCTCGGCTGCGAACTTCTGGATGCTCTGGGGCTTGATGGGCTTGCCGGGGAGGTTCAGATGGGTAAGAACCGTGGGGAGCGCAATGCCCGTGTTTTCCGCGATGGTCTTCGGATCGAGACCGAGCGCGGCCATGCGTTCCTGAAGATAAAGGTTGAATTCGTCAGGCTTCTCACCGGTGGGCTTGTAGGTGGTCATGTGAATCTCCATGAGGGTCGGCGTGCGCCGGCACGCGCTGCGCGGATTCATGTCGCGCATGAACCTGCCGACGACGTCGCGTCGCCGGAAGGTCGCTGGTCTATTTCTTTGTAATGGACCGGCTCAATCAGGGTCGAGCCGGTCGGGTCACGTGTTCTGACGCGCTCATTTCCTCTGCGCGGCCTCGGCTTCGGCCTTCTGCTTGTCGGCGAGGCGGGGCTTCTGCTTGCGGTTGGCGACGATCTTGTCCCAGAGGCAGTTGGGCGCAATGCGCATGGCCTTCGCGAGAAGGCCCATCTGCCAGGGAATCGTGCGATAGGAGGCGTCGCTGTCGATGGTCTTGACGGCGCGCTCGGCGAATTCGTCGGGCGTGAGCACGAAGGGCATCTTGTAGGGATTGGCGCTCGTGAGCGGCGTCCTCACAAAGCCCGGACTGATCGTCTGGACCTTGATGCCCGTCTTCCTGAGGCCTACGCGAAGGCTTTCGTTGTAGGTGATGACGGCGGACTTGGATGCGCCGTAGGCTTCGCTGCCGGGAAGGCCTCGAATGCCGGAGACCGAGGCGATTCCCACGAGCTTGCCGCGGCCGCGCTTCGTCATCGGCTCGATGAAGCCGTGGAAGGTGTAGGCCATCGCGAAGACGTTCGTCCTGTAGATGGCTTCCATCACCTCAAGGTCCTCGTAGAACTCGGTCTTGCAGCCGATGGAAATGCCCGCGTTGGCGATCACGATGTCAGCGCCGCCGGAAAGGGCCTCGAACTTCTGTGCGGCCGCAATGATCTCATCCTTTTTCGTCACGTCGGCGGGAATCGCGTGGTAGCGAGACTTGTCGCCGGGAAGCGTGTCGATGAGGGCCTGCAGCTTTTCTGGATTGCGGGCGACGAGCCCGAGGACGTCGCCTCGCTGCGCATACTGGCGGGCAAGTGCCGCGCCGATGCCGCTTGAAGCGCCAGTGATGAAGACGTTGGACATGTTCCTGATCTTGCTTAAATAACGAATGAGCTCAAGTGTACACGAGGGAAAGGCAAAAAATACGAAGAAAACGCCCAAATCCCGGGAAAAGCATGACGGCAGGTAAAAAATGCGGCCGGGCTAGATGAAATTCGGACGCTCAGTCGTCCTCGACCGTCTTCATGCGCCCGCATCATTTGGCACGAACTCAAATCGGGTGACGTCGAAGAGCCCCTTCGTCGTGAGCTTGAGGTGCGGAATCACGGGGAGCGCAAGGAACGAGAGGGTCATGAAGGCGTTGCTGTCCTGCGAAATGCCGTAGTGCCCGTGGGCGAGCTTCGTGAGCCGCCTGATGGCCGCCGCCGTCTCTTCGGGCGTTCTGTCGCTCATGAGGCCCGCGACGGGAAGCGGCAGCGCATCGAGCACCTTGCCCTTCGAGACCATGACGATGCCGCCCTGCATTTCCTCAATCTTTTGCACGGCAAGCGCCATGTCCTCTTCGTCGTCACCAGCTACAACGATGTTGTGGGAGTCGTGGGAAACCGACGTGGCGATTGCGCCGCCTCTGAGTCCGTGGGCGGGATCAAGAAGACACGTGCCGATGTGGCCTGTGCGCCTGTGGCGTTCGACGACCGCAAGCTTCACGCATCCCGGATTGTCGGAGAGCCTCACCGTACCGTCGCGAAGTGTCTTCACCGCAGCAATCTTCTCCTCCGTGATGAGGCTGTGAGGCAGAAGGCCGATCATCCTGGCTTTCTCGGACGGGGCTTTGAAGTCGAAGGATTCGGCCGTCACGGGCGCAATCCTCACCGTGTCCGCGAGAAATCCGGGCTTCTGCTTTGGCGCACCGATGACAAGGCTCCCATTGCGCGCGACGAGCCTGCCCTTCGTCCAGACGGCGAGCGGACTGAAGTCATCAAGGTTGTCGAGAAGCAGCAGGTCGGCTCTGCGTCCGGGCGCAATCACGCCGCGGTGCTGAAGGCCATAGCATTCGGCGGTATTGAGCGTTGCCATCCTCAAGGCGTCAACGGGACGGATGCCCGCCTTGACGGCCATCGCCAGCATGCCGTTGATGTGACCGCGCTCGACCGTGTCGGCGGCGTGCCTGTCGTCGGTGCAGAAGCTGCAGCGCCGCGAGAGGTCGGCAGTGAGGTTCTCGATCAAGGGCAGAAGGTTCCTCGCGAGCGAGCCTTCCCTGATCGAGACGTACATGCCAAGCGAGATGCGTTCCCTGAGCTCCGCAGTCGTCGTGCATTCATGGTCCGTGCGGATGCCTGCTCGGGCATAGGCTTCGAGATCCGCGCCCGTGCAAAGCGGCGCGTGGCCGTCGACGGGCTTGTCGAGATTTAGGGCAGCCGCGACCTTGCTGCAGGCCTTGGGGTTGCCATTGAGGATGCCGGGCACGTTCATCATTTCGCCAAGACCGAAAAAACTCGGGGTGTTCGAGCAGCGCCTGTGTCTGCCCGGCATCAATGAAAGCGCCTTCATCCTCGAAGGGCAGGGCCGGAACACAGGACGGCACCATGAGCTTCACGACAAGCGGGAGGTCCCGGCAGGCCTCGACGAGCCCGTGCATGGCGTACGTTGGTCATTTCATGAGGGTCGGCGGTGACAGTCGTCGTACCGAACGGAAGAACCAGTGAGGCGAAGCTGGCGGGGGAGAGCATCGGGCTCTCGATGTGCACGTTCGAGTCGATGAGGCTCGGCAGAAGCACAGCGCCCTTTGCTTCGAAAGTTTCTTTTGCGGGTTCCGAACCGAACCCGTGGATGAGGCCGTCTTCAACAAGTACTGTCTTCGTATCGAGCGCTCCCGTGAAGACGTCGAGCACGCGGGCGTTGAGAATGGCAAGGTCATGGATCTTAGGCTTCGGGCTCTGCTTGGCGTCCTCTACGAGAATTTTTGGATGCAGTCATTCTAAGGCGAATGTCCTCTGCAAAAGAAGAAAACGTGCATCGGCGAGCCTTCGTCACGGACGAGGCGGCGGGCGAGGGCGGCGCGGCAATCGGATCGGCTTCAACGGCGCTCGTTCCGTAGGACTACAATACTGAATCCTTTTCCAACCACAAGAACCCGACTGAAATCCAATTATGAAAGACAGAATCGGCACTGCTCTCTGGGTGGCCGGCGCGATCATCTGCGCCTGGGCCCTCTCGGTCTCCCTCTCGATGATGTTCGACTTCACGATCGAGGAGGCCCGCCAGAACTTCCGCCAGGGCTCCTTCATTTTCGGCGCAGCCGTGGTCTTCGCCTTCGTCTTCCGCTCGAAGGTCCAGACCTGGGGCGCGTTCGAGAAGTTCCTCATCTACGCGCTCGTGCCCGTCGCGGGCATCCTGCTCACTGGCTTCGGCTGGTGCCAGCAGTTCGCGCCCGAACTCGTCGCGAGCCTCGGAGCCTGATCCCGAGTTCCGCCCGTTCACGACTCCCCAAAAGGCCGTTTCGCCGTCATCGCGAAGCGGCCTTTTTGCCGGCCGAAAAACCGTGTTTTGATATAGAAATTTTTATCCTTATAGGACTGTTTAGTCTGGTAAGAACCCACAAGTCCTCCGGAGAACTGGAGAGGGCGGGCAAATGCAACCAAATCCTTCAGATTGTTCGCTTTTTCACGACAATCGGGTCGAAACACCGCTCCTGCAGAAGTCTTCAGGACTCGAGAATCAGTCTCATGACGCTTGGGAGAAACCTCAAGACGACAACCAAACGCCGTGCTCAATCATCGGCGAAAAGGTTAATTTTGGGAAAAACCCTTGATCAGGCGCAAGAAATTTTTTCTTTATGGGCCCGACTCAGGTGTTTGTCGTAGACAGCAGGGGGCGGCGCGACTGTATCATATACGCGAATTTAAACACGGCCTGACGGTCCCTCGGATTCGAGACTGTCGCGCCTGTCGGGGATACGCACAATACCCCTCAAAGGCAGGAACGACAGGGCCTTGCGTCAAGGAGCCGCCGCTGAAGGCCGAATCTCAACTCGAAAATATACAGAGAGAAACTGATGATCAGAATGAATTCGCACAAGACGGTCCTCATGCCCAAGTCCCTCGAGGATAACCAGGTTCAGATGGACAACATCTGCAAGGCCTTCAACAATGGATCCGCCTCCGATGCCGCTGCGAGCATCGGCGAGCTCTTCCGCTGCCGCGGCATGAGCCAGGTGTCCATGGCGAGCGGCATCGGCCGCGCGGTCCTCTACAGGTCCTTCGGCAAGTCCGGCAATCCGACGCTTCAGGTGCTGCTCGACTCGCTGCGTGCAGTCGGCCTCACGCTCGTCGTGGCCGAAGCAAAGGACAAGTAAACGAGAACCGGTCCAAACAATCAGGAGCCGTCGGAACGCAAGTGTCCGGCGGCTCTTTTCCTATGCGTGTCTCGTTTCCAGCATGACCTTTGGAGGGATTTTGCCGTGTAAAGACGGCCCGTGAAGGAGGGCGGGGTCAAGAGGCGTTCACTCGTGACGCAAAAGTGCTATCAAATAGGGGGTATATGTCGATTTTTCCTCCCGAAGGTCCGATTCTTTCTATAAGATAAGGGGCACAAGGGTGTTATTCGACGCCTCCCTTTCGTTCCGACCGTTTCGGCGGACCCTGCGTCGAGGAGCACCTCTGAGGAGGACCAAAAAATGAAGATTCTTATTCCCATCGACGCGTCCGAACGCAGCAAGAACGCCGCCTTCTGGGCGACGGGCAATCCTGCTCTCTTCGGCAAGGATCCCGAGATCCACATCTTCTACGCCCAGGAGCCCGCTTCGGACCGCATCCGCTTTGCGACGGACCCTGACACCCTTGACGAGTTCTACCGCGAGGAGGCGAAGACCGTCTTCGACTCCATCATCGACCGGTGCGGCACGCTTCCCGCCAGCGTGACGCTCGACTACGGTGTCGGCTCTCCCGTCCAGACCATTGTTTCCGCCGGCGACAAGCTTTCGGCCGATATGGTCGTGATGGGCACGCACGGCAAGGGCCCGCTTGACAGCCTGCTCTTCGGCTCCGTCTCGAACGACGTCGTGGCGCACTCTCATCGTCCCATTCTGCTCATCCGCGAGCGCATGCCGACTTCCGAGTCCCTGAAGCGCATCGCGATCTGCCTTGACGAGTCCGACCAGTCGCTTCGCGTCCAGGGCTTCTTCACGGAGCATGTCGACCTCTTCGAACAGGGCGCGTCCTTCACGCTGATCCACGTTCAGAAGAGCGTTGAGAACGAACAGGCCAACGACTTTGCCGAAACGGGCACGATCGCCAACGAGGTCGAGTCCATTCTCACGCGCGCCGGCATGAACGTCTCGACCAAGACGCTCTACGGTGACGTGGGCGACGTCATCGCCGAACACGCCGAGGAAGAGAACTACGACATGATCGTCATGGGCTCCCACGGCTACAGTTCCGTCTCCGCCACGCTGCTCGGTTCCGTCACGATGACGGTTGCAAGCGAGTGCGACGTGCCGCTCCTGATCGTCCGCTGACAAGTGGATCCCCTCTCTTGAGGGCACCAGACGACAAGACCGTCCTGCTTCACGCATGGCGGTCTTTCTTTTGAGCGGGTGCTTTGTCGGATGGCGGCGCGGTCCCGAATCGCGAAGCTTGTCGTTGATGAAAGGGAAGGGTAAGGCGCACGAAAGCGGCGGGCATGGAAAGGGCCGGCGGCTCCTTTCGGAGGCCGCCGGCCCTTGCTTCAGGATGACTCAGTGCAGAGGATCAGGTCCGAGCACTGAAGGATCCGGTTAGAAGCGGTGCGTCAGACCGAGGTAGGCCTGGGTCGTCTTGTCGGAGCCGTCATCGTCATACTTGACCTGAGCGAAGCCGGCACCCGTGTAGACGGACGTGCGCTTGGAGAGGTAGTACTCGTACTTGGCACCGAAGGCGTAGCTCTTGGCATCCTCGTCCCCGGTAGCATATTCGAGGGAGAAGTCCGTGAAGTAGGCTGCAACCGTCAGGTCGCCGCCGGCGACCGGGACGATCGTGCCGAGGTGAACGCCGTAGCCCTTGACGCCGTCGGCAGAGTACTTGTTGCCAGCGGTGTCGACTTCTTCGGCGTCGGCATCAGAAATGGCGGTGAGCTGACCGGCCTTGATGCCCTTGAAGTACTGGCCCATGATGAAGGTCTTGGCGAAGCCGCAGTCGTAGTTGCCGCCGAGGTAGACGATCTGGCCGTCTTCGTGTTCAGCAGTGCCGAAGGACTTGTAGTTCTGGAATTCGTAGGCGAGGACCGTCTGGAGAGCGCCGAAGTCGCCGGTAAGAGCGGCGGAGCTGTAGCGGTTCACGGCGGAGGAGCCTTCACGAGCCGTTTCCTTGACGGAGTCTTCGTTGAAGGAGTACTGGACCGTAGCCTGGAGACCGGCGAACTTCGGGGTCTGGTACGTGACCATGTTGTCGTAGCGGTCGGACGTGGCGAAGCCGAAGACGTTGTTGTCGCCGCCGTCGAAGGCATCAGCCGTGGCGAGGACGAGGTCATACGTGCCGGCACCGGAGCCAACGCCGCCCATGCGGCCCATGGAGAGCGTACCGAAGTCGGAGTAGACGGAGACGGAAGCTTCGCGGTCGAAGATGCGCTTGTCGGACTTGAGTGCGCCGGAATCGGCCTGGAAGCCGTTTTCAAGCTTGAAGCCGACCTTGAGGCCGTTGCCGAGTTCTTCCGTGCCCTTCAGGCCGAAGCGGGAGGCGGAGGAGACGCCGGAGTCCATGGAGAACTTGTTGACGTCAGCCTTGGAGTCGTCAGCAAAGGTCTGGTGCGTGTAGATGAGGCCCGTGTCGACGACGCCGAAGAGGGTCACGTCAGCAGCGGAGGCATAGCCGGCGGCAACGCCGAGAACGGCGAGCGCGGCGAGAGACTTCTTGAACATTTGTATATTTCTCCAATTTCCTCCGTTTCCGGAGGATCGATGGGTTTGAATTGATCGCAACGCAAATCTAGTGCCGATGCGGGCGGTACGCAAACCCATCTCAACAACGTCCGGGCAAATGAAAGCGAACGTCCACGAGCGACGCAGGGCATTTCGGAAATACCTCGACGGATCCGGACGAAATGAGCGCTCCCCTTGATGCGCAAGGGTTTGCCGCCTTCTTTTAGGTTCATCTCGGAAGTCCGTGGAACGCGGCCTTGACTTTTAAGAAAAAGTACAGATCGTCTCGGAAGCCATAAGCTCGTCGCTTAATTTGCTTGATTTTATTGTTGAC
>OOCU01000449.1_pt1 | contig 36481 bp, 33 predicted proteins | sample 1671781 | NCBI WGS metagenome assembly OOCU01 (sample SAMN06348192, study PRJEB24527) | human gut metagenome | reverse complement strand
TGCAAATATACAAGAAGGGCGTTCTCTTTTTTGTGGAGACTATGAATTATTCAGGCTAACTTTAAATATCAATGTGATGTAGATAAAATCAAAAATATTTATTGGATGAAGATTCCTCATCATGGTTCTGCCCACAATATGAGCAACAATATGATCAATCATATTCGCCCATCTATTGCATACGTATCAACTGAGAAATATGGACACTATCTAGATAAAAGCGTGGTAGGTGCGTTAAAAAAGATAGGTACATCAATTTATTCAACTAAGAATTCAGTAAATATCTGGCATCATCATAACACACCCGACAGAGAGGATTATTTTCCTGTAGAAACATTATAAATTATGGACGCAAAAGGGAATAAAATTGGCTTAGCTCTATCCGGAGGAGGGTATAGAGCAGCTGCTTATCATATTGGGACGCTAAGAGCGTTGCAAAAGCTAAAAATTCTAGATAAAGTAGACGTTATTTCTTCTGTTTCTGGAGGATCAATAATATCAGCATATTATTTATTACATAAAGAAAACTATCAAGAATTTGAGAAATCAATTTCTCGTAAACTCAGAATTGGAGTTCTTCACCTAGCTATCGCCAATCTTTTCGCTGTTTTAGCTGGAATAGGAGCACTTATATATTTCGTGGGTTGGTGGACTCTACTCCTATCATTAATTTTGTTATGGTTCTCCAATTACTATATTCTTCCTGTAAGTATTTGGATTGAGAAACAATATAATTGGTTATTTTTTAAAAATGCCACTTTATCAGATTTGCCACAAACTCCTGCTATATCCATAAATACAACAGATGTTGCAAAAGGTAGAAGTTTTAGATTCTCGCGAAACAAGGCTTGGGGATATGATTATATAAATAAGGATGATCAACTAGATGTATTTTCTGGAGAGAATTTTCCTCTTGCAAAAGCAGTCATGGCATCTTCATGTGTACCATTTGCCTTTAGCCCCATCCGAATACCAGAAAAGTACAAAAGATATAATCATTATAAGTGTCCACTACTGGTTGATGGAGGACTTTATGATAACCAAGGTACATACGAATTGACTGAATCTTCCGATAAAGACATGCATGCCAAATATATTATCGTAAGTAATGCAGGCAATACAGAACTTACAGATCAGTGGATAACAAACATACCTCTGATGCTTGTCCTTACATCAAACATTTTGATGAAGAGAATTGAACGAATGCAATCCAGATACAACATGTTTGAAACGGATAATGTTAAACGCAGAATTGCTAACATTGCTCTGAGTTACGAAATCTCCGATAGAATCATTATAGGATTTGTTCGTGGAATTAAAAATGGGAATGTATCTGAAGAACTTTACACTTACCACTCAATAACAAAAGATGATGCCCAAAAAATAAAAAGATTTTATGGCAGCAATCGTATCGAAGATAAGAAATTCATCGAATTCATTATCTCGAAAGTGAAACGAAGCATCCTATGGGATGATTTAGAAAAAATCAAACCATCTTCGACAGAAATAAAGATAGCCAAGAAAGTCGGAACCAATCTAATAGGTCTATCACCCCAAAAAATAGAATCGCTAATAAAATTTGCAGAATGGATGGCAACAGTACAGATAAGGCTTTATCTTCCAAACCTATTGGATGTATAACACTCACATTTATCACATACCCTAAATTTTTTAATTGAAAAATATAAATACTTTGCACAAAATAATAATGGAACATATAATCAATATTACCCAGTAGGCAATGCTGATTGCACACTGATTAAACTGGATAACGGCAAGACCATCCTGGTGGATTGTCAAATACTGGCAGATTTGACTGATGGTCATGGAAAGCAAATAATGTTTGATGTGAAAGAAGATTTACTAAGTGAGTTAAAAAAAGATAGTTTAGAACGTCCATTTGTAGACCTTTTCATCAGTACACATCCTCATGACGATCATTGCAAAGGATTTGCCGAAAACTTTTATCATGGCGATGTGGCTGATTATGATAAAGATAAAAACAAGAATGAGATTATCATAGAAGAACTGTGGATTACTCCTCGCGGCTTAAACAATGGTTTGTCTGCACCTGCAGAAGACATACGTAAAGAAGCGAAACGTCGTAGAAAACTATACGATGATGATGCAAACTTTTATGGTTCTAAAGGGAACTATTTGAGAATTATAGGATACGATAAAGACAAAGAGTTCGACCGTAGATATTGTTATGTTCCAGGAAAACTTGTGACAACTGTTCATGGGGCAAGCTTATCTTGGTTGGAAATGTTCATTCATGCTCCATTTAAGGAAGATGTTGAGACCAGTAAGAAGTATGATGATAAGAATGCAACTTCTGTCGTTGTGCAGTTTGGTTTTAAAATAGACGGATACACGAGTTACAAGAGCCGTGTGCTTATGGGAGGTGATGCTGAACACGAAATCTGGCAACACATTCTTGACAATAATACAGACGAGGAAAAATTAAAGTGGAATATTTTCCTCGCACCACATCATTGCTCTTGGTCATTCTTCAATAATTCAGACAACAAGAATGAAATCAAACCCTCTGCTGAGGATATACTGAACAAGCAGATTGGTAATTCTGCTCATATTATCGCTTCTTCAAATGAAATTAAGAACGACAATAACAATCCGCCTTGTTACGAAGCCAAACAGCAATATATAAAAAAGCTGAAGTCTGGCTCATCTCGGTTTCTCAATACGGCAACACACAGCAAGGTGGGCAATATACCACAACCCATTGTATTTAAAATTGATGAATACGGAAAGACCCTGAAAGAGAATGCTACAGTAGCAGGAGCTACGTCTATTTCTAATCCAGCACCACGAGCCGGCAGATGACAGGTTATAATCATAAAATAACAAATGGCTCTCTAATTAGAGGTGAACATCTAAAACTTTCGAGAGCCAAGGCAATCTACAAGGCAGCCACAGTACATCCTTATATAAAGGATGTACTGTGTTATGTTAATGGTAAGGGTGATGCCGTTATCAAAATGCGTTTGACGCATCTTGAAATTCCAGATGAGCCTATTTATGAAATAAATGCAGAAGAGGCAAGTGATGGCTTGGAAACAGCCGTAACCAACCATAGCCAATTAGAAGAAAGTCGCTGATAACCAGCGGCTTTTCTTTTTATATGGTTTTCAGTCAAATCTGACTGGTTGCGGATTTCCAGCATTATTTTGTACCATAATTCTACCGCCGAACAATTAAGCGGACACTTCGCACTCATCATAGCGACATCTTGGACACGATGTGAGACGCTATGAGAATGAGCGGAACCGCTATAGAAGACACAGTGTGAGACGCTGTGAGAAATTGTGAGACGCATTGAGACTAAATAGGAGAAATTAAAGGCGACTAATATATGGAAATCCAGAGAAAATGCCAGTGGTGCGGCAAACCATTTATAGCACACACGATGGTAACACGCTATTGCAGCAAATCGTGCAATGAAAAAGCATACAAAGAGAAGAAGCGGAAGCAGAGGTTACAGGAATACGAGGAACGGCAAAATGAGCAGCCCATGCAGGAAGTCGGTATCGTAGGAAGCAAGCTGTATCTCTCCCCTGCCGAAACTGCAACCCTTTTAGGTATTAGCCGTGCGACCATCTATCGTCACATGGCTTCCGGAATCATCCGGGCTTTACAACTTCGTGGGCGTACCATTATCCGCAAGTCGGACATTGAAAAAATGTTTGATGATGCACCCGGTTATAAGAAACGGAGTTATGGAAGAAAACAGACCGTTCTTTATTACACTACCAATGAGATTCTGGAGAAGTACCAAATTCAGAAGAAAACCCTGTATCGTCGATGCAAGTTATACAACATCCCTAAGGTTGAAGAAGGTAACCGTGTATTCTACAACCGCACCCTTATAGACAAGTATTTTGCCGACCTTGCCGAAGAAATCAATCCGGACTGTTATTATACTCCGGAGCAGGTCATGGAAAAGTACGGTATGAGCCGTAATGCCGTTGTCACCTTTGCACTACGGCACAATATCCCCCGAATCAACCGCCACCATGAGGTGTATTATTCCCGTGCCCATATAGACGCGATTAAGGAAAAGCAGGAGAAGCTGAATCCTGACTATTATACCTACGATGAAATCACCGAGAAATACGGACTTACCAAAATTAATATCAGCTACTATGTCAACAAATACGACATCAAACGCTTCAAGCAAGGAAGCCGAACAATGGTGCTACGTTCCGAGTTTGACAAAGTCTATATAGAGCATCGTGATGGAACATATACACCCAAGAAACGGGAAAAGAAAAGCGACCTGCCGAAAGAGACCTTTGTAATCCCTGAAGGTTATTACTCATCCGAGCAAATTGCGGCAACCTATCAGATGAACAGAAAAACCATTTGCAAGCTATGCCGTGAAAACGACATTCCTAAAATCAGTCATGGTGGGTTCAATTATTACGTGCAACTGTCAGTTGACAGATTCTTTGCCAAATACAAGGCTGCAGACAATATAAAGGAATGGATTAGTGCGGAGCAAATGGAGGAAATCTATGGTATGAGCAAAGATGCCAGATGCTCATTTGTACATCGCCATAAAATCCCGTCCCGTGTTGTTTATGGCAAAGTCCAATATTCAAAAGACCATATCGACATCATCAAAAGCGGAGGTTTCGACCAACGGGAAATGTATTACAGCGTAACCGAAGCAATGGAAAAATATAGCCTGCGTAGGGATGATGTCTACAATTATGCGAGGTATAACAAGATACGGAAGATGCATCACGGAAAGTCCATGTTCCTGTTGAAAGAGGATTTTGACAAGGTGATGGCTGAAAAATCCGGTATCTGAGAATTATTCCGCACAGACAAGAATCATTTTCAGCAATGGCAGTCATCAGCATTGTTTCATTGTATTGGTTTGCAACAAATTAATCACCAATTATAAAAACATATCATTATGCACGAATGTAAAACTGTAACATTGAGGACAAGACCTCTAAAGAAAAACATGTTGTCGTTCTATCTGGATTATTATCCCGGTTATCGCAACAAAGAAAGTATGAAGGTAATCCGTCATGAATCTTTGGGTATCTACATCTACGCCGAACCAAAGAACCAACGGGAACAGAACTTTAATGCCGTCATGTCGGAAAAAGCGGAAGCCATCCGATGCCGACGTTTTGAATCCATCGTAAATGAGCGGTACGATTTCTTTGACAAGAGCAAGATGAAAGGAGATTTTCTTGCCTATTATAAGAAGACACTCCGCAAGCACGACCAGAAATGGGAGTTCGTATATCTGCATTTCTTCAATTTCGTGGGTGGAAAATGTTCGTTCGAGGAAATTGATGTGGACTTATGCAACAAGTTCAGAGAGTATCTGCTTAATGCAAAACAACTTAGACGTCCTGAGCGTCCCATATCACGCAATTCGGCTGTGGGCTACTGGTCCACATTCAGAGGATTTCTCAAAATACTCTATCGCAACAAGTTGATTCACTCCAATGTAAATGATTTCTTGGAGAAGATAGAGCCGGAAGATGTAGTGAAAGACTACCTGAGCGTAGATGAACTGTACAGATTGGCAGAAACACCTTGCAAGATACCGGTTCTGAAAACAGCCTCGTTATTCTCTTGCCTTACAAGTCTGAGAATCAGCGATATTCTCACTTTGCGATGGGAAGAAATCGTGGACTTTGCTGCCGGAGGAAAATGCGTCCACACCGTCACTCAAAAGACAAAAACAGAAGACATCATCCCCATTAGTGACGAAGCCTTGCAATTGATTGGTTATTCTCCCGAAAAGACAGGGCTGGTATTCAAAGGATTGAAAAGATGCTGGACGCAATACCCCATGAAAGAGTGGATTCGAGCCGCAGGTATCACCAAAAACATCACCTTCCATTCATATCGAAGGACATTCGCCACTTTACAGGCTGCTGCCGGAACAGACATCCGAACCATCCAAAGCATCATGGCACACAAGAGCATCACCACAACCCAACGATACATGAAAGTGGTGGATAGCAACAAGCGAAAAGCCAGCAACAAAATTTCCTTGATCCGTAAGTATTAACGGTCATTTTTGCCTCTTTTATATGGTTAGAGTATGATTTTCGAGTATGATTCATATTCTAACCATAAATTATTTGGAAATATCAGTCCAATAACCATTAGTATTTATGGTTATATGGAAATTAGTGCTGAACTTTACGCCATAAAACAGTAAACAATCACAACTATATGGAGAACAATATACAAGTTCAGAAAGCAGCTGATATCAGCAGTTTGGCTGGAGTGGTCATCGTTTCACTCTCGGCACTCACCGCATACAATATCGGTGAAAAGTTCAATCACAACATCCTGTTTGATGCTACCATTTTTATCATCTCTTTGGTAATGCTTATTTTGACCTTTGCCATATTCCGCAAAGTAATGGCAGGGCTTTTTACGACAATCTCAAGTAGTACTACAAATAAGCAAGTACAAAGCGAATGTTCACAAGAAAGCAACCATCAAAATGCTAATCAAGATCCAGTCGAAGAGGAACAGATACCTGATAGTTTGGAGAGATATGAGAGCATTCTTGTGGAAGAGCAACTGAAGGAGGTGAAACGGAAAAGGGACATCATGATAGCTATCCGCGAATATGTAGTGGAAAAGACCTCGAAATATCTCTCAAAAGAGAATATCAGCACACTATTCCAGAATATAGAGTGTATTGCCGAAAACCGGGTTAATGATTGTCAGCCAATCCATTCAACTAAAGAAGCAAAAATCAGTTCTCCCTCTTTAAGACACTTAGCTTGGAATATCGGTGAACGGCTTGGAGTCTCCCGTCGCGACAGAGCGATATTCATTAAATCTTCTTTCCCATACGAATTGCGCAACGCCGATATAGAATATCTGGAAGCAAATTTGCGTGTTAATGTCCCATGCGACATTCCTATTGACGTGCCGGACAAAGGAGATTTCCACTTTCACAACAATACTTGAAAATTAAATCGTGCAGACGGTAATCATTGTTCCGGCTGACAGATTTCTGCAAAATTTCATTCTGTTGGTTTGCAGCATATTAATTCTAATTATTGAAGGTATGAACACAACAGATTTGACTTTTAATGACCTGCCCAAAGTGGTAGGCGAACTGTGCGAGAAAATCGCAGGAATGGAAAATTTACTTAGGGACACTCTTAACCGCCAAAGCGAACCAAAAGAGAATTTGCACGTACCAATGACAGTGCAGGAAGCCTGTGCCTATCTGAAAATGCCAGTCTCCACCTTCTATTACAAGATAAAGAAGGACTGCATCCCGGTAATCAAACAAGGAAAGCACCTTTATATCTATCGTGACGAGCTCGACAAATGGCTGGAGGCATCACGCAAAACTTCAGTACCTCTCACCTATGAGGAAGAAAACGAAGCGATGTATGCCTCACACCGTCGCAAGCCTAATCCTAAAAACTGGTGAGTATGGAAACGGCAACACCCATTGAAGATCCTGCTCAAATCACTACGAGATGGCAAGAGACCATGCTCAGTCTGGAAAAGGTGTACGAACAAGAGCCGGAAGTCCTGAGTATAGGCGGAGTGGCTATCGGGACATTGGGAAACTTCAGTGCATCCATTGGCAAGGCAAAAAGCAAAAAGACTTTTAATGTGTCGGCTATGGTGGCAGCAGCATTGTCCGGGAAGGAAGTCCTTAACTACACAACGGATTTTCCCGATGGGAAAAACCGCATCCTTTACATTGACACAGAGCAGAGTCAAAACCACTGCATGATTGTAATGCATCGTATCATGAAACTGGCAGAGTTGCCGACTAATGAGGATTGCGACCGTTTCTATTTTCTCGCTCTACGCAAGTTCAATCCGAAGGAGCGTTTGGCTATCATAGACGATGCCATCAGTCAGATTGAGGGGCTTGGCTTTGTCGTGATTGACGGAATCCGTGATTTGGTTTATGACATCAATTCACCGAGTGAAGCCACATGTGTAATATCCAAACTTATGCAGTGGACTGACGAATACCAGATTCATCTTCACACCATTCTTCATCAGAACAAAAGTGATGAAAATGCCCGTGGACACATTGGCACGGAAATCAACAACAAAGCGGAAACGGTCATCCAAATTGAGAAAGACAAGGACGACAGCAACATCAGCAAAGTGGAAAGTGTGCATACCCGCTCAAAGGACTTCCTGCCATTCGCTTTCTACATCAATGACCAATCGCTTCCCGAACTTCTGCCAGACTATGTGCCGACCAAGAAAAGTGCTGGTCGTCCTAAACAAGAACCATTCTCCCCAGGTAAGAACATTCACGAATCCACCCATCGCAAGGCTCTCGAACTGGCTTTTGAGGGAAAAGAGACTATTTTGGGATATAAGGCTTTGGAAGAAGAACTGACCGCTGCCTACGAACTGGCAGGAACAAAATTGAATCACAACAAGATTGTGGAAACAATCAAGTTTCTCACGAACAAACGGATGGTAGTTCAGGAAAGCCGTGGCATTTATCGCTTCATGCCGGATTACCACTATTGACTCTACACTTGACTTTATTCTCAAAGCGTGTATTCTTGTATAAGCCAAAGTTAAGTGCAACGGCTGGTTTCATGATAATTCTCGAAACTGGTCGTTGCCGTCTTATCTCCCAAACCTATCTTTTTAAGCCAAGGGCTTGCCCGTTGTACAGACATTATCTTGTATGGGGAGCCTAATACCCCAAGCGACCAAGCGGTCGTTTGAGAGTGCCAATTTTCCAGCAAGCTGATTGGATGAAAAATAGCGTTATTTAAGCACTTTTTCTTTTCACCAGCCTCTTCCTCATCTTTCTCGACAAAAAGCGAAATTTGCACACTTAATTGCACCCTGGGCTTGCTCATTATACGACCTCTATTGAGTTAGGGTAACTCAATATCCCAAGCGATAAAGCGCTCGTGAGAAGTTGTCAATCCAAGGCAAGTAGAATATGGCTTTATTGCGATTATAGAATACCTTAACTCTCCACGGAATCACGTTTTGGTTGGGCTAACCTCTGTTTGATAGCTGGCACGGATAAGCGCATTTCAATAATGCTTTTACGAACTCTTTTATGAACCCTACTGGTTCTTTTATGAACTCTTTTCCTGGTGTTAGGTTGATATTCCGGAGTAATGTCAGCCACCATAAATGCAGATACTAGATGATGAACACAGAACTATTGTCCGAACGCTTGCCAATCAGTCGAAACGAATCTGCCATATTCCTTAGGTCGATTTTGCCAACCTCAGATGGTTCTGTTACGAACTCAAAAATTGCCAATCACTTTGGAACAGAGAGTGAGAGAATTGCATTTGAACATCCTCCCACTCTTTATTCGTCATTTACCAAGAGACTTGAATACTTTTGCAATACACCGCTTTTTCTGTTCCATATTTGGATGAACATATAAATCCAAAGTTGTTGAAATATTAGAATGCCCTAACAATACACTAACGGTTTTGTAGTCACAGCCAGCTTCTATACAACGAGTGGCAAAACTATGACGAAGCCCATGATACTTTAATTTGGGAATACCCAACTTCGCCATTAATTTGCCGTAATAATTACGGTAGGTACGAGGTTCGGTTGGATATTCATCATTAGTCAAGACATAGAACTCTTCATTAACGACCTTCTTTAGTGGTTTTACCATTGCAAGAAGCTCCTTTGTCATAGGAATTTCCCGACATGAGTTTTGTGTCTTGGGAGTGTTGATAACCAACTCAGTATGTTTCTCAGTCCCATTAATAATGTAAATCCGTTCAATTGTACGATTGACTGTTATTGTTCCCTCAGAAACATTGATGTCACTCCATTTCAAAGCACAAACTTCCCCTATACGAAGTCCTGTACAAAGACTGATGTAAATACCTAGTCCGGCAAAGGAGAAATGATTTTGAATATGATTGAGTATTTTCTTGTGGTTGGCAACTGACAGTATTTCCAATTCTTTCGTTATTGAAGGAGACGGATATTTGATGTCCCACTCTTGATAATCCATCCATTCATTTTTCACACCGAATTTCATAACCATTTTCAGAACAATCAAAATGTCTTTTACGGATTTCACACTCAGCCCATTCTCAATTTTCCGCAAAACAAAGTCTTGCACAGCCTGTTCATAGAGTGTATAACTTTCTCCAAAGTTTGGAAGAATATGATTCTCCAAGATAAGCACATAAGCAGCCATTGTGGACTGCTTCACATAAGGTTGCTTGTACTCTTTCCATGCAACCGAGATTTCTCTAATTGTTTTTTGTCCCATAGTCGTATATTAATATGTTGTACATATAATTAGAGAATAATAAATCCCTAATGTTCCCCCTTTGAGATTTCCAGAGTTTAGTGGGGAGTGGAAATGTACGACTATCGGAAATATCGGAGATATAAAAAATGGACCTTTTGGAAGCGTACTACATGCTGAAGATTATGTCGAAAATGGAATACCAATAGTAACAACCGAGCATTTCAAAACGGGTTTAATGCCCTCTGACAAATTCGGAATACCACAAGTGTCTAACGAGGATTATATACGCTTAAAAGGATACAGACTTGAAACTAACGACATTGTGTTTTCTCGTGTCGGGTCAGTTGATATAAATGCCCATGTTGGTATTGAGCAAAATGGATGGTTATTCTCGGGTAGAGTTTTGAGAGTCCGCCCGAAGTATGATATTGATTCTCTGTTTCTACATTATGCGTTATCTACTGAAGCTGTCAAGCGAGATATTCGTAACCGTGCTGTGGGGCAAACTATGCCCTCAATAAATACACCGATACTTTCATCGACAACAATACAACTTCCAAAGGATCTTTTTGAACAAAAGAAAGTTGCCCATTTCCTCAGACTACTAGATGAACGCATAATAACTCAAAACAAAATCATTGAGGACTTGAAGAAACTAAAGTCTGCGATTATTGAAAGGCATTATAACCAAGCCGAAAAACAGACAGTCTTTATTGCGGATTTGGGTGAACCTTTTAATGTTGGTAATTTGTCAAAGGATGATTTATCCGAAACAGGTAAGCCCTGTATTATTTATGGAGAACTGTTTACGACCTATGGAGAAACCATATCCCAAGTAGAAAGCCATACCAACAAAAAAGAAGGCATGACATTGAGTAAGAAAGGGGATTTGTTGTTTCCTACTTCAACAACTGTTGATGCAATATCCTTAATTGCTCCATCTTTCATCAACATAGATGGGGTCATATTAGGTGGTGATATGTTTGGAATACATATCAACCCTAACTATAATGCGCAGTATCTAAGTTATTACTTTAATCATATAGCCAATAGGCAATTGGCAAAATATGCAAAGGGCAGCACCATAATTCATTTGCATTATACTGATATTGAAAATGCCAAACTATTGTTGCCTTCTTTGGAAGAACAAAATAGAATGGCTAAGTGTTTAGTGTCTTTGGACGCAAAAATCAATATTGAAAACATTTTCATTAGCTTGTTAAAAAGTCAAAAGATATATTTCCTTTATCAGATGTTCATATAAACATTTGGTGCAATAGATATTGTTTCTCTTTCAACATGGCATTCTGTATTCTTTCTTCAATCTCGGCTTTTCTTTCAAGCGATGACAGAAAAGTTGAGATTGTTATTTGCTGTTCGATTGCTGGCACTTTTATCTTGAACATAGCCAAGTCCTTTTTCTGGATATTGGGTAAGCCTGATCCAATACGCAGTTTCATAATGACATCTTCATTTGATTTAAGATAATGGTACAAGTAAAGATTATTCACATTGTCTGCAATGTTTTGAATGGAGTAACAATGACCACCACTCCAAAATGGTGAGGTATTGAATTGTACATAACCACAAGAATTGCCGCCCTCACTTATTGAAATGGCATTGGCATCTACATTGTAATCGCCATAATAGCCAGATGGCTCTGTGCCTCCATTCATTACATAATAATTACCACTCTCAGAGAGATTCTCCCCATTGATTTGTTTACCTTTAACAATGTCACATATATCGGACAGCAGAACAAATGAGCCCTCTATGCCTTTGAAAAGTCTTTCTGAAATCGCAGACATTAAGGATTTCCCAGCGAAGATTAAAGTCATTCAGTTTGGTGATTCTATTCTGAAAATAGATACAAACCAAAGCAATCAGTCGTTTTTCACCTTAAAACGCCGCGGTTTTTGCGACATTATATAATATCTCTTGGTGATACGACAATAATCTACTATATTTGTCGCAAATATTGCGACGTTATCCGTTACTAAATGACGCATCAGCTATGTATATACACGAAAAAGACAATTGGACTGCGTTCCGTTGGAATGCTACTGAGTTGACGGCTATACTTGAAGAAGTGAACCGTAAACAGGGTTTGTTGTATGGCAGGCTTTCCTCGCTTGGATTTGATAGCAAATTGAAAGCGATGGCGGAGAATCTGACATATGATGTGGTTTATTCATCAGAAATAGAAGGAATACGACTAAATGTAGATGAAGTACGTTCATCCATTGCCCGGAAATTGGGTATCGAAAATGTCAAACAGACAGCACCGTCGCACTATATAGATTCTGTTGTGGCTGTCATGCTTGATGCTGTAAATCATTATGACCAATTATTAACGAAAGAGAAAATATGTGCATGGCAAGCAGCATTCTTTCCGACAGGTTTCAGCGAGGGCTCTCAGATTGAGGTCGGGCAGTATCGCACCAACGAGGAACATATAGTTTCCGGAATGTTCGGTCGTGAGAAAATCCATTATATAGCTCCTTCTCCGGAACGTGTGGACGAAGAAATGGCACATTTTCTTGACTGGTTCAATAGTCAGGAAAATATAAGTTCGGTTATACGCTCAGCCATTGCACATTTCTGGTTTGTCAGTATTCACCCATTTGAAGATGGTAACGGACGCTTGGCACGCATACTTTCTGATATGTTGTTGGCTCGTGCTGATAAGAGCGAGTTCAGATTCTATAATATCTCCTCGCAAATAAATAAAGATAAAAATCACTATTACGACATTTTGGAAAAGGCTCAACACGGCGATGGTGACATTACTGAATGGATATACTGGTATGCTAATACGTTGTCGGTTGCACTTGACGAAGCGGAAAATATCGTCAGTACCATCTTGAACAAAAGTTTCTTTTGGCAAAAGGCTTCTTCCGTACCACTTAGTCAAAGACAGACCGATATGCTGAACCTGTTCCTTGATGGTTATGAAGCAAAGATAACTTCCAAAACTTGGGCATCATTGGCTAAATGTTCCAAAGACACAGCCATACGGGATATCCAAGACCTTGTGGATAAGGATATTCTTCGGGAGGATATTCCCGGTGCCAAACGACCGAGCTATTCCATTATATATGACCCGGAAGACATCACTGTCTTTTTTTCTGATGTTACCATTGAGCAACAAAACGGAAATCATTACATCAAAGCTATTTACAAGGGCAGGTTGAAAGTGTGCGAAAGGATCTTGCCACTTGATGCTGAGCGATTTGAAAAAGGTGAACTTCCATTGGAGAACCTGCTTGCTAAGTATTGCTCATATTTGAGGATAAGCTAAAAATCGTACATTAGCAGTCCTTAATCAGGGGAATTGCACAGAATGTTATTCGCAGCAACAAGCCAAATGTTCTCTTATCAGAATGCTTAGAATGTAGTTCATCCACTCTGCAAGAAAGTGATGTCTGTGAGAATGGAACCTATCCTGTATATGGTGCAAATGGTATCGTTGGCTATCTCGATGATTATAATACAGAAGATGAAGCTGTCCATATTATCAAAGATGGTTCAGGTGTAGGGACAGTCTCTTATGCTACTGGCAGATGTTCTGCAACAGGGACATTGAACACTTTACAAGCTAAAGATGGCTATTTGCTTCAATACCTATATTATATGCTAAAAGTATTCAACTTTGAACCTTATAAAACAGGCATGGCTATACCTCACATATATTTTAAGGATTATGGTAAAGCCAAAATATTTTGCCCATCATATACAGAACAACTTAAATATGTGGAGTTACTGTCGGCAATAGATAACAAACTATCAGCAGAACAGAGTATTTTAACCAATCTTAGTTTGCAGAAGCAATACTTGCTCCGCCAAATGTTTATATAAACATCTGGCGGAGCAGATGCTGCTTTTGATCTTGTAAAAGCGAAATAAAATATCTCTCTGCTTCCAATTTTGTATATAATGTTTGGAACAATTCGCATATTCTGTTCTGGTTCATTAAGTTTGGAATCCGAACAATCGTTTTTCCCAATTCTGTTTGATTTATGCTTGCTTGTGATACCGCTTTGTTACAGACTGTCTTAAAGTGATTGAGTAACCGATTAGTATTCAGTACTAAGTACAGGTAGAATGGCATAACTAACTCTTTTTTAGGTATTAATCTAAGTAAATTCATTCCATGATACAAGTTATAATCTTTATCAATGAATGCAGTATTCCCAATGTATTCAACGCTATTTATATTGCTGAACAAAATGTCTCCAATTTGCAGTCTGTAATTTTCTGAAGATTCAAAAGGAGCGACATATCCTACACGTTCCATGTTGACCTTATGTCCTGAGATTGTTTCAATACGAGATACCTTTAAACCATTTTTTAACGTAAGTTGATTACCTGAGTAGCCGCTTCTAATTTCACAAATTTCACCTAATTTGTAATTGATACCTGTATTTGTGAATGCATATTGATTAATTCCCCTGATTAAGGACTCATATCTCTCAATGATTTTGTTTTGGGTGTCAATACGATCATCAAGAAGTGATAATAATTTGGCTATTTTTTGTTGTTCGGGTAAAGTTGGATTGTAGGTTTTAATTGCTTTTAAATGTTCTCCGTATAGATGAACAATAGATACACCCTGCGCTACTCTTGCAATATCATATTTACGCTTACCATTCAACTGATAACTCATAAATGCACCATCGTATTGATGCAAGCTAATGACATTCAAATCACCTCCAAATAGAATATTATCAAATGGGACACATCGTGCAGTGGCAATATCAACGGCAGTTTCACCAGAGCAAGGAATGATTACATCATTAGCTTTACTCCTTTTAAGTTTAGAACCGTTAATATCAGTCTTACTTTCAACTTGCTTGATGATTTCGGATTTGTACTTAGTATATAATTCACCATATAGGATACATGGCTCGCCATCCTCAGAAAGTTGTTCTTTGGATATTCCAATTCCTTTTGACAAAGTAGCAATATTATCTAATTGCTCTGCTTTCCACTCCTCCGTAAACTCTGGAAATCTCAAAGGGGGAACATTAAGGTTCTTTGAACCTTTTATCTTCTCACACTCGGCAGAGCAAGCAACCTCGTTCTGCTCTCGCTCAATCGAAGATTTGAGGACTTTTTTATCTTTATTATCTATTGCCATAGTTGTCATTCTTTTGTAGGATTCAAATCAAATGGAAGCAATGGAGTTTCATCATTACCCTCATTAAAACGATCAAAATCAGATATGTATGATTTATCTTGAATCAGTTTATATTTTTCGTATTCTCTATAAGCCTTATCTCTTGCTTCTTCTTGTGTCACTTTCCCGGCTGTATCGCACAGCTCGTAATCCATCGTTGCAAGATATTGTTGAAGGAACTTTTTCCAATCATCCATAGTTGAAACAATATGACGTGAAGCACGTGATTCTGCCATATCAAGAAAGGCTGTTGTAATAAGATTCAGCTGGGACAATTCAGAATCTGACAAGTAATTTTTCGCGACGATGGTATCAGACTTTTGCACTCTTCCGTCAGGGGCTTTCTTCCATGTGGTAAGTCCCATATAAGGTTGCTCAGAATCGGCCCGCTGATAGATAATTTCCGCAGCTGTATGATGGGTAACAGCAAGGTGCATCATATTCTGTACCATCTTGAAGAACAACTTTGTATCTTCAGATTTCGGGTCGTAATCTGCACTACATTCTGCATAAATGTCAGTTATCTTTTGGTAATATCTGCGCTCTGAAGTACGTATCTCACGAATACGCTCAAGCAAATCGTCAAAATAGTCCTTTCCGAAATGTTTGCCTTGTTTCAGCCTCTCGTCATCAAGGGCATATCCTTTAATGATAAACTCTTTCAGCACTGAAGTTGCCCAAATGCGGAATTGAGTAGCTTGATAGCTGTTTACTCGATACCCCACCGCTACAATAGCATCGAGGTTGTAGAATAGCGACATACGCTCCACTTCCCGGTCTCCTTCTGTTTGAACTATCCCAATTCTTCGGATAGTTGCCTCTTTGGAAAGTTCTCCTGTTTCGTAAATTTGTCCGAGATGATAATTTATGGTTCTTACATCAACCCCAAACAAATCCGCCATTCTTTTTTGTGACATCCAGAATGTTTCGCTGTTGAAAATGACTTCTACCCGTGCTTCTCCTTGGGCTGTTTTATACAATAATATATTAGAACTTAGCGAATTATGCATAAATTCTGCCATTGAGACAGATTGCGAGAAAAAGTCTCGTGCCTGTTGAACAAGCAACTTTTTGCCATCAGCATTTTCCGCAATAATTATACATGCCATACGAGAAAGACGGAATATATTCACCTTGCGGAATGAACCGTTTCCAATCCTTACCATATCAACCGCTTGGTTGAAATGCTCGTCCACATTCATTCCTTTCTCTCCGGCTACCTTGATGGCTTTGTCTATGACCCGTTGGAATTTCCAATAAGCAGAATAGCCCATTGCACCACAAAGGTCACGGGAACTCCAGTATTTGTTCCCGTTTTCATCCTTGCGGCATATATTCTCAAATGAAGGTGTCATCTGAGATATGTTGTCATTTTCACCCATTGTTATTACTTTCTGAACTATTCTACAATGCCTAATTCTTTCAGGTACACTTCAATCTCTTTATCGAGTTCAGCACGTTTGGCTTCCAATTCCTTTATTTCTGCCATTACAGCTTTAATATCAATAGGTTCTTCCTCTTCAAAGGTATCAACATAACGAGGAATATTCAGATTGTAATCATTCTCGGCTATTTCTTGAAGAGAGGCAAGATGACTATACTTTTCTATTTCCTTACGGTCACGATAGGTCTCAACAATCTTTTGAATATGCTGTTCCCTAAGCTTGTTTTGTGTCTTGACCTTTTCAAACTCTTTGCTGGCATCAATGAAAAGGATATTATCATCCTCCTTGCGACATTTCTTGAATACAAGAATACAGGTCGGGATGCTCGTACCATAGAAAATATTGGCAGGCAAACCGATAATGGCATCCACATAGTTTTTCTTTTCTATGAGAAAACGACGGATCACTCCCTCTGCATTTCCTCGGAATAGTACACCATGCGGAGCAACACAAGCCATCGTACCACCTTCGTTCAAGTGGTAAATCATGTGCAGGATAAAAGCATAGTCGGCTGTCTTGCGTGGTGCAAGTCTTCCTGCCTTACTGAAACGGTCATCGGTATTGAATTTGTCGGCAGCACTCCATTCGGCAGAGAACGGAGGATTTGCTACAACAGCATCAAATTGGGTGTCGCCAAAGGCATCCCATTCAAGTGTATCACCGTTTTCTATCTTGAAATTGCTGAACTTAATGCCGTGAAGCAACATATTCATTCGAGCAAGATTGTAGGTTGTCGGATTCTTTTCCTGTCCGTAAATATCTACTGCATTGCCAATACTTGCAGCACGAAGCAACAACGAGCCGCTACCGCAAGTAGGGTCATAGACATTGCGCAAACGCTGATGTCCTATAGAGACGATTTCTGCCAAGATACGGCTGACTTCCTGCGGAGTATAGAATTCTCCGGCTTTCTTTCCGGCTCCTGCAGCAAACTGTGAAATCATATATTCGTAAGCATCACCCAATATATCAATCTCTTGCGATGCCTCTAATCCAAAATCTATATCGTCTAATGCAAGAAGCACATTACTAACGAGCGTATTTTTATCATCAGCTGTCTTGCCCAATTTGGGCGAAGCCAAGTCAATATCTGAGAACAAACCGCCAAAATCATCTTCGCTGTCCTGTCCCAAAGTACTGTCCTCGATACGCTTCAATGAGCGTTCAAGCATAGGTAAAATGTTTTCTTTTCGCTTGATAGCTTCAATTACTGACGAAAACAAAAATTTGGGCTCAATGAAATAACCGATATTCTCCAAGCATTGGTTCTTTGCTTCCTCTTGCAATTCAATAGCATCGGCATCGTCCGTTTCCCACAATTCCTTAAAGGTCACTTCGTCATCCGCTAAAGCATTGTTGGCATACTTTTCTATTTTCTCTGACAAGTATTTATAGAAGATGAAACCTAATGTAAAATACATAAAGTCGCTTGCCGACATATTGCCACGCAAACGATTTGCGACCTCCCAAAGCTGGTCACGGAGTTTCTGTTGTAATTCTTCGCTCATATTGTGTATTCTTTTCAAGAACGTATATAATTTAAAATGTCATTCTGAAATTTATCATCAGTTAAATTTAGATTACCGCTAATAAATGCCTTTTTATCTATTGATTGTAATGCCATAGATAAATCAGAATAAACATCAGACTCATCTATCATTTTTTTATTAAATATATCAGCATTATTCATATCATAAATATGTGTATTCAAACGATAAGATACTCCACCTGTGTCATTATCCACAATCTGATACAACTGAAATATCTCTTCTCCTACCTTTAATTCAAACAAAAGAGTGATATCTTCATTAGAATCCACAGGCAAACTAGACATAAAGAAATCATATAAACGTTCTATTATTCTAATATTGCGTCTTTCAATATCATCTTTTAACCAATCATTTTGAGATAATTTGGACAGGGATTGTACTTCCAGAATTTTAGATTCTTTATACCTATCTTTTTTCTTTCCAAAATAATTATTTCCTGCTTGAATATTTAATCTCTTTTCAAAAATAATTTTATTTCCAAGCATATTTAAATGTGTTTCTGCATCTGATTTTTCCCATCCATTATAATTAGTATCCTGCCAACTTTGTGGAAAAATATGTTCTATTTCAGATTTTCCAATAATCAGAGTTTGTTTATCATCAAAAAGATATGCGTTCAATAGCAGCAAAGACTTTGTGATTCTAGATGAAGAGAACGCATTTATTCTAGTCTTAAAATCATTAGGAATTTGATATCCAGCACAATCAATTTCTCCATTTCTCCATGTATCTACACAGAAATTAAAAACATGTTGTTTAACTGCATTTACCATCGGAGATTCAATAAACCTTACGAGCATAAAGGACATAAGTTTTTTAAGATATGGAGTAAATGCTTTTTTGAAATCCTCGCTACTTAGTGTCTTATTTCTATGATAAAAAACAGATATAGGGTATTTCCAGTATTCATTAGGATAAGCCAATAAACATTGAATATATTTAGCGGCTTCTTCTTCGCAGAAACCGCCATCGTTTGTATATATAGAAGTCCAAAAGGTACCCAAATCACATAAGTCATCAAAAAAACTTTGTGTTTTGAATATTGGATACTTATTCCCTTTGCCTGAATAGTAACTTCTCAAACCTATTTCTTTACTTGTATCGCCACGTTTTGCTCGATCAATAAAAGTATAATAGCGAAATAAATCATTAAGATTAAATCCAGCTCCTGAAATAGTGGCTTCTAATTCTTTCCACTTATCTGCAAAAGTTTGTTTAGATGGCTGAGTTTTATATAATTCGGCTTTAAATATATCTGAATCTGCCAAAGGAAGACCTCGATTGTTTAATGTTCCGAATATCGTAAGTGCAGAGTCTAAGTCTGAACACTCAATTGGAAGGATTATACAACGCTCTAAAATGAACAGACAGAACTCTTTCCAACCGTTCAAATGGGTTTTGGCATATTCATCACAACAGCTTAAAAAATAAGAATAGTTACGGGAATAGTAAGAAGCCGATTTATCACGAGGTTGTCCTTTTTCCAAAATCAAATCAAAATCAATTTTATCATCATCTGTTGCAACCAAAGTCTTAATATGGGTCTCTTTTTTGTTAGAAACCTTCTTTGTCATCGGATTAATTTTCCAGATACACGGCTCTATAGACTTCATTAATCCCTCTACTTCTTCATCAGAAGGATTATCTACAAGCTGATCTTCCAATTTATAGTAAAACGCACGGAGTAATAATAAAAATGACGTTATACGCTGCTGCCCATCAATAATATTAATGCGGTTTTGTTCATCTGTATCATCACAAGTAACAATCGAACCAAGAAAATATTCCCTATCATCATCTTTATGTTCTTCAAAAAAATTTTTAAGGTCATTCCAAAGGACATCACAAGTATCAACTTCCCAACGATATGGTCGTTGGTACTCTGGGATAACAAATATTTTTCCTTTTGTTGTAGGATCGTTTAAACTTAATAGACCTTGCATGTTTTTTCTACTAACATTTAATTCTGCCATAACTTATTTTCTATATTATTCCCAACTAAAAGTTTTTATAATACTACGCAATCTTTCCATTATTCTCGTCAAAGCCTTTCGAGTTTTGATAAGACCGAGATGTTTCTCTTTCAATGCTTTTTGTATAATCTCCGGCTGCTCCTTTTGTAAATAGTCATACTCTTTTATGTAGAGATTAAGCACTTCGGCAGAAATTTGTTCTTCGTCAGCCAAACCACTCACTGCCATATTACGTTCTGACACAATATATTGGTTCAGACGTTCCTCTAATTCATTTGTTCCATCTGCTCTATTGCGCCCATTCATGAAGTTTTCCTTGTCTTCATCTACATTCTTTTGAATAAAGCCGTCGATGAGTTTTGCTTTGCCTCGCATTCCAGCATCCTTAATCATTGTATCAAGGATATGCTTGCGCTTTTCTGAATAATCATCGCTATATGGGTCAAGTTCCGCAATGAGTTCAAGAATATACGCCACATTGATAATGTCACTATGCAGAAGTTCAAGACAGAAATCAATGTCTTCCAGCCCTTGATTATTCCCGTATGGGGCAGGATCTTCCGCAACAGTTGACGGTGTAGCAGGTGGATCAATAAACCCAACTGTAATATCAAGGTATTTACTCTTATAATCGTTAAACTGCTGTTCGGTCATACCGAGGTCTTCAGCATCCTCGCTGTAATCTTCGTATATCTGAACTTCTGCATGTTTACGAATAATGTCACGGAACGCAAGTACAAAATTCTTCTTGTCATTTTCACTTTGTAGAAGGTCTATACTACTTGGCGTTGGATATTTTTGCAGAAAATCTGTTGCCAAACTCTTGTACTCCTGCTTTACTTTTTCAAACGGAGGACGTACTATATCTTCAGGATTGTCGGAATTGCTAAACAGTTTTATAGACGTATCAACATTGTTTTTCAGGTCACGGAAGCATACGATTTTACCGAATCGTTTCTTCTCGTTCAACACTCGGTTGGTACGACTGAACGCTTGCAACAACCCGTGATATTCCATGTTCTTATCCACATAAAGCGTGTTCAGCTTTTTACTGTCAAAGCCTGTAAGGAACATTCCCACGACAAGACAAAGGTCAAGCGGTTTCATTTCCGCTTTCTTCTTTTTCATGCGCAGGTTGATATCATCATAATAAGCACGGAAATTCTCTGTGGTAAAAGATGTACCAAAGTTTTCATTATAATCATCCATAATGGATTGCAGTTCATCTGCTTCGCCCACATTTTCGCTGACATATTTTCCCGTGCCCATACCGGTCTGTTCATCATCTTGACTATTATTGGCTGCGTATGTAAATACTGCACCTATACGGATTTTAGGATTCAATGATTTGAAAATCTTGTAATAGCGGATAAGCATAGGAACAGACTGCACAGCAAACAATGCGTCAAACTCTCCATCAAATGTAGATTTATTAAAGTTGTTAAGGATAAATCTTGCTATCTCCTCCATACGAGCTTGGTTATCGTTATCTACAATCTCGTTACCGTGATAATACTCCACGAGGAAGCCGAGCACATTTTCATCAGCAATAGCATCTTTGATGAGATATTTATGAAGACAATTGCCGAAAATTTCTTTTGTCGTATGTCCATCCACTGCATTTTCAGTAAAGATAGGTGTTCCCGTAAAGCCAAAAATCTGGGCATTATCAAAGAACTTCATAATCTTTTTATGGCTATCCCCGAAATGACTACGGTGACACTCATCAAAAATCATCACGATGCGTGAATGACGGATAGCATCAATCTTACTGCTATACCAAGTCTTACTAACTGCCGCATTAAGTTTTTGAATGGTGGTTATGATGATTTTGGAATTGCTTTGAAGTCGCTTCACGAGTTCATCCGTATTGTCGGTACTATCCACTGCACCCGGTTCAAACGCCTCGTATTCCGATTGCGTCTGAGTATCGAGGTCATGACGGTCAACAACAAACATCACCTTATCCACATCATCCAATTCTGATACAAGTTGTGCGGCCTTGAATGAGGTCAATGTTTTTCCAGCACCTGTTGTATGCCAGATATAACCATTATCATTGGAGTTTTGTACACGATCCAAAATCTTCTCTACCGCATAGAATTGGTAAGGACGAAGTACCATCAAACACTTGTCACCCTCATGCAGCACGATATACTTTCCTATGATTTTGCCAAGTGTACATTTTTCCAAAAAGAATACAGCAAACTTATCCAATTCATTGAATGGATGATTGGCGGCATCTGTCCAGTTGAATGTGAACTTATACCCACTATTTGGATTATTGGCAAAATAGCGAGTGTTAACACCATTGGATATAACAAACAACTGGATATAATCAAACAATCCGTGAAACGAAGTCTTGTGATAACGCTGTATTTGATTGTATGCCTGTTTAAGTTCCACGCCACGACGTTTCAATTCAATCTGCACAAGTGGCAAACCATTAATTAGAATCGTCACATCATAACGGCATTTTTTACGTCCTTCCACCGTGATTTGGTTGGAAACCTGAAATTCATTCTGACACCACTGCTGCCTATTTAGAAATTCCACCCATATACGCTGTCCATCAGCCGTATCAAGCGGATATAAGTCACGGAGTTTCTTTGCCTTTTCAAAGCGAGTACCACCTTCAAGGTATATGAGAATCTTCTCAAACTCTTCTGCCGTAAACTCAGTACGTCCGTGCTCTTCCAATCGTTTGCGGTTGTGAATCTCCAACTGCCGCTTGAAATTGGCATAAAGATTATCTTCCTCGACAATCTGGACATAATCGTAGTCCATTTGTCGGAGTGTGGCTATCAGTCCGGCTTCCAATGCCGCTTCGCTTTGTGTTGACATATTCTTGTCCTGCTATGGTGTTACTACTTATTTATTCTAGCTTGCAATATCTTGATGCCTAATGCATTCTCTATTTTACATAAGGTTTCCAACGACAAATTTTCACGACCTTTCAACACTTTAGAAACATACTGCTGGGTACAATTCATTTTCTCAGCCAGCACTCGTTGTGTCATGCCAAGTTCCTCCATCCGATCCGACATAGTTGCAGCTATAGCCTGTGAATGGCAAACCCAATCCTCTCTTTTGTTTTCCATTATATTCTTTACTTCTCCTAAAGCGTTGTCTATCTTTTCTTCAGCCATTGTATGAATCAAAAATACCTTTGTCCTATTTTGTAGGCAAAGGTACTATAAATAATTGAGATAGCACAACTTTCAGGTTGTTTTAATCTTCAACAAAGGACATAATGCATTTTAATTAATTTCTTCCCCTGTAATTAGAGCTGTTTTTTTGTAATTGGGATCAACAAACCAATTGTCATCCAATTGGCTAAGGCTAAAAAGATTGTTGACTATAGATTCTCTATCAACTACATAAATAGGGCTATTGAGGGCGCGGAAGTAATTTAATTCATATTTACACCATATTGATTTTAGTGAATTTTCAGACTGCACAAAAATTAAAGCCTTTGATTGTTTCATTCTTTCTTCTAGAACTTTAAGCGTAGCATCACAAAGTAAATGACGCTTTAAATAATCAATATCATTTATCCAATCGCAAAAAACATTCTTGCCTTGTTGATTCTCGACATATATGAGTTTCTGAACCTCTTTACTATCTTTACTGCTATGCGAAATAAAATAATCGTATGACTTCAATTTTTGTTCCTTTGAATTTTCAATTCTATATTCGAGTTCATAAGGATTCCGTGGTATATCATATCTCTCGTTAGGATACACTTCTCTTAGATAACATTTTCGTTTTTTAGTTTTTGCATGAATCCGCATAAACCGTTGCTTCCTTAAGCGAGGATTGAAATTAAAAGATTGAAGATGAAAGAACGCCTCTTCCCTTAATTGCTTATTAAGTTCTGTATCATTGAGCTTGAAGAAAAATTGTATTATTTTTTCGCAGTAATATTTTTTTAGTTCTAAAAGAATATATACTTTGTCTTTTTGAGTTGTATTCTTTCGCTCATACAATCCGATTAATTGATTTATGAATGAAGGAGTCACCTGCTGCGTTTTAGATAGAGCAATCTCAATCTTACTATTTATACGATCAATCTTAGATTTTCTTGCCTCCCACAACTTTACGCTTGAATCCACGCGACTCCTTTCTGAATACGCATTCCAATGTGCACATTTATAACTTTCTGAAAAGATTTTTTTAAAGGCGGAAACTCTTTGTATCAATAATTCGGGTTCAGACATATTATAACGAGACTTCCCAAAGCGTCTTTTTAAATATTTGTCTTTAGTGCGGTAATATTTATATTTAGATTCCACAGATTGCCATTCATGTGGATAATAATACTTTAGTAATGCTATTATATCTGCTTTTGTATACTTACGTGGCAACAATGGAGTCACAGATTTTATCTCGGTATTCCACATTGACAGAATGTCGTCCAACTCATGTTCAAAAATATGTTTTGTAACACCTGACACTTCTTTTGCAAATAATTAAAATTCGAAATTCGTATATAGAAATATTATTTAGACTTATAACATAAGCAGGACTTAGCCTATCGCTGCTTTGTTAAATCGTACCCATCTGCATCGTTTTCACTTTTATCATAGGCATTATCAATATACTTTTTAGGATTTGATAAGAATTCATCTTCTTCAACAAAAGCGATATAAGACCCTGTCAATGCACTTACACATTTGCATTGATTACAAGAATACACTTTGGGGTTCTGATTATATCTATTATTATTAATAATATCATAAACCTTTGAATCATAATAATTAGAAACAGAACACCCATCTGATTTAGTTGAGGTATACTTAAACCAATCATACCCTCCATTTACTTTCATTATGACTCCAACAATTCCATTAGTGTGAGATGTTCTATTTTTTCTTGTTATATTCTTAAGACAATACTCAATCTCCCAATCAATCCACTTACTTTCTTTTATATGCGGAGAAACAATTACAATCGTTACAGATGTATCGTACATCATATCTTTTAGTTTCTTCTTTATATTCTCAGTAGATGTATCTGTTAAATCAGGTGAAGCACTTGTTTCTCCTTGATAGTAGCTCGCATCATCCCCAAAAGCCTTTATTATCCTATCACGAAGTTCTTGCGCTTCGCTATATTTATATGAAATAAATGTTTTATGTGCCATAACTATTTTACTTTTTTTATTAACTCTATTACTATTTCCATCACTTCGTCTAATGTTTTGGTATCATCGCCCAAAGATTCAATATCACAACGATAAATGTCGAAAGTATGGTCATCTTGTTTTTCGTCTAGTAACTCTCTCCACAATTCTTTAGATATATATCCTGTTCTGCCAATTGGTATTAGGAAATTGCCCTGTTTTTTTGAAATTTCATATTCTGACCACATTCCATTAGATAAAACAGTAATTCCATTTTCCTTCTTATTACCCAACAAAAAAATTGATATACCACTATATGATATCATGTCTTGTCTATAAGCTTCCCACATTGCTTTTGCATCATCACCTTGTGGAAAAGGTCTCAGAATCAATTGGTCTGTCAGCGATTTTTTCTGATTGTGATATATTTCAGAAAGAGCACCACTAATTACCGCACTACCCACACCTAAACCATATCCTGAAACTATTTTAAATCCTTTATGGATTAAAAGACCACTTAATTTACTTATAAATTCTTCATACGCCTCTTTACCATCAGGCTCATATTCCGCTGCTGCCCCAGATATATACACGGTTCGACTATTATATCTTCTTTTAATGCTCTGTAATATTTCCGTTATCTCCGAGTATTCTTTAATAAGTACGGTTTTGATGTTAAAGCGTTTTAAATCATCTATGAAATATGACAATTTTCTTTTTTTATATTCAAATTGATCTCTGTCAGGATAATCAGTCTCAGAAACATCTTTTAAGAAGCAATAATGTTCCCTCATATTTCCTTTCAAATGCGCTCTTAGGTGGGCGCATATATACGAGAAATTAGGATCTGTAAAACTAAAACCAATAAACATAAATGTTTTAGTCATTAAATCTCCAGACAATGCATTTATAAAAGGAGTTTTCTCATGATGATAAGATTCATAATCATCTCGAATTAATACAGATTCTTCAGGACGATCTACATCTCCATGCATTTTATAAACTACAGCATCACGTCCTTTTAATGTTGTAGTCAGATTTGCACAACAAACTTTAACATCACATATTTTGCCGTTATTCTCTAATGATTTCTCTATCAGTTTGTCATAGTTAGTAGTCCAATATGTAGAAATCGGTAGGCGAGCAAGTATATGATGATTATCATTTGGCAACTTACCAGTTTGGAACGCATCTTTAATTATCTCATTTAATCTTGCACGATTATTACCACTTCTATTATAATAATACTGAGCTACTGCAACCAAATCGGATTCCTTTTCAATATCAAGTTCTAATTCCTCGGCAATTTCTTTTAATAATTGTTTCCAATTAACACATCCACTTGATGCAGACAATCCAGCTCCTGCAAAAACAGCAGCATCGCCATTATTAAGTGCTTTAAGATAATTTTTTATGAAAACATCCTTTTGTATTGGCATAACTAAAATTTATTTAGGATACTGATTTCGAATTCTAATAGCCTCTTCTACCCATTCATTTATATGCTCTTTGATATAATCATATACATTGGTACTTATTTTATATGGAGGATTATAAGTCTTGCATATTTCTGATAGGTTAATTTCATTACCATCAACCGGATAGTTGCGTTCTGCTATATAATTATATGTTCTATCGATATAGAATAATTTAAATGGATTATTCCCTTTTGTACTCTGTTCACCATTGAAATCCTTCAGATGGTGCACATAAATACCAACAATCCCTTTTCCCTCTTTCCAAGCATGCTCTATCTCGTATCTACACCACTCTCTTGATGAAGTTTCAGAACCAATTAATACAATAATGCAAGATCGATACTCCATATGGCTATTAATCCATCTTTTTACAGCCACATTTCCTTTACGCTTTACTTCCTCCCAATCATTGGAAGAAACCGGAGTATTACCTTCTACAACTCCAATGTTACGAACCTGCCCAGCTCTCCATGAATCATTCTTAAAATGAAAGCTGTAAAATACTTGCCTTTTTGTCATAGCTAATATATAATTTTCTATATTATTTCTACATTTATATTACTGATTTTCAGTATAAATCAAATCCCTCACATCTACTTTTAGAAGTTCCGCAATACGAAACAAAGTTTCAAGGTCTGGCTGCGATGAGTTTGTACACCAACGAGACACCGAACAAGCATTTTTGCCAATCTGCTCTGACAACCACTTTGCTGTTTTCTTTTGTTCTACCAATACTATTTTAATCCTATTAAGTTGCTTCATTCTACAAGTATTTATAGTTCAATGCAAATATATTATTTTTTATAATAGTAGTCAAAGACCAGATAAATTTTCTCGGATATGCACTTCAAAATATTATACTACGCAAACATTATGTTCACATAGCATAATATATAAAGAATTATCGTCTCTATTATTCAATCACATATAAATCAACCTTATAGCTCATTTTACTTAGTGATTTGACATGCAGAAAGAGTTATTCCCACTTACATCGCCCCATCCAGCACTCCTGAGAACATATCAATTTCTCTTTTGGTAATGCCTTGTCGAACAGCAAGCCCTCGCCACTCTTTTACCACTTCAATCACCTCTGAAATAATTTTCTCCGCAGTATTTCGATTAAGCATATAATCCTCGCAGGCATCAAGCAAGATACTTAAATCCGCCTTATTGGAATCAGCGGAGATGAGCAGACTTTGATATTCATTCAGCGTTGGATTCATATCGTATGCCGGCGACAATGTCCATCCTTTTGCAGTCAAAAGAAAACCGTGATTGCGGAAATGGTCATCGCTATTGCCTATGCAGATATTGAAAGCTACACGACGGAAGAGTTCCTGCAGGTTTCGCTCTACATCGGTACAGTTTTGGATAATGAAGTCAACTATATCCAAATAACCGTATCCAGTAGTTGCATTATCTCCATCACTTAATCCCAACAAGGTCATAGCGGATGCAAAATGAATACGTTTGCTATCGTTTGTTCTATCGAAACGTTGTGACAGCAATGTATGATATTTTTCTCCAGTTGCCAGCACTTTGGTTTTTGCCACGTTTACTCCTGCTTTTGTAGCAAGCAAGTGACTGAAATGCTCCCAAAGTCCGACATCATAGTCATCCTTACGCGACGGAAACTTAGCCACGTAAAGAGTTTTATCCGTATCTACAACATTGGCTTTAGGACGTGCTCCTCCTAATGATGTCCCAGGTTGCACAAGTTGTGCAATCCATTTCCTATCAGGAAGCATATTATTTTCTTCGCTTTTCTCAATCTCAGCACTGGCAGCAATCAACTCCCGAATATCTGTCAAAGGTGGAATTTTCAACGATTCACTCACATTGATAAATTCACCATCGGGATCTTCCTTAAAACGGAATCCACCCATTCGAGAGAAATCATCGATACCAGTCAAGAAATCGAAAGATGATAATCTCCGTACCGATCGCTTTTCTTCCGCTGCTACTAATTGCTCACGACGCAACAACAAAGTTCGTCCCCAACGATCCGGCAAAGCATCAGAAAAACATCCGAATATATCCTTGTCCGGTTGTGTATATTGCTGACCGGGATAATTGTTCAGGTCGTCACTCAAAAACAGACCGCTGTGCTGCCTTAACCATTCATTATTGAACGTAAAACTATAGCTGTCCGCACCACGAAGAGACTCATAGCCTAATTCGCCAATGAGTTCCACTTCTTTGAGCCAATCGAAATCGGCATATACATACAACTTTTTCATAGATTATTCTTTCTTGGATGCACGTTCTCTTGTTTTCAAACTCAAATCTTGCAAAGCTTTTCCCATTTTATCTTCTTTGGCAAGCAATAAAATATCATCGTCAAGTTGCAATGCATACAAAACACGTAGATAGATCCCTATTGCAACAGTAGGAATCCCTTTTTCTATTCGGGACACAGTAAGCGGTGAACAGGTAGCCCGTTCTGCCACCTGAGCCACACTCAGATTCCGACGCAAGCGAGCTAACTTAATCTGCTCACCTACAATCTGCATCTTTTGCTCCAATTTTCGGGGAAGTTTGGTCCCCATTGTATTCTTTGTCATTACTACATCAATTTAAAGTGCAAAGCAACTATGCCGATGACTTCATCACAGTCAACATATCATATAACATACAAAAGTAATACTTTTTATTTATTTAATGATGCATTACACATAGAAAAAATGCACGTCTTGGCATAATTAACCATATACATAATCTATTTTGAGCAAAAACTTCCAAAAACCAAATGCTATAATGTTATTTGTAAGCACCATGTACAACCATCAACAAATAATATCTTATTCGTTACAAACGATGCAAATTGTTCATCATACACACATCATATCAAAGAACTATTTTGCTTGCCAAAAGAAAAAGATATGACTCCACGCTTAACTTGACTTTAATGACCGTTATAATATACACGGGCAATAAAGTTAAGTCAAATAGAGGGAGAGAAGAAAATTAGCCTACTGGGTATTTTTTTCTTTTCGCCAGCAATCAATATCAGTCACTCCGTGTTCAATCTTGGAGGAGCAACTAGCAATATAGACACAGGCATAACATCAGATGAAATGCTATGCAAAATCTTCCGAAAACCTCATAGCACGGCTGGCAAATTTGCACCAAAAACCACCTTTTTTATCAAAGTCTTTTCTTTTGTTTTCTTGTACCGGAAAAACGCAGTATCTTTGCAAAAGTTCAGCGAAGAATAAAGAGCAAAATCAGACTTTCCTACCGTTTAAGTTTCAAACTATTGGTAGTCAACTAGTCTAATATGCTGCATCGGCAAGTAGAATCATATTTAGCACTAATTGTACTTTGATTAATTAATATGTGGAAACAAGTAGAATTTGATTTACAGTCACGCAGACGTGGCTTTCATCTTATAACCGGAGAAATATTACGTAATCTGCCGCCATTACCCGAAGTTGGATTACTGCATTTATTTATCAAACACACTTCCGCCGGGCTAAGTATTAACGAAAATGCAGATCCTGATGTTCGTATGGATATGGAAAGCATTTTCAACCACTTAGTGAAAGAACGTGAACCGTACTATCAACACACTTTAGAAGGAAATGACGATATGCCGGCTCATGCAAAAAGCTCAATCATAGGAACGTCGGTCACAATACCTATAACAAATGGAAAGCTAAACCTCGGAACTTGGCAAGGTATCTATCTCTGTGAATTTCGGGATTATGGTGGTAATCGACAAATGGTGACTACCATTAGTGGAGAATAGCAAATGAACTTGCTATTCTATTGTAACTAGTGGCAAATTGTGTTACCCGCAAATACTTAGGAGACAGGATTGTAGCATACTAGTCTCAGGATTGCGGAACACGAAGTTGCCAGAAGGCAACAGCCGCCGCAGCAGCTACATTAAGCGAATCAACACCATGCACCATAGGGATACGGACTACGTAATCAGCCTCAGTGATCGTTTCATGTGAAAGTCCCTCCCCTTCGTTACCCATGACGATAGCCAATTTGGATTCATTCACTAAGGCAGGATTATCAATAGGAATAGAATCATCTGTGAGCGCCATAGCAGCCGTACGAAAGCCTAATTTACCCAAGTCACTGAGGGAACCGTTCATCCAAGCCCATGGCACAAAGAAAACTGCTCCCATTGATACCCTGACCACACGGCGGTTCAACGGATCGCAAGAGTTGCGAGTCAGTAATACGGCATCAATTCCAAGAGCGGCGGCCGAACGGAAAATAGCACCAATGTTAGTTGCATCAACCACACTGTCAATGACTACAATGCGCCGGGCTTCCCGACATACTTCTTCCATGCTGCGCGGCTCGGGGCGACGCATGGCGCAGAGAACTCCACGTGTCAGGACATAACCTGTCAACGTAGCAAGTAATTCTCTACTGCCAGTATAAACAGGCACATTTTCGCAACGTTCAATGATTTCAGCAGCATCACCGACAATATGTTTGTACTCGCATAAAATAGCTAAAGGTTCATAACCGGAGTCCAAAGCTCTCGTGATAACCTTCGGACTTTCTACTATAAAAATCCCTTTGCCGGGTTCGGTACGGTTACGTAACTGAGTTTCAGTAAGAGTACTGAACACCTCAACTCCGGGATGAGATAAAGATGATATTTCAATAACAGGCATACTACTGCTTATAACTTTCAATTAAACATACAATCGCTTCTTTCACATAACTGATCATTGATAAATGGCTACCTTAATGACTCCGTCCAATTTATTTTCAAATATACGATAAGCTTCCTCAATCTCGTTCAACGGAAATCTATGTGTAATAAGAGGAGTAGTATCTATTTTGCCTTCCTCAATCAGATTAAGAATCTCGGCACAGTCACATCCGTCCACTCCACCTGTTTTAAAAATCAAGTTCTTGCCATACATATCAGGCAAAGGAAGAATTTGAGGCTCGTCATAAAGAGCTACGATAGTGACAACAGCATTAGGACGGGCACATTCCCATGCCAGACGAAAAGTATCCTTACTGCCGGCTACTTCTAAAACAACGTCAGCACCACCATGTTCACTGTTTTGAATCACAAATTCCTTGCAGTTTTCAGGTTCCACCACCAGCACGTCAGGATAATGTTCACGCACAAAACGGATTCTTTCAGGAGACTTTTCGCAGACAATGATACGCCTCGGTTTCTTCAACATCACACACAACAAAGTACAGATTCCGGTAGGACCGGCGCCAATAATAAGCACAGTATCATCCTCGGAAATCTCTGAAATACGGGTTGCCCAAAAACCTGTCGCAAGCACATCACCCACAAACAAAGCCTGTTCGTCGCTGACTGTATCAGGAATACGGTTCAGTCCCTGGTCAGCATAAGGAACTCTGACATATTCTGCCTGACCGCCGTCAATGCGGCAACCTAAAGCCCATCCCCCGTTCGGGTCAGTACAGTTGTTAACATACCCCCGTCTGCAGAAAAAACACTCTCCGCAAAATGTTTCAACATTCACTGTTACTCTATCCCCCGGCTTGACCGAGGTGACATCAGCCCCCACCTTTTCCACAACACCTACCATCTCGTGCCCGACGGTTATTCCGGGTACGGCACGCGGCACACTACCGTGCTTGATATGAAGGTCACTGGTACAAATACTGCCAAGAGTCACCCGTACAATTGCCTCCCGTGAATTTACTATTTCCGGTTCCGGCTTCTCCCGTAACTCAAATTTTCCGTGTTCAATATATGTATATGTAAGCATAATATCCTCTTCATTAATTAACAGCCCCATTCCGGTGCAAAGATAATGATTTCATCAGATCCATATTTATCAAATGAAAGTCAATCCGGACACTCTCATAAAACTTTCATATAAAAGAGTCTTCTTCTTATCATTAGTTTTTGACTTGTTGATCTTCTATTATAACACGCTTTATCTCTCGTGTATCTTTAGATTTACTAAAAGGTACGACTCTATAAGATGCTTTCTGTATAACCCCCAAACCAAAGTCAGGCAAAAGAGTTTTATTTTTAGAATAATCATTATCAATCATCATATCCCATGTTGCTCCACCAGTCAAATAAACTTTGAAACTATCTGCACTTATCATAGAAATAATATCTGTCGGATTATACAAATGAAACAAAGTTCTAACATAGTAATCTTTCTGTATTTCTCCAGGTTTGTAATTGTTACTATATGGACCAATCACATCGAATTCATAAGACGGATGACATATCGCAAATTCTATTCCATTTCTCGGAAATGAGGATCTTACTTCTATTTTCTTATTGTTAGATATTACTTTAAGATCTATTTGCCTTGACGCATCATCAAATTCGGTTTCTGATACGACATTCTCTTCGGAATTCAAATAAAGTTTCCAAAAATATTCCGATACAACTCCTGCTATACAATCAGCCAAAATACGTTCAGGAGATCTTTCATGCATAGAATTGTTTGCAGCACCAGGATTTACTTGCCGTGCAAGCTCTTCCGCCTTTGTTCTAAGCAAATCCATAAGATCCTTGTCTTCCGAAGAATAGTTTAGTTCGTATACTACCACTTCAAAAGGTGTTCTCCTACAAGTCCGAGGATATCTTGCAGTACAATTAATAACCAAATTCTCTATTCTCATAAGTCTATTATTGTTCAACCTTGCCCTATAAATCCATCCAACTGTTTCTTGATATTCTCAAAATTCTGATTCAAGTCAAGTGTCCTGTAATATATGACGTTTCCGTCCCTAAATGTCGTCTGTCCATCAGGCGTTATATCTTCTTCTGTCTTGGCATACAATAACATCCCATCCACCTTCCCCGTATGATTAGTATCGTAATTCATTACATAAGAATGAATCTGATATAGGTTATTAGAATGGATAGTCCTTTTGTCAAATTGGGACTGCATTGACCTACTATAATACTTGGTATCAATAATCAGTGTTCGTTCTTTAAATGTCAGCATAATATCCGTCCGCATGATAGGAAGAATACTGGAAGTCGACTGTTCTTTATCAATATTCCAGTCTATTTGAGTTGCCTTTGCTTTTAATTCCGGATAATGTTTCCGATAATACTCCAGAACAAACTTCTCGTAAAGTCTGCACATATGTTCATCGGAAAATTCCTTCATTTTATAAGCACCTCTTTCCGTAGTCATCAACATCCCGTCGAGAATAAAATAGCAAACATACAGAAGCATCCGGTAAGTCTTGCAATTTCTATCAAAGCGCATAGTAGTCCAGTTTATCGTCAGGATATCAACGGCCTCCACGTCACTAAAGAAGAGCATAAGGCGCTTCAACGCAGCCTTCCTGTTCGATTTGACTTTCGGATGTTTCAGCAAGAATTGAATAGTTGTTTTTAATATCTGATTAAACTTGTTGTTCTCCGATAATTCATCGTACTCACAATCAATTTTCTGTTGTTTCCGCATTAGATTATTGACCGTACCACATATATCAAGCTTCCCTTTCAATGTGGACAACGAACCATGACAGGAAATATATTCTTTATGCAACCCCTGTTTTAATTGAAACGAAATGCCACGAAGCAGAATTTCAGCAAACAAATCATGAATCTCATCAAATTCTTCACCGGCTATTTCTTCATAGTTGTTCTGCTTAAGCTCCTGAAAAGCATAAGTCAGCATATAGTAGATATTGCGAATGAATATACCTTTGTCTATTGTCATTTTATCAGGCTCAATAACTTGTCCGTTTCTTCTTTGAATTTCTTATCATTGTCAAACCAATATTCTCGTAACATAGGGGCAATATCATATTCAATCACATTCTCAAGCCACATATTATCAATAGATTCCCGGTTACAGAAATAACTATGACCGATACAAAAGCCTTTTCCGAGCGAATCATCCTTAGCAATCTCAATATTCAGGGCTTTGACGGCATCAATCACTTTATTAAAGACTTCACAATCAAGATTTTCCTGATACTTTTTGAAACCAACCGAATCAAATCCCGGTGTCATATCAAAGAAACTGAACCGACGGCGTAAAGCGTAATCAATCATAGCCAGGCTACGGTCGGCCGTATTCATCATACCTATAATATAAAGATTCTCCGGAACAGAAAAATACTCATCGTTATATGCAAGACGGATTTTATGCTTTTCTCCCCGATAATCATTTTCGATGAGCATCAGCAACTCGCCAAAAATCTTGCTCATATTTCCTCTATTAATTTCATCAATAATAAAGAAATACTTCTTATCCGGATCACTTTGGGCTTTCCGGCAGAAATTATAGAATACACCTCGTCTTAATTCAAAACCGCCATCTTCTTTCGGCTTATATCCCATCACAAAATCTTCGTAAGAATAATTCTGATGAAACTGGATAAACTCTACTTTAGTTCTATCTTCTTCTCCTATAATAGAATAAGCCAGGCGTTTTGCCGAATACGTTTTACCGACACCCGGAGCACCCTGTAATATGATATTTTTCTTTGCCAGCAACAGACTTCTCAACTTGGTATATTCCTCTGATTTTATAAAAACATCATCCAGGAAATTATTCCCGGAATATGGAGGATTACGTTTGTTGACTGTTATAGGGTTTTCATCACGGATCAAATCCGCCAATACGTTATACTCATCTTTTGTTAATTTGAAGAACGACCCATTCTTATTCTTCAGGAATTCCATACCGCTCAATTCCGGTATATCCTTTATAACCGAATAATCAATCGGGTTCAGCAAGCTTTCGGTCTTCTTGAAATATATTTTTTGTCCATCAGCAGCTTTGACTATCTCCGCTATAGCTACCACCTGCTTCACAGGAGTAGCTTCATAGCCTATAACAATATCGCCTTCTCTTGCATCAATAAAATTTTGAAATATCCTTCGCTGATTTCCACTATCATTATAAAGAGTATAGTCTTGTATTTTACCAACCGGAGCTTTCGAAAAGCTCCATATCTTAGGACTAGCCACAAGCCACCAATATTGCTTTTGAGATTTATCCTCAAATAGTTTCTCCAAAGATTCCACATAATCCGGATACTTGGTTATATCGGTCAAGGTCTTTTGGACATTCTTACCTATATTCTCCCATTCTCCGGCATTCGTCCATTGCATTTTACGAACATTCTTAAAATCAGGAAAAGACTCATCAAAGGCATAATCACCTTCCACAATCCCACGCCCTATTATTTGATTCTGCCCTTTCTTGACTATAACAATATCACCGGCCTGCATCTCATGAGCGAACTCCCATAATGCCAGGCTGTCATTTTTAAACGAGGCCTCCGGCTTATCATATATTTCCTGCAACCTAGCTGCCATTTCTTTCTTTGAAGCATATTCCAAAAGATTGCCCATTTCATCCCAACCAATACACATTATGTTTTGAGATAGACACACATCCCATTTAGACGCATTCTCTCCCGGAGCATATAACCAAACCTTATGCATTTTATTTAAGGTAACTATATACAATCTTACAGTTTAACACTTGTTAAAATATAAAATATTTTTA
>OOCU01000440.1_pt1 | contig 37083 bp, 30 predicted proteins | sample 1671781 | NCBI WGS metagenome assembly OOCU01 (sample SAMN06348192, study PRJEB24527) | human gut metagenome | reverse complement strand
GGCCAGGGCGGCCTTTGCCCTGCTGGTGTCCACCCAGGTGGGGTCATACCGGACGGCGCCGCTCTCCGTGACCCGGCACAGGATGCGGCCGTTCCACTCCACCGGGAGCAGGCCGTCCTCCTCCACCGGCCGGGGCAGCAGCTCCCGCCGCCGCAGGGCGTAGGACAGTTCCTCGAAATAGGTTTCTTTGGTCATGTGCATCTTCCTCCTTCAGGCAAAATGCCCTTTTTCGATCATCGCTCCAGTCACTCGCTTGAGTCTCCTATCGTACCATCTTATCCACTTAGCAAATGGGACGAAAAAGTGTGTGCCCTTTTTGGCAGTACGAATAAAGTTGGCGCGCTATGTCATCCTTCTCCGACGCAAATTGAAAATGCCCTTTTTGAACTCCCCGGGCAACAAAAAGCGCCGGCCTGATGGTTGACAAAACCAACAAACCGGCGCGCTGTTTTTTGTATATCATTTTTTCGAATTTTAGCGCCCTATTTGAGAGCAAATAGGGCGCTAAAAGGGAATACAGCGGGGAAACACGGAAAACTCTGGAAAACGACCTCTATAAGGGTGTTTATTCCTCGAAAATATCATTTTTTGATCTGGTCAATTTTAGGGAAAATAGAAAAGCCACACCCCCTGGTACTCTAAGCTTTCCGCCTAAAATATGCAGATTGGTGTGGCCTTATGCTAAGAGAAAATGATATGAACCCCTGGTTCACGATGTATCCTTATCTAGTGCTGCATAATGCGGGCACCGACCGGGCCTTCTGTTTTTCAATCTGTCTGAATCAGCGGGAGCTCGGTCCACTCGCCGTGTCCCATCAGGTACCTGTCCACTTCCCAGGCGGCTTCGCGGCCCTCCCGAATGGCCCACACCACCAGGGACTGTCCCCGGCGCATGTCCCCGGCGGTGAACACGCCGGGGATGTTGGTGGAATAGCCCCCCTCCGCTGTCTGTACAGTGGAGCAGGGAGTGCGCGTCAGTCCGAAGGCCTCCGGCACATAGTCCTGGGGGCCCAGGAAGCCGACAGCGATAAGCAGCAGTTGGCAGGGCAGCAGTTTCTCCGTTCCTGTCAGAGGCTTGCGGTCCGGCCCCAGCAGGACGGTCTCCACCCCGGTGAGGTGCCCCTCCGCATCCCGAAGCAGGTGTGAGACGGTGGTCTCGTAGATCCTGGGGTCATGACCAAAGATGGCGATGGCCTCCTCTTGGCCGTAGTCTGTTTTACACACCCGCGGCCACTCCGGCCAGGGGTTCTTGGCGGTGCGGGCGCCTGGGGCTTTACGCATTATCTCCAACTGGGTAACGCTTTTACAGCCCTGGCGGATGCAGGTGCCCACGCAGTCGTTGCCCGTGTCGCCGCCCCCTACGATGACCACATCCTTGCCCTGTGCAGAGGGACAGTAAGTCCCATCCAGCAGGGCACGGGTTGCCCCTGTCAGGAAGTCCACTGCAAACCAGACGTCCACTCCCGCCCGACCTGGTACGTCCAGATCTCGGGGCTGGGCCGCGCCGCAGCAGAGAACCACCGCGTCAAACTGTTCTCTCAGCTCCTCCTGACCCACGTCCCGGCCCGCGTCCACACCGGTGCGGAAGGCTATCCCCTCCGCCGCCATCAGATCCAGCCGCCGCTGGACCACCGACTTTTCCAGCTTCATGTTGGGGATGCCGTACATCAGCAGGCCGCCGGGTCGGTCGGCCCGCTCGAACACGGTGACGCTGTGACCTCGGCGGTTAAGCCTTTGAGCGCAGGAGAGCCCGGCGGGGCCGGAGCCCACCACCGCCACGGTCCTACCGGTGCGGGTCTCGGGCGGCCGAGGGGACATGAGTCCCTGCTCCCAGGCCTCCTCGATGATCCCCAGCTCGTTGTCCTTCACCGTCACCGGCTGGCCGTTTAGGCCGCAGGTGCAGGCCGCCTCACACAAGGCGGGGCACACCCGGCCGGTGAACTCTGGGAAGTCGTTGGTTTTCAGTAGCCGCTCCAAAGCGCGGCCAAGCTTTCTGCGGTACACCAGGTCGTTCCACTCGGGCACCAGATTGTGCAGTGGGCAGCCGGAGACCATACCGTTCAACACCGCCCCTGACTGACAGAAGGGCACGCCGCAGGCCATGCACCGGGCCCCCTGCCGTTGCCGCTCCTCCCGGCCCAGCCGGGGATGGAATTCGTTCCAGTACGCCACCCGCTCCAGCGGTGGCTGGCAGGGATTGCCCTGCCGGGCATATTCCAGAAATCCAGTGGGCTTTCCCACGGTCAGTCCCCCTTTCCTCTGGCGTTGACATAGAACGCCTCCGTCTCTGCCTGGACCCGGCCCATACCCTGGGCCTCGTACCAGGCGATGGTACGCAACATCCGGTCGTAGTCGTGGGGCAAAATCTTCTTGAATTTAGGCAACCAGGCTCCGAAATTGGCCAAAATTCGTCCGGCTTTGGGGGAGCCGGTGGCCTCTGCGTGAGCCTGGATCAGGCCTCGCAGCGCTTCTATATCTCCCTCTTCCGTGACCGGGCCCATGGACACCAGTTCCTTGTTCAGCCGCAGGTACAGGTCATGGTCCTCGTCCAGCACATACGCTATCCCACCGCTCATGCCGGCGGCGAAATTGCGGCCCGTGGGGCCCAGGATTACCACCCGGCCCCCGGTCATATACTCGCATCCGTGGTCCCCCACTCCCTCCACCACCGCGTCGGCGCCGGAGTTGCGCACGCAGAACCGCTCCCCGGTCACGCCGTTGAGAAAGGCCTGGCCGGAGGTGGCTCCATAGAGGGCCACGTTGCCCACCAGAATGTTCTCTGCCGGGTCAAAGGGGCTGTCCTTGGGCGGATAGACGATGATCCTCCCTCCGGAGAGGCCCTTGCCCAGGTAGTCGTTGGCGTCCCCCTCCAGCTCCAGGGTGAGGCCGCGGGGCAGGAAGGCGCCGAAGGACTGGCCTCCCCCGCCGGTACACTTTACCACAAAGGTGTCGTCGGGGAGTGCCTCCCCGTGGAGGAGAGTGATATCCGAACCAAGGATAGTCCCCACTGCCCGGTCGGTGGAGGACACCGCCAGTTCCAGCCGCCTATGGTCGCCTTTCTCAAGGGCGACGCCCAGCTTCTGTTCCAGTACCCGCAGATCCACTGTGTCCTCCAGATGGAAGTCATAGGCGTCCGCCGGATCAAAGCGGGTCTTTGGCCAGCCGGCGTAAGCACTGTCCAGAATGGCGGACAAGTCCACCGTGGCCGCCCGCTGGTTGACGGCGGGCTTCCGTACCCGCAGCAGGTCGGTGCGGCCTACCAGCTGGTCCACCGTGCGCACCCCAAGCCGGGCCATATGCTCCCGTAGTTCCCGGGCGACGAAGCGCATGAAGTTGACCACGTACTCCGGCTTGCCTGTGAACCGTTTCCGCAGCTCCGGGTTCTGAGTGGCCACCCCCACGGGGCAGGTGTCCAGGTTACACACCCGCATCATGACGCAGCCAAGAGTGACCAGAGGGGCGGTGGCGAAGCCGAACTCCTCCGCTCCCAGCATACAGGCGATAGCCACGTCCCGGCCGCTCATGAGCTTGCCGTCAGTCTCCAGCACCACATGGGACCGCAGGCCGTTTTGGATCAGGTTCTGGTGGGCCTCCGCCAGACCCAGCTCCCAGGGCAGACCGGCGTTGTGGATGGAGGTACGAGGGGCCGCGCCGGTGCCTCCGTCGTGGCCGGAGATGAGGATCACCTGGGCCCCTGCCTTGGCCACCCCGGCAGCGATGGTACCCACCCCCGCCTCGCTGACCAGCTTCACCGAGATGCGGGCCTGACGGTTGGCGCACTTCAAATCATAGATCAGTTGGGCCAGATCCTCGATGGAGTAGATGTCGTGGTGGGGCGGAGGAGAGATCAGGGTGACGCCGGGGGTGGAGTGGCGGCACCAAGCGATCCATGGGTAGACTTTCCCGGCGGGCAGGTGGCCGCCCTCGCCGGGCTTGGCCCCCTGCCCCATTTTGATCTGGATCTCTCTGGCGCTCACCAGGTAGGCGCTGGTGACCCCGAAGCGGCCGGAGGCCACCTGCTTGATGGCGGAGTACCGCTCCGGATCCCCCAGCCGGTCGTCTTCCTCGCCCCCCTCGCCGGCGTTGGACTTGCCCCCCAGCAGGTTCATGGCTTGGGCCAGGCACTCGTGGGCCTCACGGGAGATGGAGCCGTAGCTCATGGCCCCGGTCTTGAAGCGTTTGACGATAGAATCCTCGCTCTCCACCTCCTCTAAGGGGATGGGCTCGCCCAGATATTTCATCTCCATCAGGCCACGGAGGGTGTGGGGCTTTGTCTCATCGTCCACCAGGGCGGTGTACTGCTTGAAGAGCCCGTAATCCTCCCAGCGGACGGCCTGCTGGAGCAGATGGATGGTCTGTGGATTATAGAGGTGGTCCTCCCCACCGGCTCGGGCCTTGTGCTCCCCCAGGCTCTCCAGTGTCAGGTCAGTCTCCTGTCCCAAGGGGTCGAAGGCGCGGTCGTGGTTCCGCTCCACTGCGGCGGCCATCTCCTCCAGGCCGATGCCCCCCACCCGTGAGACGGTGTTGGTAAAGTACTTGTCGATTACATCCTGCCGTATGCCCACCGCCTCGAAGATCTGGGCAGACTGGTAGGACTGGAGGGTGGAGATGCCCATTTTGGAGGCGATCTTCACCACCCCGTGGAGGACGGCGGCGGTGTAGTCGGCCACTGCGGTGTGGAAGTCCTTGTCCAGCAGGCCCTCCTCGATCAGATCCACGATGGTCTCCTCCGCCAAGTAGGGGTTCACTGCCCGGGCGCCATAGCCCAGCAGGGCGGCGAAGTGGTGGACCTCCCGGGGCTCAGCGGATTCCAGGAGGATAGATACGGCGGTGCGCTTCCCGGTGCGAACCAGGTGCTGCTCCATGGCAGACACCGCCAGCAGAGAGGGGATGGCCGCGTGGTTCTCGTCCACCCCCCGGTCGGAAAGGATGACAATGTTGGCCCCCTCCCGGTACGCCCTGTCCACCGCCACCGCCAGCCGGTCCAGTACCAGATCCAGGTGGGTGCCTTTGTAATAGAGCAGGGACACGGTGGCTGCGTGGAAGCCAGGTCGGTTCATGGCCTTGATCTTCATCAGGTCGGTGGAGGTGAGAACGGGGTTGTGGATCTGGAGCACCCGGCAGTTGTCCGGCTGTTCCTGGAGCAGATTCCCGTCATCGGCCGCGTAGACGGTGGTGTCGGTGACGATCTCCTCCCGGATAGCATCCATGGGTGGGTTGGTCACCTGGGCGAAGAGCTGCTTGAAGTAGGAGAAGAGGGGCCGATCCCTGTTGTCCAGCACCGCCAGGGGGATATCCACCCCCATGGCGGCGGTGGGCTCCGCCCCGGTGCGGGCCATGGGCAGGATGGTGTCGTTCACGTCCTCATAGGTGTAGCCGAAGGCCTTCTGAAGGCGGCTAAGTTCCTCCCGGCTGTGCCGCTCCACCCGCTGGTTTGGGATCGGCAGGTCGGCCAGACGGAGCAGATTGGTGTCCAGCCACTCTCCATAGGGCTGCCGGGCGGCGTAGCCCTCCTTCAGTTCCTGGTCGTCAATGATCTGCCCCTGCCTCAGGTCCGCCAGCAGCATCTTGCCCGGCCGCAGCCGGGACTTTTCCACGATATGCTCCGGTGGGATGTCCAGCACCCCCACCTCGGAGGAGAGAATGAGCCGGCTGTCGTCGGTGAGGTAGTACCGGGCAGGGCGCAGGCCGTTGCGGTCCAGCACGGCTCCCACCACGTCCCCGTCGGAGAACAGGATGGCCGCCGGGCCATCCCAGGGCTCCATGAGGGTGGCGTAGTAGTGGTATAGGTCCCGGCGGGAGCGGGAGAGGGTGCAGTCATTCCGCCAAGGCTCAGGGATACAGGCCATCACCGCCAGGGGAAGGTCCATCCCCGCCATCATCAGGAACTCCAGGGTGTTGTCCAGCATGGCGGAATCAGAGCCGGAGGCGTTCACCACCGGCAGCACCTTGTCCCTATCCGTTGCCAGCAGGGGGGAAAACATGGTCTCCTCCCGGGCCAGCATCCGGTCCATGTTGCCCCGGATGGTGTTGATCTCCCCGTTGTGGGCTATTAGCCGGTTGGGGTGGGCCCGCTCCCAGGAGGGGTTGGTGTTGGTCGAGAACCGGGAGTGGACGATGGCCAAGGCGGAGGTATAGTTTATGCTTTGCAGGTCGGGGTAGAAGGCCCGCAACTGGTGGACCAGGAACATGCCCTTGTAGACCACGGTGCGACTGGACAGGGAGACCACGTAGGTGTCCCCGCTCAGATGCTCGAATACCCGCCGGGCTACATAGAGCTTTCGGTCAAAATCCAAGCCGGGAGCCGTTTCCTCCGGCCTGGCCACAAAAGCCTGGAAGATGCTAGGCATTTTGTCCCTGGCTCGCTGGCCCAGAATCTCCGGGTGCACGGGCACTTCCCGCCAGCCCAGGAAAGCCATGCCTTCCTTCTCGGTCACCAGTTCGAACTGTCTCTGGGCCTGCCGGCGTTTCAAACCGTCCCGAGGCAGGAAGAACATGCCTACGCCGTAGTCCCGCCGTCCGGGCAGGGCGATGCTCGCCTCCGCCGCCGCCCTGGCAAAAAACGCGTGGGGAATCTGGGTGAGTATGCCCACCCCGTCGCCGGTCTTACCCTCGGCATCCTTGCCCGCCCGGTGCTCCAGCTTCTCCACGATCTTCAGGGCATCGTCCACTGTCTCATGACTGGCCCGGCCCTGTATGTCCACCACGGCGCCAATGCCGCAGGCGTCATGCTCGAATTCCGGGCGGTACAGCCCTCTCCCTTCAGCCGCTTTTTCCCTCATGCGTCTCGCCTCTTTCCATAAAAACGGCGGCGGTCCGTCTCCCGACCGTCGCCGTGAGACCACCTCGTCTCCGCCTCTATTCCATCGTTTTGCTGTCCAGCACCAGCCGGGCGGTCAGGGCCAATTTTGTCCTGCTGTCCATACTTTTTTTCTGCAAATAGTAATGGGCCTGCTCCTCTGTTATGCCATGGCGGTCCATGAGCAGGGCCTTAGCCCGGTCGATGAGTCTCCGATCCTCCCCACTGTGACAGGGGCGCCCGTACCGCTCCAGCCTGCGCCCCACTTGCAGCAGCAGCCGCACCGCAGCCAGCAGATCCCCACGGCTTACCGGGGATGGCAGGCGGAAGATGTCGTCATTCCCCAGAAGATCCAATCGGTCCTGGTGAGCCAGCACCAGCATGGCGCAGGAGGGGGGCAGGTCCTCAAAGAACAGCTCCGCCGTCTGATCCCCCAGCTTGTAGCCGCACACCACCGCCGGCACTGGCAGCTTGTTTATGGCCCGCCGCACCTGGTCGGCGGTGCGGCACACCAAGCAGGCGGCCGCGCCGCCCCCCTCCAGCAGTTCCTTTACACGCAGGGCGGTCTTTTCGCTCTCAAAGGCCACAATGATCTTTTCCATGTGCGTTCACTCCCCTGTTGGGATGGGATCGCTTTAATAATTGATGATGTACTTCTCCCGTTCCCAGGAGGAGACGCGGGTGCGGTACTCCTCCCATTCCTTCCGCTTGCCCTCAATATAGTTGGCTGCCACATGCTCTCCCAGGGTGTCCAGCACCAAGGGATCGGCCTCCAGAGCGTGGATGGCCTCCTCCAGGGAGTCGGGCAGAGAGTCGATGCCGTGAGCTTTTCGGGCGGCGGCATTCATGTCGAAGATGTTCTCGGTGACCTCCGGGGGCGGGGTGAGGCCCTTCTCGATGCCGTCCAGCCCGGCGGCCAGACAGAGAGCCAGCTCCAGGTAGGGGTTGCAGGCCGGGTCGGGAGAGCGGAGCTCCACCCGGGTGGACTGCCCCCGGGCGGCGGGGATACGGATAAGGGCGGAGCGGTTGGAGGCAGACCAGGCCAGGTAGCAGGGAGCCTCGTAGCCGGGCACCAGCCGCTTATAGGAGTTCACCAGGGGGTTGGTCACCGCCGCCATGCCCTTCACGTGGGCCAGCAGACCGGCGATGAATGAATATGCCTCTTTAGACAGGCCCTTTGGGTCATCCGGGTCGTAGAAGGCATTTTTCCCGCCCTGGAACAGGGACATGTTAGTGTGCATCCCCGAGCCATTGATGCCGAAGATGGGCTTGGGCATAAAGGTGGCGTGGAGGCCATTTTTCTGGGCTAGGGTCTTGACTGCCAGCTTGAAGGTCATAATGTTGTCCGCGGTACGCAGGGCGTCGGCGTACTTGAAGTCGATCTCGTGCTGGCCCTGGGCTACCTCGTGGTGGCTGGCCTCGATCTCAAAGCCCATCTGCTCTAGGGCCATGCAGATCTCCCGCCGGGTGCCCTCCCCGTGGTCCAGGGGGCCCAGATCGAAGTAGCCCGCCTCGTCGTTGGTACGGGTGGTGGGCTTGCCCTCGTCATCAGTCTGGAAGAGGAAGAATTCCGCCTCTGGACCTACGTTGAAGGCATCAAAGCCCATCTCCTCCGCCCTTTTCAGAGCCCGCTTGAGGACGTGCCGGGGGTCGCCCACGAAGGGTTTTCCGTCCGGGTCATGGACGTCACAGATGAGCCGGGCTACCCTGCCGTGGCTGGGCCGCCAGGGGAAGATGGCGAAGGAGTCCAGGTCGGGGTACAGGTACTGATCCGACTCGTCGATGCGGACAAAACCCTCGATGGAGGAGCCGTCGAACATGACCTGGTCATTCACCGCCTTCTCAATCTGAGATGCGGTGATGGCCACGTTCTTGAGCTGACCGAAAATGTCGGTGAATTGAAGGCGGATGAACTCCACATCCTCTTCTTTTACCATACGGATGATGTCTTCCTTGCTGTACGACATGCAGGACACTCCTCTCATTCTTTCAAGTAAAGTTAAAATAAAAAGAGGACAAAGGCAGGCCGACCTGTTGGTTCGGAACGCCTTTGTCCTAAACTATGGGCAAATTATACGCGAACCGCAATTCCATGTCAAGATGTTTTTGCAAGTTCAACTCAATTTTGCTTCGCCACTAAGACAAATAGCCAGACGGCCCTCCATATTTGTGCAGGAAGTATAAAATAGACTTTCATAAATGAGCTATCTGCACCGCCGGTATGGGGAGCTCTTGACAAAGGGGCGGCAGGCACATTTATTTCGCCCGGCCGGACTCCATGCTCTGCGGTCAGTCCGTCTATGAGGCCCGGCGGCGGGCAGGCCGGCTGCTGGCTCAGACCTGGCCGGTGGAGGCGGATGTAGTCATCGGCATCCCAGATTCCGGTCTGGACGCAGCCATGGGTTATGCGGAGGAGTCGAGGATTCCCCTATGGAGTGGGTCTGGTCAAAAACCGCTATATCGGCTGCACTTTCATTACCCCGGATCAGCGCAGCCGGGAGCAGGCGGTGCGCATTAAGTTGGGGGCGCTGCGCAGCTGTGTGGAGGGGAGGCGGGTGGTGATGATCGACGACTCCATCGTCCGGGGCACCACCTCCCGCCAGATCGTAGTCCTGCTGCGGGAGGCCGGCGCCGTGCAGGTCCACCTGCGCATCTCCGCACCGCCCTTCATCGCCCCCTGCTACTTCGGGACGGACATTCCGGACAGTGAGCACCTGATCGCTCATGACCGCTCCCCGGAGGAGATTTGCGCCCTCACCGGCGCGGACAGCCTAGGCTTTCTGCCGCTGAAGATCCTACATCAGATCGCCCCGGACGCTGGCTGCGGCTTTTGCGACGGATGCTTCACTGGCAACTATCCCATCCGCCTCTGAGGGAAATTGGGGACGCCCGCCGAAAGTTTTTCTTGACAATGGGGGCGGCGGTCACTATAATATCCCATAACAGCAAGGGCGCTGTGGCATGGACCACAGCGCCCTTGTCCGTTTTTTCAGGCAATACCGTTAAACGCAATGAGGGAGAAGAGTACTGCGGGGACTCAGTCCCAGCGAGCGGGGGATGGTGAAAGCCCCGCACAGGAGGCCGCGGGAAGAACACTCTGGAGCGGAAACCCGAACGCACCGCGCCAGTAGGGGGAACGGGCTGCGACCGTTACATCGCGCCGACTTGTCAGAGCCGGAAAAGGGGCCGCCGTCCGGCGGCAAATTAGGTGGCACCGCGGAGCGCAGCATTCGTCCTAATCAAGAGGACGAGGGCTGCGCAAACATTTTTGGAGGTGCTTTCTATGTGCGTGATCGTGGGATTTACCCAAAAGACCAGGGGGCGGGAAGAGGTCTTGGCCTGTCTGGACCGGGCCTATACCAGGGGCCCTGACATGGCCCGGGTGGCGGAAACCGCCTCCGGCTGGCTGGGCTTTCGCCGTCTGTCCATTATGGGGCTGGACGAGCGTGGGATGCAGCCCTTCGCCCTGGGGCCTGACCAGGTGGTGTGCAACGGGGAGCTCTACGGCTGGCGGAGGCAGCGCGCAGAGCTGGAGCAGAGGGGCTACACCTTCCGCAGCGGCAGCGACTGCGAGCTCCTGCTGCCCATGTACCGGGAGTACGGGCTGGACATGTTTGCCCGGCTGGACGCGGAGTTCGCCCTGATCCTCTACGATGGGGAGGCGGACGAATACGTTGCCGCCCGGGACCCCATTGGCATCCGGCCCCTCTTCTATGGCTGCGATCCTGACGGCGGCATTCTCTTCGCCAGCGAGGCCAAGCAGCTGGTGGGCCTGTGTGAGCAGATCCTCCCTTTCCCTCCGGGACACTACTGGTACCGGGGACGGTTTGTCCGCTACGCCGACCCCGCCCGTCCCGGCCTCAGCCGGTCCGACGACATGGACACCGTCTGCCAGAACATCCATGACAAGCTTATCGCCGCGGTGGACAAGCGGCTGGACGCCGATGCCCCCCTGGGCTTTCTTCTCTCTGGCGGACTGGACTCCAGCCTGGTGTGTGCCATCGCCGCCCGGCTGCTTGGAAAGCCTATCCGCACCTTCGCTATCGGCATGGACACCGACGCCATCGATCTGAAGTACGCTCGGAAGGCGGCGCAGTTCATCGGGGCGGACCACACGGAGGTGACCATCACCAGGGACGACGTGATAGCCGCTCTGCCCAAAGTGGTGGCCGCCCTGGGCACCTGGGACATTACCACCATCCGGGCCAGCGTAGGCATGTACCTGTGCTGCAAGGCCATCCGCGAGGCTACCGACATCCGGGTGCTCCTCACCGGGGAGATCTCCGACGAGCTCTTCGGCTATAAGTACACCGACTTTGCCCCCTCTCCCGCTGCCTTCCAGACTGAGGCGGAAAAGCGGGTGGAGGAACTCTACATGTACGATGTGCTCCGGGCGGATCGGTGTATCAGCGGCTGGTCCATGGAGGCCCGGGTGCCCTTCGGGGACCTGGACTTTGTGGAGTATGTCATGTCGGTGGACCCGGCGTTGAAGGTCAACCGCTGCGGCAAGGGCAAGTATCTGCTCCGCCGGGCCTTCCAGTCCGATGCTCTGCTGCCTGACGAGATCCTGTGGCGGGAGAAGGCGGCCTTCTCCGACGCGGTGGGCCACTCTATGGTGGATGATCTGAAGGAATATGCCAGAGCGCAGTACAGCGACCTAGCTTTCACTCGGGGCTGCGCCCAATACCAGTACCGCCCGCCCTTCACCCGGGAGAGCCTGCTCTATCGGGACCTGTTCGAGCGGTACTACCCCGGCCAGGCCCGGATGATCAAGGACTTCTGGATGCCAAATCGGGCCTGGGAGGGCTGCAACGTGGATGACCCCTCCGCCCGGGCACTGAAAAATTACGGGGCCAGCGGGTTCTGACGCGTCAAAATTTGAACTTCCAACTTACCCAAGGGAGGGATCGGTATGGCAAAGTATATCTTCATCACCGGCGGGGTGGTATCCGGCCTGGGGAAAGGAATAGCGGCGGCCTCTCTGGGACGGCTACTGAAGGCCCGGGGGCTGAAGGTGGCCCTCCAGAAGTTCGACCCCTACCTGAACATTGACCCGGGCACTATGAACCCCTATCAGCACGGGGAGGTGTTCGTTACCGAGGACGGGGCGGAGACCGACCTGGACTTGGGCCATTACGAGAGGTTCACCGACGAAGATTTGACGGTGGACTCCTCCATCACCTCCGGAAAGGTCTACTGGTCCGTCCTCAGCCGGGAGCGTGAGGGGGCCTTCTTGGGGGGCACGGTCCAGGTCATCCCACACATCACCGGTGAGATCAAGGAGCGCATCTACCGGGTTGGCCGCCGGGAGGAGGTGGACGTGGTCATCACCGAGATCGGCGGCACGGTGGGAGACATCGAGTCCCAGCCCTTCCTGGAGGCCATCCGTCAGGTGGCCGCTGAGGTGGGGCGGCAGAATGTGCTTTACCTCCACGTCTCCCTCATCGTCTCCATTCCCGGCACCGGGGAGCCCAAGAGCAAGCCCACCCAGCATTCTGTAAAGGAGCTGCTGGGCCTGGGCATCCAGCCGGATGTGATCCTCTGCCGCTGCGACGGGCCGGTGTCCCAGAAGGTGCGGGACAAGATCGCCCTGTTCTGCAATGTGCCGCCGGAGCGGGTCATCTCCAACGAGACCGCCCCCATCCTCTACGAAGTGCCGCTGATGCTGGAGGAGGCCGGGTTGGCAAAAGCGGTGTGCGAGGTATTGGGACTTCCCTTCAGTAAGCCACACCTGGAGGAGTGGCGTGCCATGGTGGAGCGAGCCAAACGCCCGGCGGGCCGGCTGGAGATCGCCCTGGTGGGGAAATATGTGGCCCTCCACGACGCCTATATCTCCGTGGTGGAGGCGCTGACCCACGGTGGGATCGAAAACGGGGTGCAGGTGGATGTCCGTTGGGTGGACTCCGAGGACATCAACGACAGCAATGCCGCGGAACTGCTGGCTGGGTGCGCTGGGATCATCGTGCCCGGCGGTTTTGGGAACCGGGGAATCGAGGGGATGATCTCCGCCGTCTGTTGGGCCCGCGAGAATCAGGTTCCCTATCTCGGCATCTGCCTGGGGATGCAGATGGCGGTGGTGGAGTTCGCCCGCCATGTGGCCGGTCTGGCCGATGCTCATTCCAGTGAACTGGCAGCCACCGCCCATCCGGTCATTGACCTGATGCCCGACCAGCAAGGCATCACTGACAAGGGCGGGACCATGCGTCTGGGTGCTTACCCCTGTTATATCACGACGCATGACACCAGAGCCTATCAGGCCTACGGTGCGGAGGATATCTCCGAGCGCCACCGCCACCGCTATGAGTTCAACAACGACTTCCGTTCCCTGCTGACGGAGAAGGGGTTGGTCCTGTCCGGCCTGTCCCCCGACGGGAAGCTAGTGGAGATGGTGGAGCTGCCGGATCATCCCTGGTTCCTGGCCGTCCAGTTCCACCCGGAGTTCAAGTCCCGGCCGAATAGGGCCCATCCCCTGTTCCGGGACTTCGTCGCCGCGGCAAAGGATTACAGCGGGGGCGGGGCCAGAAAAGAGATGAATAGCCCAAATTCTGCGGGGGGATAAAATAAAGAGAACGGCTTTCTCCCCGGGTGGAAAGTGATACGCCGTAACCCAGGGTGACTCTGACCATGAGGCACGCCGACAGTGAAAAACTGCTGGGCTATGAGATCCGCCGTAACGGCAAGGCCATCGGCTTTACCACCTCGGATACCTACACGGATGATCTGGGCGCGGCCAACAACCTGACCTATAGGTATAGCGTGGTACCCGTAGACAAGCTGGGCAACCTGGGTGTTGAGGCCAGTAGCATGAGGTCCGTGTGTCCTATGACAAGACCATCAGTGCCGACCTGTACGACCAGAAGTGGGAGGACGGGACCATTACCATCACCATGAAGCGAGGTGCCTCCGTCCCCGTCATCGTCATCAAGGTCACCGGCGCCGAACTAACCGGCAGCTATACCCTGAGCGTGAAGGCCGATGCCGGAGCAGCGGAGTGGAGCGCCGCCAAGACGGGCGAGCTCTCCGGCGACAGTGTGGTGGCATACTTCACCAAGCCCGGCGCGGAGCCCTTCTTTGTGGACGTGGTATCCGGGGCCTGGTATGAGAGCACAGTGCGCTACGCCGCCGAAGCGGGCCTCATGGCCGGCACCGGCGACGGACGATTTTCCCCGGAGGTGACTACCACCCGGGGGATGATCGTGACCATCCTCCACCGTATGGAGACGGGCGTTTCGGACCAGGGGACACCATCACCCGGGAGCAGATGGCCGCCATCCTTTACCGCTACGCCCGCAGCCAGGGCCGCGATGTGTCAGCTAGGGCAGATTTGTCCGCCTATGCGGATGCAGAGAAGATCAGCCCCTATGCCGTGGGCCTATGCCGGCGGCCTCATCAGCGGGACCGGTCCCGCTGCCCTGAAGCCCGGCGGTGGGGCGACCCGGGCCCAGGCGGCCGCCATTCTGGTGCGCTTCTGCACAGGTGCGGCCTGACCACTGACAACGCAAGCCCGGACGCAGAGACGGCCCCGGACCGCGCACAGCGCGGCCCGGGGCCGTCTTTCAGTATGAGAGCTCCCGTGCATTTCTTTCAGCAAACTGCTGCGCAGGCTGGGGCGGCCGTTTACCGGGCGTCCCCGCCCATCAGGAGACAGAGGACGGCCTTCTGGGCGTGGAGGCGGTTCTCTGCCTCGTCGAAGATCTCGCCGGCGTGGGCCTCAAAGACCTCGGCGGTGATCTCCTCCCCCCGGTGGGCGGGCAGGCAGTGCTGCACCATGCAGCCGGGATCGGTGACGGCCATCAGGGCCTCGTTGACCTGGTAGCCCCGGAAGGCGGCCCGCCGCTGGGCGGCCTCCTCCTCCTGGCCCATGGAGGCCCACACGTCGGTGAACACCACGTCGACCCCCGCCGCGGCCTCCAGGGGATCCCGCACCAGGGAGAACCCGTGGCCCGCCTCCCGGGCGAAGGCCAGCACATCGGGGTGGGGGTCATAGCCCTCGGGGCAGGCCACGGACACCTCCATGCCCACCTTCAGGCAGCCCACAATGAGGGAGTTGACCATGTTGTTGCCGTCGCCGATGAAGCACATCTTCAGCCCCTCCAGCCTAGCCTTGCGCTCCCGGATGGTCATGAGGTCGGCCAGCACCTGGCAGGGGTGGGCGAAGTCGGTGAGGCCGTTGATGACGGGGATGTCGGCATACCGGGCCAGCTTCTCCACCTCCTCCTGGGAGTAGGTGCGGATCATGATGCCGTCGCAGTAGCGGGAGAGCACCCGGGCGGTGTCCTCCACCGGCTCGCCCCGGCCGATCTGGCTCTCCCTGCCGGAGAGGAAGAGGGCGTGGCCCCCCAGCTGGAACATGCCGGTCTCAAAGGAGACCCGGGTGCGGGTGGAGTTCTTCTCGAAGATCATGGCCAGGGTCTTGCCCTGGAGGCGGGGGTGGGGCAGGCGGTGCTTCTGGTCGTACTTCATCTGGTCAGCCACGTCCAGGATGCGGACGATCTCCTCTCTGGAGAGATCCAGCAGCTTCAGCAGGTCTTTCATCTCGTTCACCTCATACAAAAATGGCGGGCGCAGCCCGGGGTCACTCCAGGCCCCGGTCCAGGATGGCCAGGCCCTGGTCCATCTCGCCCTTCGTGATGGTCAGGGGGGGCAACAGCCGCAGGGCGGGGCCGGCGGTGAGCACCAGCAGGCCGTGTCCGGCCAACCGGGCGGCCAGCTCCCTGCTGCTCCAGCCGGGGCGGACCTCCACCCCGATCATGAGGCCCAGGCCCCGGGTGGCACCCAGGCATTGCTTGCCCATTGCCTCGATGTGTTCCCGCAGATAGGCCCCCTTCTCCCTGACCCGGTTCAGGGCCGCCTCGTCCAGAATGTCCAGCACCGCCAGGGCGGCTGCGGAGCAGACGGGGTTGCCCCCAAAGGTGGAGGCGTGGCTGCCGGGGCCCAGCACCGGCCGGCACTTCTCGTTCACAAGGAAGCCGCCCATGGGCAGGCCGCCGGCGATGCCCTTGGCAAAGGAGACGGCATCGGGCCGGATGCCGTACTGCTGGAAGGCGAAGAGGGTGCCGGTGCGGCCGATGCCGGTCTGCACCTCGTCCACCAGCAGCAGCCAGTCCCGCTGCTCGCACAGGCCGGCCAGGGCGCGGACGAAGTCCCGGTCCATAGGGAGCACGCCGCCCTCGCCCTGGACCAGCTCCAGCAGCACGGCGCACACGTCCTCCCCGGCCTGGGCCTCCACGTCGGCCAGATCGTTGGCGCCGGTGTGGCGGAAGCCCTCCGGGAAGGGGAAGAAGTGTTGGTGGAACACGTCCTGGCCGGTGGCGGCAAGGGTGGCGAGGGTGCGGCCGTGAAAGGAGTTGCGCAGGGTCAGGATGGTGCCGCGGCCGGCGCCGTACTTGTCGTGGCTGTATTTGCGGGCCAGCTTGAGAAGCCCCTCGTTGGCCTCCGCGCCCGAGTTGCCGAAGAAGGCCGCCGCCATGCCCGACCGGGCGCAGAGGGCGCCGGCCAGCCGGGCGTAGGGCTGGGAGTAGAACAGGTTGGAGATGTGGCCCAGGGTGAGGGCCTGGTCGTAGATGGCCCGGGCCCACTTCTCGTTCCCGTAGCCCACCGAGCACACCCCGATGCCCGAGGTGAAGTCGATGTATGTCCTGCCGGCCAGGTCCCAGAGGGTGGCCCCCTGTCCGTGGTCCACGTCCACGTCGAAGCGGCCGTAGGTCTGGAGGGTGTGGGCGTGGTCCAGCGCCTTGAGTTCGTCAAAGGTCATGTCTGCGCCTCCTTACAGGATCATGGTGCCGATGCCCTCGTCGGAGAGCAGCTCGATGAGAATGGAGTGGGGGATGCGGCCGTCCAGGATGTGGGTGCGCTCCACGCCGGAGCGCACCGCCTCCACGCAGCACTCCACCTTGGGAATCATGCCTCCCTGGATGACCCCCTCCCGCACCAGCAGGGGCACCTCGGACAGGCCCACCTTCTGGAGAAGGGTGCTCTCGTCCGCCGGATCCCGCAGCAGGCCGTGCACGTCGGTGAGGAGGATGAGCTTCTCTGCCCCCAGAGCCACCGCCAGCCTGGCGGCAGCCGTGTCGGCGTTGATGTTGTAGGCGTTTTCGCCGTCCACCCCCTGAGCCACGGTGGACACCACGGGGATGTAGCCAGCCGTCAGGCAGTCCCGGACCGGGGCGGGGTCCACCCTGGCGAGCTCGCCCACCAGACCGCACTTCGCGTCCAGCAGTCTGGCCTGGAACAGACCGGCGTCCAAGCCGCACAGGCCGATGGCCCGCCCGCCCCGGCGGTTGAGGGTGGCCGCCAGGTTCTTGTTCACCTTGCCGCAGAGCACCTGCTGCACCACGTCCATGGTCTCGGCGTCGGTACAGCGCAGGCCGTCCACGAAGCGGGACTCCTTGCCCAGCTTCTTCAACATGGCAGAGATCTCCGGCCCGCCGCCGTGGACCACCACCACATGGATGCCCACTAGGCTGAGGAGAATGACGTCGCCGATGACGGCTTCCCGCAGCTCCCGGGAGATCATGGCGCTGCCGCCATATTTGATGACGATGGTCTTTCCGTAATACTTCTGGATGTAGGGCAGGGCCTCGGCCAGCACCTGGGCCCGCAGGGTCACGTCGGACATGGGGTTCGCCTCCTTGGGGAGAGGGGCGCGGGCTGCGCCTCTCATGTTCTGTAATCGCCGTTGATCTTCACATATTCGTACGTCAGGTCGCAGCCCCAGCAGGTGGCCTCGTGCTCTCCCTCGTGGAGGTGGACGTCGATGACCACCTCGTCCTGGGAGAGGATGCTCCGGGCGGCCTCCTCGTCGAAGTCCAGACCCATGCCGCCCCGGCAGACGGCCACAGCACCCACGGCGGAGGAGAAGGAAATGTCCACATACTCGGGGCGGAAGGGGGCCTTGGAGTAGCCCATGGCACACAGCACCCGGCCCCAGTTTGCGTCGGCGCCGAACATGGCGGCCTTCACCAGGGGGGAGCCCACCACCGCCTTGGCCAGGCGCTCGGCGCTCTCCTCGCTGCGGGCCTCCCGCACGGCGCAGGTGATGAGGCGGCTGGCCCCCTCGCCGTCCCCGGCGATGGCCCGGGCCAGCTCCTGGCAGAGCTGGCGGAGGGCCTTCAGAAAGACGGTGTAGCCGTCATCCTTCCACTCGATGAGGGGATTGCCCGCCATGCCGTTGGCCAGCACCGCGCACATGTCGTTGGTGGAGGTGTCCCCGTCCACCGTCACCCGGTTGAAGGTGCGGGGGACCACCTCGCGGAGGGCCTCGGAGAGCATCTCCCGGGTGATGGCGCAGTCGGTTGTGACGAAGCACAGCATGGTGCCCATGTTGGGGTGGATCATGCCGGAGCCCTTGGCGATGGCGCCGAGTGTCACGGTCCTGCCGCCGATAGAGCAGGCGAGGGCAAGCTCCTTCTTCACCGTGTCGGTGGTCATGATGGCGCGGGCCGCCGCGTCGGAGCCTTCCGGCCCGGCGGTGAGGCCCGCCGCCGCCGCCGGCATCCCCGCCCGGATGGCGGCGATGTTGAGGGTCTGGCCGATGACGCCGGTGGAGGCCACCACGAAGTCGGCGGGTGCGCGGCCGGTGGCCCGGGCGGCCAGCCGGGCCATCTCCTCGGCGTACTCGTGGCTCATGGGGCAGCAGGCGTTGGCGTTGCCGCTGTTGGCCGCCACGCCCCAGGCGGTGCCGTCCTCCAGGTGTTCCATAGTGACATAGAGAGGGGCGGCCTTGACCCGGTTCATGGTGTACACGGCCGCCGCCGCGCACTCCTGGTCGGAGAGGATGAGGGCCAGGTCCTTCTTGTCTGCCTTTTTGCTCTTGACGCCGCAGTGAACCCCCCAGGCCCGGAAGCCCTTGGGGGCGGTGACGCCGCCGGGTATCTGCTTCATGTTCGCTCACTCCTTGCTGAGGCGGGACTGCCCGCCGGTGGGGTTTCCAGGGCCAGGCCCGCCGTCATCTCAAAGCCCAGCATCAGGTTCATGTTCTGCACCGCCGCGCCAGAGGCGCCTTTGCCCAGGTTATCGAAGAGGGCGGTGACGATGGTCTGCTCCTCGTGGCCGCACACCACCAGCTCCAGCCGGTCGGTGCCCGCCAGAGCGTTGGCGGGGAGGGTGGGGGCATCCCCGCCCCAGCGCACCGAGACCAGGGGCTGGCCGGCGTAGTAGGCCGCCAGGATGTGGCAGATCTCCCGGGCGGTGGGCTGGCCCCGCAGATAGCGGTTGTGGAGTTGGATGGTGGTAGCCATGCCCTTGTAGTAGTCGTCCACCACGGGGCAGAACACCGGGGGCTGCTCCAGCCCGGCCACCTTCTGCATCTCGGTCAGGTGCTTGTGGCGCAGGCCGGTGCCGTAGAGCCGGGGACTGAACAGCTCGGCCGGCTTGTCGGGGGCCTCATACTGGGCGATCATCTTTCTGCCTCCGCCGGAGTAGCCAGTGAGGGAGAAGCAGGTGAGGGGGCAGTCCCGGAGCAGAATATGGAGGGCGGACAGGGGGGCTGCCGAGGCCAGGAAGCCGGTGGCGTGGCAGCCGGGATTAGCCACCCGACGGGCCTGTCCGATGATGCGCTCTGGGTCCTTGTACAGCTCCGGGAAGCCATAGACCCAGCCGGAGGCGGTACGGTGGGCGGTGGAGGCATCGATGATCCGGGTGTGCCCGTTCTCAATGAGCCCCACCGCCTCCCAGGCGGCGGCATCGGGCAGGCAGAGAAACACCAGGTCGGCCGCGTTGAGGTATTTTTTCCGCTCCGCCGGGTCCTTGCGCCTGGCCTCGCCGATGCGCAGCAGTTCGAGATCGGTCCGCCGGGAGAGCCGCTCCCAGAGCTGAAGGCCAGTGGTGCCCTCCCGGCCGTCGATAAAGACCTTCGGCTTATCCATGTCTGCGTGTCTCCACGAATTCCCTGATATGTCCGATCTGCACCCGGACGCTGTCCGCCGCCGGGCCGCCGCAGACCTTGCGGCCGTTGACGCAGGTCCTGAGCTCCAGGGCCTGGTACACATCCTCGTCAAAGACCTTGGATACGGCCTTGAAGTCCTTGAGGGACAGGGTGTCCAGGGTCTCACCGGCTCTGATGCACTGGCTGACCAGTCGGCCCACGATCAGGTAGGCCTCCCGGAAGGGCATCCCCTTCTTCACCAGGTAGTCAGCGCAGTCGGTGGCGTTGATGAAGCCGCCGGCGGCCGCCCGGCGCATGTTCTCCTTCCGCACGGTGAGGGTGTCCAGCATGGCGGTGAACACAGGCAGGCAGAGCTCCACCGTGTCGATGGCGTCAAAGACGCACTCCTTGTCCTCCTGCATGTCCTTGTTGTAGGCCAGGGGGAGCCCCTTCATGACGGTGAGCAGGGTGATGAGGGAGCCGTACACCCGCCCCGTCTTGCCCCGCAGCAGCTCGGCCACATCGGGGTTCTTCTTCTGGGGCATGATGGACGAGCCGGTGGAGTAGGCGTCGTCCAGCTCCACGAACTTGAATTCCCAGGAGCACCATAGAATGATCTCCTCGGAGAACCGGGACAGGTGCATCATCAGAATGGAGCAGGCCGAGAGAAACTCCAGGGCGAAATCCCGATCGGACACCGAGTCCAGCGAGTTGTCGGTGGGCTTGGAAAAGCCCAGAGCCTGTGCGGTCTGGAACCGGTCTACCGGGTAGGTGGAGGTAGCCAGGGCCCCCGCCCCCAGGGGGCACTCGTCCATCCGCGCCAGACAGTCCTCCAGCCTTGTCACGTCCCGCTTGAACATGTTGGCGTAGGCCATCATGGCGTGGGCGAAGGTGGTGGGCTGGGCCCGCTGGAGGTGGGTGTAGCCGGGCATGACCGTGTCCAGATTGGCCTCGGCCTTCCTGACCAGCACCTTCTCCAGGTCCAGGATCAGGCCGATGATGGCCTGGATCTCCTTGCGGACATACATCCGGAAGTCCACCGCCACCTGATCGTTCCGGCTGCGGGCGGTGTGCAGCCGCTTGCCCGTGTCCCCGATGCGTTGGGTGAGGATGGTCTCGATATTCATGTGGATATCCTCGTTCTCCAGGGAGAACTCCACCTGTCCGGCCTCAATGTCGGCCAGGATGGCCTTGAGGCCGTCAATGATCTTCTCGGCCTCGTGCTCCTTGATGATCCCCTGCCTGCCCAGCATGGCCGCGTGGGCGATGGACCCGGTGATGTCCTCCCGGTACATCCGGGCGTCAAAGGAAATGGAGGAGTTGAAGTCGTTGACCAGGGCATCCGTCTCCTTTTGGAACCGTCCGGCCCACAGTTTCATAGTATCGCTCCTTTTGCCTCGCGGAGTTTTGCCGTCCGCAGGCGGAAAAAGATATCAGACAGGGTCTCCGCTCAGAGCTTTCCCTGCTCCCGCAGGGCCTGGACCTTGTCGGGCAGGCCCCACAGGTTGATAAAGCCCTGGGAGTCCGTCTGGTCGTAGTCGCTCTCCCCGAAGGTGACCAGATCCTCGGAGTACAGGGTGCAGGGGGATGAGATGGAGGCGGTGATAAGGTTGCCCTTGTAGAGCTTGAGCTTCACGGTGCCGGTGACGTACTTCTGAGTGTCCGTGGCGAAGGCGGTGAGGGCCTCCCGCAGGGGGGTGAACCACTTGCCGTTGTAGACCAGGTCGGCGAAGTCTACCGCCAGCTTCTGCTTCATGTGCTTGGTGTCCTTGTCCAGGGTGATCTGCTCCAGCACCTCGTGGGCCCGGTAGAGGATGGTGCCGCCGGGGGTCTCGTACACGCCCCGGTCCTTCATGCCTACCAGCCGGTTCTCCACGATGTCCAGCAGGCCGATGCCGTTGGCGCCGCCCAGCTCGTTGAGCCTGCGGATGAGGTCGCTGGCCTTCATCTTCACTCCGTCCACGGCCGCGGGCCAGCCCTTCTCAAAGTCGATGGTGACATAGGCGGGGGCGTCGGGGGCCATGGCGGGGGAGACCCCCATCTCCAGGAAGCCGGGCTTGTCGTACTGGGGCTCGTTGGCGGGGTCCTCCAGGTCCAGGCCCTCGTGGGACAGGTGCCACAGGTTCTTGTCCTTGGAGTAGCTGGTCTCCCGGCTGATCTTCAGGGGGACGTTGTGGGCCTCGGCGTAGTCGACCTCCTCGTCCCGGCTCTTGATGTCCCACTCCCGCCAGGGGGCAATGATCTTTATTTCGGGGGCAAAGCGCTTGATGGCCAGTTCGAAGCGGACCTGATCGTTACCCTTTCCGGTGCAGCCGTGGCAGATGGCGTCGGCACCCTCCTGCTTGGCGATCTCCACCAGCCGCTTGGCGATGATGGGCCGGGCAAAGGCGGTGCCCAGCAGATAGTCCTCGTACTTGGCCCCCATCATCATGGAGGGGATGATGACCTCGTCCACCATCTGGTCGGTCAGGTCCTCGACGTACAGCTTGGACGCACCGGTCTTGATGGCCTTCTCCTCCAGGCCGTCCAGCTCGGCCCCCTGTCCCACGTCGCCGGAGACGGCGATGATCTCGGGGTCGTTGTAGTTCTCCTTCAGCCAGGGGATGATAATGGACGTATCCAGACCGCCGGAGTAGGCCAGGACGACTTTCTTGATCTCAGACATGTTGATGACCTCCTGTGGGGCGGCGAGGCCGGCCGCCCAGCTGATGTGTTCCCAGTATAATCCAACCCGTATAAAAACGCAATAGTCATTCTGTATAAATATTCATAATATCGGAGTTATAACAGTTAATAATTTTTATATATTCGTTATAAGAATAGTATAGTGAATAAATAGCCAATTCAAACAGACGGAACAGGAGCCGGAAGCATTCCGCAGGCGGAACGGCAGCGGACCGGGATGAGCGGCGCTCATCCCGGTCCGCTCTGCGGTATTTACTTCAGCAGGGGATCCTCAAGATCCCGGAGCATCCGGTCCAGCGCGGTGATGCCGCCCTCGGCGGTGTACCACACGGCGGGATGGGCCAGGTAGACGATCCTGCCGTCCCGGTAGGCGGCGGTGCCCTTCATCAGCTCGTTCTCCACCACTTCCTGGGCCAGCTTGGCCCCGTCGGTGCCAATGGCGGCATCCCGGTCCAGAACAAAGAGATAGTCGGGGTCCTTGTCCACGAGGAACTCGAAGCTGGCCTCGTTGCCGTGGGTGGAGGTGCCGGGCTGGGCGTCCGCCCCCACGTTGGCAAAGCCCGCTTCCCGGCCGATGAGGGAGCAGCGGCCGTCGTTGCCCAGCACATTGAAGCCGCCGCTGGTAACCAGGCCCACACAATGGCGGTTCGGCCTTCGGAAAAGGAGGCCAGGGCCGCCACGCGGCTGTCAAAGCCGGTCATGAGTTCCCCGGCCGTGTCCTCCAGGCCGAACAGGGAGGCGATGGCCCTGGTGTTCTGCCGTACGCTCTCCACCACACCCAGGTCACTGTCGGTGGCCAGATAGACCACCGGGGCGATCTGGCTGAGGGCGTCGTAGCTGCCGGCCAGCCAGCCCCCAATGAAGATCACGTCGGGGCCACAGGCCATGACGGCCTCCAGGCCGGCCTCTTTTTCGACAAAAGTACTGAAAACTCGGAGGCTTCAATAGTAGATGGACAGAGGCCGGCCCGCGATGGTCATGATCTTGAAGTCCACCTGGTAGAGCTCCGACAGGGTTTCTTTGGTCATTACCTCCTCCACAGTGCCGAACTTGGCGACCCTGCCGTCCTGAAGAGCGCAGATGTAGTCGGAGTAGAAGGCGGCCTAGTTGATCTCGTGGAGAACCAGGATTACCGTCTTGCTCAGCTCGTCGCACAGCCGCCGGACGGTCTTCATGAGATTGGCGGCGTGGTGGATGTCCAGGTCGTTGGTGGGCTCGTCCAGCAGGACATACTCGGTGTCCTGGGCAATGACCATATTCAGGGCAACGGGACTTTCCCTTTCCGGGGCCAGCACCTGCGTCACCTCCCAGGGAAGCATGACAGCCTCATACCGGATGTTGGCCGTGCCCAAGTCCAGGCCGGACTGCTGTATGCCGCGCTTGAGCTACTGCTCAGAACAGGGCAGGGTCAGCCATGTGGTCTCGCTTGATCCCTCCGGCGCATTCTTCGGGAAAATACCCACCACCAGCATGGCAGGCTGACAGAGATAGCATGGGAAGTGCTGGCCATCGTAGTGGTGTTCCAGCTTCATGTCGTTGTCATAGACCACGCCGCAGGGGGTGACGCAGGTGCTTTCACTGTTGAGGATCAGATCCAGCGCCGCCTTGCGGGCATCCAGCCGTTCCAGCTCCTCAGTGCTGCAGCTCCCGCCGTTCAGGGGCATATAGTGCCGGCGGCCAATGTCCTCCAAATCGGAAAAGTCTGTGATGATCCTGGCCTGCTGACACCAGAAGGTCAGGTTGATTAGGTCAGTCATCTCGAACAGGCCCCATTTCACTGTCATCGCCTGGAATTTGGCGGCTTCATTGATGTCAGAGCTGTCCAGCCGCTTGGCCAGATAGTCCAGCTCGTCCACGTTGACCGCTACCTTCTCCAGCCGCTTCAGGATGAGAAAACTGCTGTTGAGCTCATCCACCCGGCAGTCCCGGCCGACCGGGTCACCGATACCCAAAGAGGCCAGGGCTGCCACCGTGTCGTCATAGGCGCCCCGGGGGATGGGAAAAGGGACTGTGAGCTGGCCGTACTCCGGGTGCCGCGAATTACTCAGGACTGCGTGCATCATCCGTTTTCCCTCCCGTATGGATTTTTTTCATCCTAGTCCGCAGGCATTCCCCGGCGGTGCTCCAGCAGAGGAAGCCATGGGCTGGGTAGGGGCAGCCCCGGCACAGGTCTGAGCGGGTGCACACCGGCACAGGCGGAGCGTCCGCCGGATGATCCGGGGCGTACAGCTTGTGGGTACAGGAGGCAAATAAATGCCGGGCATAGTAAAAGGCGGCGCCTTTGTCGGCGCCGCCTTCACATAGACTGTTCAATGCTTGGTCCCTCTTTTTGTAGTTGATTTTGCTTCGGTTCGGGTAACTGGGGATCGGATCTGGTCCAGAATGCGTTGGCACCGGAATTCCTGCCGATAGGAGGCGGGGCCCTCGCCGCATAGGAAGCCCTGTGCCGCCTGGCGCAGCTCCTCCAACCGCTCCCGGTCAAAAACCTGCTCCCTGGCCATCAGCCCGGAGCGGAAGGTGAAGTCCTCCTTGGCGGTTTGGTAGTCCTCCATGTAGTAGTGGCCGTTGCTGACGCCTCTCCGGTCATAGTCCCAGGCCCAGGTGACGAATTGAGCCCCCAGCAGGGTCTTTTTCCCGGCCAGTACCGTACCGTTGAATTCTGCCAGCACCCGGTAGCCGTCTGCCAGGCTCTCCGCCTTCAGCGGCGGGGCCGTCTCCAGGAGCTTCATGTACTTCATTATCGTCCCCGCCGCCTCCGTGACCTAGGCCAGGGTGGCCTTTGCCCCGTCTGTGTCCACCTAGTTGGGGTCATACCGGGCAGCACCGCGCTCCGTGACCCGGCACAGGGCGCGGCCGTTCCACTCCGCTGGGAGCAGGCCGTCCTCCTCCACCGGCCGGGGTAGCAGCTCCCGCCGCCGCAGGGCGCAGGACAGCTCCTCAAAATAGGTTTCTTTGGTCATGCGCTTTTACCTCCTTTTCCGTGCAAAACGCCCTTTTTCAATGGCCGCTCCTGAGCTGCTGCTTGTGAACGCCATCATGCCATCTTATCCACGAAAAAGCTATTCAGCAAAGCGGACATAAAAGTGTGTGCCCTTTTTGAATTCGCCGGGCAGCAAAAAAGCGCCGGCCTGCTGGTTGACGAAACCAACAAACCGGCGCACTAATTTTTGTATATCATTTTTTCGGATTTTTGTGCCCTGACTGTGTTCAAATAGGGCGCTGATTCCTGTTGGGGGCTCGGAAACTGGGGCAAGCCAGGGGAAGGTCCCTCCGAGGCCCCGGAATACCTCGAAAATATCTTTTTTAGAACACAAATTTCAGGAAAATAAAAAAGCCGCACCCTCTGATACTCTAAGCGTCCCGCTTAAAATATCCAGATTGGTGTGGCTTTATGGAGCTGGAAACGTGACTTGAACACGCGACCTGCTGATTACGAACCGTATTAGGAGTGACAAACTGGCTCCGTTGAGCGCTTTTGCGGCCTGTTTAGCCCGGAGCCGCGTCTGCTTTGACACGGTTCCCTCCGTTGCTTCCCTCCGCTCCGTTTCCTGTGTGGGTCACGGTGTGGGTCGGCGGATTTTCCGTTCAGGATCTGCGTCGCTATAAACAAAAAGAAGGCCTCATGCCCCAAATTCAGAGAGAAGAGGCCACACTGTCATCACTAGCTCAACCCACTTACTGCAAACCAGGATTTCTGGGGACACCAGTTTACCCACCCTTGGGTGGGGCAAGCAGAGCACCTGGCTTGCCGCAAGCGGCAGCCTGGCACATTTGCAGGCGTAGCCCGCACCCACTCCGGGAGGAGAGCCGAACGACCACAGGAAAGCCCCTGTCGCGGACGTGTCGGCCCTGTGTACCGCTTTTTGGGTGGGAGGCCAGCGCCTCTTCGGGGGCATTTGGGCAGCGTTGGGCTGAGTGTGAGGCGGCCTCGTGGCGCTCCCGCTATCGGGAAGCTTTACCTACCTGACCTGCTCTGCTTGGGAAAGTTTTAGTATTTTCAGAAAAGAGGGAGTAAGAGATGCGGAGTGCACGGCAAAATAAGCGCAGAAAGGCAGGCTGAACAACCCTTTTCGAGTTATCCAGCCTGCCCTTTGCTCCGGTTTAGTTTATAACAGCTTGATACTATTCCGACCGATCAAGAAGGAATCAGTGAATGACCTTCTGCTCCTTCACAATATCCCAAAGGATTGCATCCACCTTGTTGTGAAGGACGTCGTGCTGCAGGCGGTACAGGTTCTCCACAGTGACCTTGATGTCATTGTGGACAAAACCCTCCACGTTGGTGGCCCGGATACCCTTTTCCGCCATCATCATGGCCTCCAGGCAGCCAAACAAGGACGTGAACATCCGGAAAGCGCAGGAGGGCTTGGCACCATCGCACACCACACCGGCCATATGGATCATGCAGGTGCACAGCATGTCATTGATTTGCTTGGGACTCAGGCCGTGGAGGAAGGCAACACCAGCGGCGGAGGCAGGTGCGCTGGTGGCGGCGCAGGAGCAGGTGGGGGGCATGTAGACATATTCCTTGGAGAGATACTTCAGATATGTATTGACTAGCAGCCCGAAGGCGACCGCGCGGTAGCCGTCCTCCTCCGAGCACTTGCGGTACTCCGCACAGGCCCAGGGGCCCATGACAACCATAGCGCCCTGGTTGCCGCTGGCAGTGCTGACCATGGCGGGATAATCACTGCCGCCCATGCGGGCATCCGCACCGGCGGTGGCCCAGATGAGGATATGGGTGATCTCGTCGGGTGCCACGAAGCCGCTTTCAATATTGTCCATCAGTACCCGGGCAGTCTGAATCCCACGGGGATTGTCGATACCGTCCTGCGCCAGGATCTTATTCATGGCCACGGCCTCCTTGGCACGGCCAAATTCGCTGATATCAGCGGTTTTACACCAATTGTAGATGTTTTCGATGGTAAACTCATTCCAGTCTACATCATTGGCTGGGATGAGCATCTCAGTCGTGGGGCGGCGGTTGTCCACCAAAACCTTGCCGTCGACCTCCAGATACGTCCAGGTGTGGTGTTCATCCTCAAAAATTACAGTGGCTACGTGCTCATCGGTGGTAAGGGTCAGCTTGAAATACACCTGCTTGCCGGTGCTGTTGTCCATGTCAAGGGTGAACTCCGCATTCTTCACCAGTTCTTCGGCGGCCTCCACATCCTTGGGGGTGATGTTGTGCAGCACCTCCTTGCAGGCATCGGCGTCACCGTTGATAATGCCCACTGCAGAGGCCAGGAACGCGCCGGTCTTCCCGCCAGTCTTGGGAATGCCAACGGCCTGTACGCCGGTCACCATGAGCCCGCAACCCACCATGTCGACCCGCAACACCTTGCCGGGTGCGTGCTTACGGGTGATTGCACCTCCCAGCGCAAACATCATCGGTTCGGTACATCCCAGAGCGGGGGAGGCTTCCTTGTCCAGAAGTTCTCTGAAGATCGTCTTGCTCATGCTTCGTTCCATCCTTTCAGTTCAATTTTATTTTAATGCAAATTGCATTTTTAACATTTAGTTTAGATCTTTCCTGTTTTAACATAGCGTTGGATCTGTTCCACACTCTTGCCAGTGAGCCCCAGCTTTTCGGCCGAGCGGCCGTTGGCAAACCAATCTGTATCGTGGGCCACACCAATCAGGGTGATAACCGCATCCATAATGGGGGTGTCAACCCCCGCCAAGTCCCCGATAGAGGCCCAGCAGACCAGTGCGACGGGGATGTCCTCTGTGAGATAGCGGTAGTTGATATCATTGGGACCGGCAATGGAGGTCAGCGCATGGCAGCCATGGCCCATAGCATACAGGGGTTCCCAATTATCAATCTTTTCCACCCCGGCGAAGTCCTCCAAAGCATGGATCTGGTAGCCCAAAGCCTTGCCGACGGCCAGCCTCTCCCGGTTGAGCAGTACGTCGATCTTGAGACCAGAGGGCTGGAAACCGTGCTCATACAGGAAGAAGGTGAAGTCTGGTTTTTCGATATTGCTTAGATTGACCAGGCAGGGACCGGGGTGCACGGTAGGGTTAATCAGGCTTAGGCCGCATTCAAGCACGTCCGCGTAGAGACCTGGGAAGTCATAGAGATCGGTTTTGATCTGGTTGAAGTAGCGGTCGGCCGCACTAGCCGGGAAAAATGCGATAGGGGCAAGATGGCGCTCAAACATCCGTACCTTACCGGGACCTGCCAGCCTTGTGCTGAAGGGGGGGATGGTGGATTCCACAAAGATGGGGCAGGTTGGGTCATCCCCCCACACATTCTTGTAGATGAGGGAGGCCATGCAGCCGTTGAATGTGACCATGATCTGCTCTGCAGAGGTATGGCCCTTCAACATCTGCGCATACTCCTGATGGTGGCTGCCCGTCACGCATACGATGATGTAATCGGCCTGGCCGACCGCCTGGTCGATATCCGAGGTGATTATGTCGATGCGTTCCCGTGCTTCCAATGCACCGACGCACTCAATGACCTGGGTATCTGCGAAATCGCGGAATCGATGGATGAGGTTTTCCGGCGCAAACAGCCGCACTTCATGTCCGCTGGCTTTTAGGTCGACCGCAATGGTCTGCGCGATGTTGCCGGTTCCAAGGACAGCAATTTTTTTCAAGGCGGGATCTCCTTTCTTGCATGAAAAAGTCATGGATGGGATGCAGATATGGGATATGAGATGAGCGGGCAGTTTCATCTATGCGTTGGTATTTGCGGACAGGGCTGCATGCGGAGGCTGATTCTTATAGTGGATTTTTTAGAATTATTTTCTCCTATCTGAGAAAGATACTAGCACAGTTGCCTAGCCGTGTCAATCCTAAAATTTAATTTAATAGAAAAAATGCCGAATTTTTCTCATGTAAGAAAAATTCGGCATTTCTTAACTTGTGCGTATGGTATGCTCCGTTTTTAAATTAAGAGAAAACACACGACCGTTTCTGACGTTCCGCAATTAATATAGCCATGCTCTTCATGGGCATCGAAATCGATCCCACATCCCTCAAATAAATGGTAGGTTTTGGGGCCGATTACCACATCTAATTCCCCTCGAAATACTATGCAATACTCTTTGTTGGAACTCTCATGGATAAACATAGGAGGATTGTAGTGGTACCCGGCCTTAAACACACCATAAAAAACCTGAACACCATCAAGCGGGGAAAATGGGAAAATATTATATAGCGTAAAAAGTCCGCTGTCATCAATCAAAGGAGTTGTTTTAGCAATATCCCGGACAGCATAATTGCTGTCAACTTCACCAGCTAAAGCATTGAGCGTAATTTTGAGCCCATTGGCGATCTTCCAAACAGTCGTAATGGTTGGGACAGATTCCCCACGCTCGATCTTACTCAGCATGGCTTTGCTGATCCCGGTCAATTCGGAGACATCATTTAGGTTCAACCCCCTTTTATCACGGATTGCCTTCAAATTTTCGCCCAGAGAAGAAAAATCATTCATTTTAACCGCCTTCTACGTTGGGGCATACTACCATCACCAGATCAGATAATTATAGCCGGACCCCATATAAACCAATATTACTCGTGATTTTGTTATTATAGATAAAATTTCTCTAAAAATCAAGAACAATCGGGCTGATTGCCATGTTGATGCAGTTCTGGGTGCGGTTTATGCCTTTGGCTTTTGAAAATTATGGCTGGGGTCTTTAAATTTGATCGATATCTTATTGACAACAGCAAAAATGTAGTATATATTAGAAATACGGAGCTGAAATTTTATTATAGTGGATATTTGGATTATTTCTCCCTGCTGACTGCCAAACCGCATGAGATGAGGGCAATCGTCACGGTATAAGGTAAAGTAGTACTTTTACACCGATTTCAATCATCTAAAAGGGGAGAACTATTCATGGGAAAAGAAAAGATGCGCATCGGCCTTTTGGCCTCTCTCGCTGGCGCCCTTTTAGCCTATCTCATTGGATCAGGAACGGCTAGTGGTCAGGAATCTATGCAGTATTTTACTAGCTGGGGTTCTGTTGGCGGGACATTGACAGTTATGGTAATCAATGCGGTCGTCATGTTCTGCACTTTCATGGCGTACACCTATGCCGGCCGCCATGGGACTTCTGATCTGGCCGGCGTATGTGAGTTCTACTGCGGCAAGGTGGTGGGAAAGCTGTTTACCGCCTTTGCATGGATCTTCAACACCTGTTGCTTCTTTTTCATGATTTCCGGGTTTGGCAGCACCCTAAATCAACAGTGGGGGCTTCCTCTCTGGGCCGGATACCTGATCGCCGTGGCGCTCGCCGTTGGAACAGCGGTTATGGGGCTGCAGGGAATTGTCAACATTATCGGTAAGATTGGACCCGTGGTGGTGACCTTCCTCTTCCTCTTGGGCGTGATCGCTGCATTCCGATTCTTTCCCCACATTCCGGATGGCATTGTACTAATCAAGTCCGGTCAGGTGGAGTTGCTTCAAGCTGGGGCTAATCCAGTTCTGGCAGGTCTCTCTTTCGGTGGATGCTCGATCCTCCTCGTGGCGGCGTATATGGCCAGCATTGGCAAGAAGTTGGCTGCGTATAAGAAAAAATATACCATTATCCTTTGTGCAATTGGCGCACTGGCGATAACTGTTACGGTCGGTATTCTGGGGCTTTGCCATCTGGGCAATGTGGAGCAATCCGCTACCGCCGCTATTCCCAATTTGCTGATTGCAAATGATATCTTTGGCGTGGCATCCAGCATTCTGGGCCCTGTGTTTGCAATTATTATTCTTCTGTCTATTTACAGCACTTTCTGCCCCATGCTGTGGACATGTGTCTCCACGATCATCAAAGACGAAAAGTCCTTCAAGTATAAGCTTACCTGTATTCTCTCCGGTGTCGGCGTATTTATTGTAGACCTGTTTATCCCTTATGAGACTCTGGTCAACGTAATTATGACCTACTGCGGCTATACCGGCAGTGTCGTGTTTATCGTGTTGACCATCCGCTGGATTATGGTTAGCAGGAAGGACAAGCTAGCTACCGCCTCTGGAAAAGTGGAACTCTCCTGAGCGGACACCCGACCGACTAGCTGGCGGGGGCAAAAATCATCATACAGTGAGCCAGCGCTTGAGACCGCTGCGAGTAGTGCTCAAGCGCTGGCTTTAGCGTAAATCTTCCAATAATCTGTGGCATCGGATTGGAATAGGCACTAGAAAACTGGGGGGATATTATTCGGGCTACTATAGTTATAATTATCAGCAAATGACCAGATCTTTCTGTCAACTTCTGTCAACCTCACATATATTTTGATTTACTTCCATTGCAAAAGGTTCTGTAGCCATCAATCCGACAATAATTTAGGTACATTTTCAGTCTACATGACCTTCCCATTTGCATTACCACTAGGGGTAACAATTGCCGTATATTTGTTTAGCCTTTGGGCGGGTAAGCGGCAGCCTGGTACATTTGCGGGCGTGGCCCGCACCCACTTTTGACCAGAGACGTCCGGCAGACTCAGGCACGAGGCAGTCAAACTGGAGAACGCCTCTGTCGCGGCCGTGTAAGCCCTGTGTGCCGTTTTTGGAATGAGGATAGAGACGGTGCCCATGTCGAGGGTATTTGGACAGCACTGGGCCATGTGTGAGGCGGCGGCTGTCCGGGACAGTTATGACTCAATGATCCTGCACATCCAGAGCATCCGATTCCAGAAGAAGAACGCCTCCGGGAGCCCGGTTTCGGGCCCTTTGGGGGCGTTCGATTTTCGTACTAGGATAAAGGACCGCGGCGGTGAACCGCCGCCGGTCCGGTCACAACGCCCCGCAGTGCGGGGCGTGTCAAGGGGTTGCGGGTTTCACCCCAGAAAAAACTTAGGGGGTCGCTACGGGCAGGTTCCGGAGTTTTAGGTGGTCGGTGGTTTTGAGAAAGTCAGTGTTCCCAGCCGGTTCCGGCCTTTTTGACCGCCGCTGTGGACCAAGAGCGCAGAACTTGCGCCGCAAAACAAAGAGAGACCTCTTTCCTCCAGCACAAATGCGATGCCGTTGACAAAGAGATCTCCAGTCGCGGCCAAATGATAAGGATCTGTTAACTCTGCCGGTTTGGGGTGGCCATTTTCTTCCTTCTGCGGTATTGTGTGGTGCTGAGAAGGAGGTGAGCCACATGGCGAAGAAGCGAGCCAACGGCGAGGGAAATATCCGAAAGCGCAGCGATGGGCGCTGGGAGGGCCGGTATACCGCCGGATACCACCCGGATACCGGCAAGCGGATCATCAAAAACGTGCTGGGCAGGACCCAGGCCGAGGTGAAGGCGAAGCTGAAAAAGGCCATTGAGGAGGCCGGCAGCCTGGACGTGGCCAAGGCAGGAAAATACACGGTGGCCGAGTGGCTAAGGCTGTGGTTTGAGGTCTACGCCAAGCCCAACCTGCGGTTCTCCACGGCGGAGTATTACCGCCGAGGCATTGAGCTGCACACCATCCCCTACATCGGGGAGGTCAAGCTCAACCAGCTGACCACCCGGCAGATCCAGAACCTTTACCGGGAGCTGCAGCAGAACGGCCGCCGCAGAGCCGCGCAGAAGAGCAAACACCCTGGCCTGAGCAGCTCCACCATCCGGGGCGTCCACACCATGCTCCACAGCGCCCTGGACCGGGCGGTGAAGGAGAAGCTGCTCCTCCACAACCCGGCCGAGGACTGTGTCGTGCCCAAGCTCCAGCGGCAGGAGATGAGAACCCTGAAGCCGGAGGACATGAGGGCCTACCTGGAGGCGGCGGAGCGGCGGGGTGTACTGGCCCTGTTCTACCTGGAGCTGGTCAGCGGCATCCGGAAGGGCGAGCTGGCCGCCCTCCTCTGGTCTGACCTGGACGCGGAACACGGCACCATCTCGGTGAGCAAGCAGGTGGGGCGGAACGCCCAGGGGGAGTTGACGGTCTGCCAGCCCAAGACATCCAACTCCGTCCGGGAGATCTCCATTCCCCGGGAGGCGGTGGAACTGCTGGTGCAGGAGCACCAGCGGCACCCGGAGAGCCACTATCTGTTCCCATCCCCCAGGACCGGCGGCATGTATCACCCGGACTCCATCGTGAACCTCCACAAGAAGATCCTGAAGGACGCCGGGCTGGAGTACATCAGATTCCATGATCTCCGCCACACCTTTGCCACGGTGGCGCTCCAGAGCGGTGTGGATGTAAAAACGGTGTCCGCCATGCTGGGCCACTATGACGCCGGATTTACGCTGCGCACCTACACCCACACCAACCGGCGGATGCAGGAGAAGGCCGCCGAAAAGATGGGGAATTTCATGGCGCAGGTGCTGTAACACAGAACAGCAGAAAGGGCCGGAGAGGACGAAAATCCTCTCCGGCCCTTTCCGGTTATTTCGGCTTGTGGGTCACGGTGTGGGTCAAAGTCTGACCCACATTTTGACCCACACCGTATTCCCGCAAAAAGTGACAAAACCGGCGGAAATCATCCGATTTCCGCCGGTTTCTGGATGACGACTACAAAAAAGATACATATCTGAAAGAAGATTGATACTGACTTCTAGGACGAGCACTGGGCGATTTATGACATTGTGGCGGGTACCTTCCTGATTGGTGAGCCTGGGGCAGGAGAGTTTCGCGTCCCTGTCCCCGGACATAATCCAGAAGTACACCGAACAATTCAAGCGGTCGGAGCTGTTCGCCAGCATCAACGGGCAGATCGTGTCCGTTCCTGTAGAGCCGGAAGCCCACTGCACACGGCGGAAATAACCCTGGAGGACGGCTATAGGGGATGATCGATGAAATCATCAACAACGGCCGCCACAGGGAGGAACTGGAGAAAGCCCAAGATGAGGTGCGCAGGATCACGCTTAAGAAAAAGTCCTCCATCCGGGAGCGGTTGGAGGATACAAAGTAAGAGCGCACGGAGCGGAAAGCCCCGGATAAGCCCGCCCCGTAGAAGAAATCTCCGGAGTTGGGCGATTTATGAGCCGGAGCAAGAAGTGGCGTCTGGAACGGGCATTCTTCCTGGGTAAGAACGTCCATTCCAGACGCCACTATAACAAGCTCTGCAAAGGCTGCGTTCATCCCTGCAAGCAGAGTTTCTGGGTGATGGTATCCTGCCCGCACTATCTTTCCCTCCGTTCCCCAAAGTGCAGGAATTAGGGTTCAAAACGGGAGAAAAAAGACTGTGACGGCTTTTCCGTGTAGGAACAGTATGATTTCCCATATAGGGCGGCAAGGTGTTTCTGTATAGAAAAACACCGGATTTTCACCTTTAGACAAAATGGGAACGCCATCATCGAATCAACGTAGCCCGGTGATAGAACTCATTTTTGTTGGCTATGAACTGCGATAATGGAAATGTTGTGTTAGTACGGAGAAAATGATATAATAATTAAACAATCAATATTTTTAACAGGGACAGCCGCCGCAAAAGTCAGGGAATCCCTATCGCTATTAAACTAATACAAAATTATTTGTGGAAAGAAGTTGGACTTCTATGGAAAGCCGGTTATAAAATCCACTTTATATGATATTCCAAGGGAAACATTTCAAATGCCCCTTTATCCTAAATCCCAAGGGCACGACCAGTTGCGAGGTGCTAAATGGTGGAATGGTTCTGGTTTTTCAGTAATACATAAGTAAGCTAGGTCGATCTAGCTTCTAAGCGCATCGAATTCGACACGGTTAAAATCGGAGTTGTAGAGGGACTCTCATACGCCAAGAAACTCGATCGTATTCCGGCTCTGCATCCAGTTCTGGATAATGTATCTGGGGTTATCACTGTCCTTCACTTTTGCGATATCGGTCAGGCTGATATAGTCGTCCCGCTCCATATTCCATTGGATACTAACTTCTGTGCCTCGTACAATCAGTTTATCCATCTGCCATTCGCCCCCCGCATTTCAAATGGTCCAGCAGCCCTTGGCAACCGGCCAGCACATCCCGCCAGGTGGCGTCGAAGTCGTCGGTGTACCAGGGGTCCGCTACCTCCTGCTCCGGGCGGCCGGCGTATTCCATCAGGAGGTGCATCTTGTCGTTGAAGTCGCCGCCGCAGATATGGTACATGTTTCGGAGGTTGGCCCTGTCCATCCCAATGAGCAGGTCGTATTCCTCGTAGTCGCTGTTGCGGAGCTGGCGGGCGGCGTGGCCGTCGCAGGAGATGCCGTGCTCCGCCAGCTTCCGCCGGGCCGGGGGATAGACCGGATTGCCGATCTCCTCCCGGCTGGTGGCCGCCGAGGCGATCTGGAACTGGTCCTCCAGTCCCGCCTTCTTCACCAAATCCTTCATTATATACTCGGCCATCGGGCTCCGGCAAATATTGCCGTGACACACAAAAAGGATCTTCTTCATGCTCCAGACACTCCACACACACTGTATTTCCCTCAGTATAGCAGGAATCCGGCTGTTCGTCGAGTGTGGATTGCAGCCAAACTCCGGCCTGGACCTGCCCCAACAGCTCTGCCTTGGTCCAGCTGCGCTCCAGCGCGGCCCGGAGATACCAGGCGCGCTCCCGGCTGTCCTCACATTCTTCCAAAATCGCCGCATTCTGCGTCCAGCCCAGCTTCAGGGCCAGCGCCAGGAGTTCTGGGTTATCGGCGTAGGCCCGGTAGAACTCCCGCATCCGGCGCAGGTTTCGGGGGGAGAATCCCTTGGACTCCGGGTAGTTCTCCTGGAGATACTCAGCGGCCATCACCGCCGCGCCCTTCTCCGGGTGGGCACAGACGGCCCTGCCAATCTCGAAGTACAGCTCCATCTGCGGAAGCTCCGCTCCCATGAGCTGATCCAGTGTCCCATACATGGCGCTGTAATCTGTGGGTTTCCGGGTATTCATGCGCTTCTCCTTTCCGGCGCCCTGCGCCTGATTTGATCTGACCGCAAAAGGGAGCACAACGCTTGCTGCGCTGTGCTCCCTTTCATCGTCAACTATATGAGTGTCTGGAAGATGCCGCTCTCCAGGGCCACCACGTCCTCCATCGGGATCTCTGTCCCGTCTGCCAGAACCAGGATCCGTTCCAGTTCCCGGAACTTCTTCAGCCGGCTGGTGGCGGTCAGGTAGGCCCCGCCGTCTTTTCGCTCATCCGGCTGGAACCAGGTAATTGTGATCTCTGGCTGCTCGTCCATGTGTTCCAGCAAAACCGCCTGTTTTCTGTCCAGCTCCGCCCTGGTGTCCTCGTCCAGCTCGATCCTCTGCTCCGTCAGCCGGGCGGTCTCCGCAATGGCTGCTCCATGGCCGCTGAGGGCGGCGAAGGGGCTGAAGATGGCGGCCCGGTCGTGGATAGGCATCCGGGGGTGCCGCTGGGAGGTGGGATGCGGGAGGTTTATGATGTCGTCGTATGGCCCGCTCACGCCTGATGCCCTCCGATCGTCTGATTGCGTTCCTTGGCCGTGGCGCCCTCCTCCAGGCTCATCCCCTTGAGGATGGCGTTCTTGCCGTACCGCTTCTTGATGCCCAGCATGGCCTCCTGGAGCTTTCGCTCCCGGGCGTGGGCGGCCTCGTCCGCCTGCTCCCGCGCCTCTCTGGCGGCGTAGTCGGTGAACATGTCCAGCTGTTCCGCCTCGTGCGCCTTAGGGGCCTCCGCCTCATCCAGCAGCTTGTTGGCGCTGATGCTCAGGCGGCGGATCAGCAGGTTCCTGTCCACAATCCGGTCGTAGAGGGTGGCCGCCGCTTTTTGCAGATCGTTGGCGGACGAGGTATAGGGGAAGTTCTCCGTCCCCACCGCGTGCTTGGGGATGCTCCGCCCGTAGCGGTCGGTGGTCACCGGGCCGTGGTAGCTCTGGCGGCGGCGCGGGTCATCCAGGTTCTCCCGGTCATAGCCCACAGTGA
>OOCU01000438.1_pt1 | contig 37175 bp, 20 predicted proteins | sample 1671781 | NCBI WGS metagenome assembly OOCU01 (sample SAMN06348192, study PRJEB24527) | human gut metagenome | reverse complement strand
CAAATTTTACTTTCAGGTGCCAATATAAGCTCTTTTGATGGCACGAAGTTGGCTGAATATCGTGGCAACAAGATTGGTTATCTATTTCAAGATTTTGCTTTACTTGATAATCTAACTGGTAAAGAAAATATTATATTGCCTTTATCAATTCATAATATTGACATTGTTACAGCGGAAAAAAAGCTAAAAGATATAGCAGATTTTCTTGGAATTACAGACGTTCTTTCTAAATTTCCGTCACAAATGTCGGGCGGTCAAAAACAACGCGTAGCTGCTGCACGTAGTTTGATTTCTGACCCCGATATTATTTTGGCTGATGAACCTACAGGTGCATTAGATACAAAATCAGCACGTTTACTCATGGAGAAGTTACAGGAAATCAATCTTAGGCGTGGACGCACAATCCTAATGGTCACGCATGACCCTAACGCCGCGAGTTTCTGTTCTCGTATTTTGTTCATTCAAGACGGTGTTATTTTCCATGAGTTACGTCGTAAAATTCCAAATGAAACACAGGAAGATTTTTATGCACGTATTTTACAAGTGATGGCTCAAATGGGGGGAGGAAGTGCAAATGTTCTTTAATCTCACATGGCGAAACGCCAAACGGAGCCGTAGCGAAAACCTAATTTATTTTCTGACAATGATAACAGCCGTAGCAATGTTTTATATAGTGCTTTCTCTTGGACAACAGGACGTAATACGTTTTTTAAGTGAAATTGAGAGCGACGCAGTAGAACGGTTGCTTACTAATCTTTTACCGACGGTTTATCTTTGTGCTTTATTATTTGTGTTCTTTCTCGTAGTATTTGCAAACAAATATCAACTTGAATGTCGTAGTCGAGAACTGGGGCTTTATTTGATGTTTGGAATGACAAAGATTAAATTATTTATTCAAATAATGACAGAGGGGCTAATCACGTCGTTTTTAGCTCTTTTAGGAGGGCTTGTATGCGGTGGCTTTTTATCCGAAGCTATAAGTCTTACAACCGCGCGTTTAGTAGGGCATGGTATCATTACACACCAATTAAGTTTTTCTGTAAGTGCCGCTATTTTCACATCGTTAGGCTTCTTGATTATTCAGTTTGTAGCATTGTTTGTTCTATGCGGAAAGCTGTTCCGTAAAGAGCTACATCAACTTGTTTATGGAGAGATGGCGAAAAAGCAACGCACAGGGAATCCATATGTAAGTTTCGTATCGTTTGCTATAGGCACCGTAATTTTGCTTGTCGCGTACTGGATTGTTGTAGAGCATTTTATGGCTGCGAGTGGGGCAATGCTGCTTATTGCCGTTTTACTTGGAATTATCGGAACAATTCTATTTATTCGAGGACTTGCAAGAATTTTGAGTATATGGGCAGCTTCTATAAAACACAAAGCCACAAGAGGACTTTATGTATTTACTTTACGGCAGTTGCATGAAAATGTCGTTAATAAATATATTTCAATCAGCGTAGCGTCCATTCTGATGATGCTTACTATTATGTTAATTACCGACGGCTCAGTGCGCATAATGTCATATGGAAGTGAATTGACACGAGGTACTTCTGTTTATGACTTTACTGTAATGGGCAACGACCAAATTGTTGAGAAGTATCTTTCCAACGAACAAATTCGTCCTTATGTATCAAATCTGAACCGTATGGAAATAGGAAATATAAAATCCACTGCTTCGGATGGGATAAGTTCTCCTGTTGATTGGTCGAAATTTAGGAAACAAATCGTGCAGCATTTACCTCAAGATGTAGTAGACCCTGCCACACAAGAAGATGGTATGTATAGTTTTGGCTCCGACCAACCTGCTGCCTTAAACCTTTTAGGTCTTATTGATACTGGTAGTTCTTCTCCTTATTTGCTTCCTGTATCTTCCTATAATCGGTTATTGGATGCCGCGGGAGAAAAACAGATTAGCCTTGGGAACAATGAAGTTGTCTATTATCTCAACCCAGATTTTTTAGGTAATGCTCAAGATGAAACGGTTACACTGTTAAATCAAATTGCAGCAGACGCACAGGCGAATAATGAAGCGTTGCTTTCTATCAACGAAAGACCATTTTATCTTGTTCCCTCTGTACCGATGAAAGGGTTGACCGCAGATGAAAATATCAAGATTATAACTGCATTGATTGTTTCAGATGAGATATATTCAGAATTTGTAAATTCAGACACTTGTATGGTTTATTGGAACTTTTGTATTCCTAATGAACTTGTTGAAACAAAAGGTTTAATGTTACCGATTATGGAAGCTCGTGATTTGTTAAAACCATCTGGTCTATATTACGAAAGCTATCTTAATAATTTTGGGCGACAATTATTTTATGTTATTTCCGGAAGTTATACAACACTATACATGGGATTTATGTTTTTGATTATTGCGTGTGCATTACTTGCCCTGCAATTCTTGACGCAAATGCAAACTACAAAATCAAGGTATCTAACACTCTCTATTTTAGGAGCACGACGTGAACAAATTAAGCGTTCTATCAACCAACAAGTATTATGGTATTTCCTGCTTCCTCTTATATTAGCGTGTATCAGCGGAGCAGTAGGGATATATGCCATGCAGCTATATTTATATTCAGGAGCGGCACACCTTGAACAGTCCTATCCTCTTTTAATTGCTATGGCTGTTATTGTTGTTCTTGTTATGGTAATTTACGGTGTGGCTGTTGCTCGAACAGCTAATCGTGAAATAGGAAAGCTCAATTACAAGCCCAATTCTTAACAGGCTTATAAATATTATGGGAAAGGAGGCGGACATATTGGCAAAGATAGTTGTGGTTGAAGATGATGTTTATATGCGAGAAGAACTGTTGAACTTATTAGAAAAATCGGGATATGATACGATTGGATTATCGGATTTTGAAAACGCAGTATCAGAAATAGCAGCATATTTTCCCGACTTAATTTTGCTTGACATCAATCTTCCCTTTCGTTCGGGTTTTGAAATATGTAAAGAGTTGAAAGCTAAACAGATTGGTACGGTACTCGTATTGACTGCAAGAGATAAATTGCAGGACGAACTGCACGCATTAGACTTGGGGGCTGATGACTATTTAACAAAACCTTGTAATATGTCACGTTTACTTGCCCGAATTAAAAATCTTCTTCGACGTAAAGAAGAACAGGTACAGCAAGGGTTACTTGATGGAGGTGGTTTTTTACTTGACCCGAATACCTTTACAATTTATGTAGGGAATAGCTCTTACCTTATGCCACCGAACGAAGGAAAAATATTACTTGCTCTCTTGAAAAATAGCCCTAAGATTGTTTCTAAAAAAGAATTATGCATTAGACTATGGGGAACAGAAGAATTTATAGACGAAAATGCATTACAAGTAAATTTTACTCGGCTGCGAAAAACGCTTCGTGAATTTGGTCTTGAAGAACGTATAGAAACAGTGCGCGGTCAAGGCTACCGCTTGAAAGAGCAGGTGCGCTTATGAATAAGTTGAAAATACTTTTAATCTATATTTCCTCTAACCGGGTATGGATTATTACACTTGCCTGTTTGGACTTGTTCTTTATATTTCTTGCTTGGTTGGCTAACCCTGATTATTTTATAAATTATGCTGCATTGATAATTTTTGTGTCATTTGCCGCACTTGCTATTCCTCTTGCTATATCAATCAGAAAACGTAACAAGGCAGACGCTATTTTTCGGCGTTTTCTATTAGAGCCGGACGATACCAACGAATACTTACTGTGTGAAGCTGTTCCCGCTGTAATACGCCCTCTTATCTGTGAATTGGGAAAACATTTGAGGACGCAGCAAGAATATATCAACGAACAGAAAATTACAGTTACAGACTATGAACACTATGTTGAAAATTGGGTGCATGAAATCAAAAAACCACTATCCCTTATGACCTTGCTACTGGATAATCGAAAAGATGAAATGTCCCCTTTGGTTCATACTCGTATGCTTTATGTACGCGACCATACCCGACAGGATATAGAACAAATTCTATACTTTTCAAGGCTTGGGGCTACACATAAGGATTACTCTTTTGAGTCGCTTTCAATTCTTGGAACTTGCCGTGAAGCAGTTGAAGATAATTTAACGCTTCTTGAAGAAGCCGGATTTTCTATTGAATATACCGAAAACGATTATCAAGTGATTTCTGACAAAAAAGGTCTGATGTTCATTTTAGGACAGATAATCAGTAATAGTGTGAAATATGTGGGAAACAACCTTGCCCCACGGCTCATATTTTCCATAGCTGATAGTATGAATAGTGAACAGATTTCTTTATCTATCAAAGACAACGGCACAAGCATACCATTGTCTGACTTACCCTTTGTTTTCGACAAGGGGTTTACCGGAGATACGGGCAGTTACCTTAGTCGTTCTACAGGTATGGGCTTATACCTTGTTCAGAAAATGGCAACTGACTTATTTATCACGGTGGAGCTTAAAAACAATTCATACGGTGGAACAACCGTAACCTTGACGTTTCCAAAAGTGTAACGTCTATTTGGGAGGTAGTGAAATGCAGTTACAGAATGAAATAGTAAAAAAGCACACGCCAATAAAAAGCTTGCTCATTGATTGGTTAATTATATTTGGAACGTATCTTTTTATCCGCATATTCTTTGCCCTCTTTGGGCTTCATCAGAATATTGTCCTCTTGGGCTGTTGCCTTGCGATATTGCCCTATCTTTTTGGGGCGTTATATTTACAGAAATCCCACAAGCAATGTCAATTATGGCTTGCTGCATTGGCTATTTTAATACCGTCGGTCGTTGAAAAAGCAGCAATATATTTATTTGGTGCGTACTTATACAATTTAAGACCGATAAATGTTGTAGGAGTTATGGAAGCGATTAAGAGTAACGCACCATATACAAACTTCATTAAAAATCAATCAGCACAGAATTTAATAAATCTATCATATTTTAATTGGACATATATTCTATGCAGTATAGCTATTTCTGTTTTGGTTATCCTGCTTTTACATAAGACAAAACAAAAAAGTAATAAAGGATAATGAGAAATTTTTGAAATTGACATAGTATAGAACATCTGCCGGACGACGGCAAAGAAAAAAAGCCGTCGCAACGCAGACAGGTTTTCACGCGCCTATTCTATTTCGGCGGCTTTGATTTTCAGAGCCGCCGTTTCTTTTTATCTATCTAAATTCTAACGATAACTCTCCTACTAGATAAAGACATGGCGGTATCAAGGAGGTATCGTCATGTCCTTTTTCCTATGCCCTAATAGACTGTTATCAAAAAAAGCCATTACCCGCCAACGGGTTATTCTGGCTACATAGATGAACTCACAAATCATACATATACTTTTGATAATTCCTTTGCGCCTGTCTGCAATTTGCAGACGGGCGCATTTTGTATTTTATCAAAAAACTTTTTCAAAAAATTTCTAAAACCAACGTCCATTTTGAAGTGCGTTGGTTTGAGGGTTTACGAAAGGGGACATTTCAAACTCCACCGCTTTCGCGGCAGCGAAAGGAGGTGAGAACATGAACGAGCCTATTCGTACCCAATGGCAAATCCGTTGTGCTTTTAACGGCTTTTGCAAACTGGCGTTGAAGCGAGAAGCTATGAATGCCCACAGGGACACAAAGCAGCGACAATTACGCGAGGTTACTTTTTCTGACCTGTCGCCACTGGAAGAAAAACAGCTCTACGTCTGCGACGAGTATTTTGCAGATGATGAAGCAGAACAGTCTTTCGTTGTCGGCGGCAAAGAAATTACTGCGAAGCTGCTTGCCGAAGCCCTGCACAGTTTGCCGGAAGAAAAGCGGGAAACCGTACTGCTGTATTATTTCTTTGACATGAGCGAACGCGAGATTGCAAAGTTTTGTAATCTGTCAAGGACAACGGTACAGTCCCGCCGGACAAGCTCAATGAAGCTGTTAAAACGCTATTTGGAGGAAAAAGCCTATGACTGCACAGATTAGTAAATCAGAACAGGACGAACGCGGCTTGTTGCCTTACCCGGTAATCATAGCCGCTACTAAGGGCGACCCGGAAGCTATGAACATTGTCGTACAGCATTACGAAAGCTACATAGCGTCCCTGTCTATGCGAAAGCTGCGTGATGAGCGCGGAAATATCTATTGGGGCATAGATGAGGATATACGCGACCGCTTGCGTTCGCGTCTTATGCGGGCTGTCCTTTCATTCAAGGTTTGAGATAACCACAAGCAGCGTCCCCCTTTCCGCTGCCTGTTGACTTGACCTTACTTGCTCTTTGACAAAGAAAGCGACGCAAGATAACGGCGACGCAGTATAGGGCAAATCGGATACGTCCTTTTTGCGTTGAGCCATACGGCAGGTGCGCCATGACGCTTTTCTTCTATTGGAGAAAGTCGAGCGACCACCACCACGCCGGGGAACAAGTGTAGCGGCTTGTGGGCGACGACACGCACTAAGGGTAGACAAGCCTTTATAGCCATAGTCCGAGCGTTAAAAGCGTCGCAGGCATTGGGTAGAGCTGCCTTAACGGGCAGGGGTGGAACTCCCGCGAGGTTGTGCTAACAGCCGTCCGATTAAAGCCCCTTTTACTATTCACTTTTCCTAATATTGAAAGGGGGACGATACTATGAGTAACGCCGACGTGCCTATTTGGGAAAAATACACGCTTACGATAGATGAAGCAGCTAAATACTTCCGTATCGGAGAAAACAAGCTGCGTAAATTAGCCGAGGAAAATCCTGCCGCCGGGTGGGTTATTATGAACGGCAACCGTATTCAAATCAAGCGCAAACAGTTTGAAAAAATGATTGATACCATAGACACAATCTGATAGTGAAATTGAGCCTTGAATGTGCTATAATGGGATAAGCATATCAAGGCTCTTTCCGTCTTGGAAAGGAGCATTGAAAAATGTCAAAGAAAAGACGTGACAGCAAAAATCGAGTTTTGCGGTCGGGAGAGAGCCAGAGAAAAGACGGAAGATATGCTTACAAATATATAGATACCTTTGGTAATCCGCAGTTTGTGTATGCGTGGAAGTTAGTACCTACGGACAAGACCCCTGCCGGAAAGCGTGAGGATATATCCCTACGAGAAAAGGTAAAAGAGATACAGAAAGACCTTGACGACGGGATAGACACCATAGGCAAGAAAATGACGGTCTGCCAACTTTATGCAAAGCAGATACGCCACCGGGGAAATGTAAGGTACAATACGAAAAACGGACGCAAGCGGCTGATGAAGCTACTGGAAGAAGATAAACTTGGGGGCTGCCCGATTGACAGCGTGAAGCTGTCCGACGCGAAAGAATGGGCAATCCGCATGAAAGAAAAAGGAATTTCCTATAAGACTATCAGTAATGACAAGCGTTCCTTGAAAGCTGCCTTTTACACAGCGATACAGGACGATTGCATAAGGAAAAATCCTTTTGACTTCCAGTTAAACACTGTCATTGAAGATGATACAGAACCAAAGGTTCCGCTAACACCAGCGCAGGAAGAAAGTTTTTTGTCCTTTGCTCAAAATGACAAAGTTTATCAGAAGTATTATGACGAGCTTATTATTTTGCTTGGGACAGGGCTTCGTATCTCTGAACTTTGCGGGCTGACCGATACTGACATTAACTTTGAGAATAGGATAATCAATGTAGACCACCAACTTTTAAGAAGTGCGGAAACAGGATATTACATTGAAACACCAAAAACGAAAAGCGGTATTCGTCAAATTCCAATGAGCGAAAAAGTATATGAAGCATTTAACCGAGTGCTGAAACGGCGCAGGGGTGCAAAAGCTGTTACTATTGACGGTTACAGCAACTTCCTTTTCCTCAACCGGGACGGCTACCCGAAAACAGCTACCAATTATGACGGTATGTTTAGGGGGCTTGCAAAGAAGTACAACAAGTACCATGAGGAAGCTCTACCGAAAGTAATGACACCGCACACCTTACGTCATACGTTCTGTACCAACATGGCAAATGCCGGAATGAACCCGAAAGCATTACAGTACATTATGGGACATTCCAACATTACTATGACGCTGAACTATTACGCACACGCTACTTTCGACAGCGCAAAAGCTGAAATGCTGCGGATAGCAGCTTAGTAGTAAATCAAGGTTTTACTACTTCTTTACTACTTTTGAAAGCAAAAACCTAAGCGGATATAAAAATATATGTGAGTTTCTTCCGATACGAAAAATGCCGGAAAAGCCTGTAAATACGGGCTATACCGGCATATAAGAACTTCTAAAAAGATAATCAAAATTCATATCTAATTTTTCTCTAAAAATATACAATATATTTATTACGATTATCGTGATAAAAAAACATATTGTGCAAAATAAATAAAAGTGCTAAGATAAAGAAAGAGTAATTTTATTATTTGCTGAAAAGGAGAAGGTTATGAAAAAGAAAAAGATACTTAGTTTTTTGTTGGCTGGTGTAATGATTGGTCAGACAGTTCCGATTGGAACGATGATTGTTTCGGCGGAAGAGAAGTCAATGGTAGGAGAAGAGCAGTTATCGGATAAAAAGACTGCGGCACCTGAAAAAGATAAAGCGGTACCGAACAGCAGTCAGTACAAGTACCAAAAAGATGAGTTGGCTGCATTTTGCCACTTTGGACCGAACACATTTACAGGGAAAGAATGGGGAGACAATTATGGAGATACAGATCCAAATCAACTTTTTACATTGAAGGAAAATTTTGATGCAGAGACTTTGGTGAAGACAATCAAAGAGGCTGGATTCAAAAAATTGATTATTACGGCAAAACACCATGATGGTTTCTGTTTGTGGAACAGTGAATATACAACATACGATGTAGCTTCAACGGATTACGCAAAGAAGAACTATGATAATATGGGTGGAGATATCCTTGCTGAGATTTCAGCGGCATGTACGAAGGAAGATATTGATATGGGACTTTACCTGTCTCCGTGGGATATCCATGAGCCGTCTTACGGAAATAATTCGCCGGGAGACTATAATGAATTTTACAATAATCAACTCAAAGAAATTTTAGGCAATAATAAATATGGTAATGGCGGAAAATTTGTAGAAATTTGGATGGATGGCGCCAAAGGCGGTGGAGCAGATCCGCAGGATTATACAATCGATAAATGGTATGAGACTATTACAAAGTATGAAGGCGAGGAATGTTTGATATTTGGAGCAGGACCATATGCATCTGTGCGTTGGATCGGTAATGAAAATGGGGAAGCGGCAGATGAGACATGGTCAAAATCAATATTAACAGAGGATAACAAGATCAAAAATGACCCAAGCCAAAGAGAGGATGATTTTAAGGGGGATCCGACAGATCATTTTTCTAATGGTTATGCAGAAGGAAATAAGTGGACAGTACCGGAGGTGGATGCCCGCATTACTTCGGGATGGTTCTGGGGAAATGGAAAGAGTACTCCAAAGAGTATGGAGCAATTAGCGAACATGTATTTCAGTTCTGTAGGACGTAATGCACCATTGCTTTTGAATATCCCACCGAACAATAAGGGAACGGTGGATGATGCAATTCTTAATCGGGTGAAAGAATTCGGAAATGCAGTAAAAGAGACATTTACAAACAACATTGCGGCAGGAAAGAATGTAAGTTGTACCGCGAGCGAGGTCAGAGGAAATGATATCGCATACTCTCCGAACAATGTATTGGACGGTAATCAGGATACATATTGGACAACAGATGATAAGACAGAAGCAACAGAGGCAACATTGGAAGTGAACCTTGGTGAGACAAAACAGTTTGATGTTGTGTCAATTGAGGAAGCAATTAAATTTGGACAGAGGATCAGCGAGTTCAAAGTAGAATATAAGAATGGTTCTGATGAATGGAAAGTATTTGGAAGCGGAAAAACAGTTGGCGCAAAGAGACTTTGCAGAAGGAGCCCTGTGAAAGCGGACAAACTCCGTATTACAGTGAAGACATCGGAAAAAGCAGAACATAAAGCGCCGATTATCAGTGAAGTAGGAGTATATCGCGCGGCAGCAGATTTTGCCCTCGGAAATGGTATTCCGGAAGGACTTGAGATTATTGAAGATACCAGCAAAGACTTTACATTTAGCGGAAGCTGGGGAAATGATACAGGAGAAGCGTATACAGGAGGAACAGGACGCTGGGCAAATCCGGGAAATGGAACAGAAGCGACTGTTAAATTCAAAGGTACAAAGGTATGGCTTCTTGGAACGGTAGACCCGAATCATGGAACCGCGGATGTTTATATTGACGATAAGCTTGTTGAGACAATTGACACACACGGAAGTTCCAGAAAGCTGCAGCAAAGAATTTTTGAGTCAGATACATTGACAGATGGAGAACATACATTAAAAATTGTTCCGAAAAATAAAGCGACAGGGGTAGATGCGGCGCTTGTTTTGGACAATGAAGAAAAAGGTATGTTTGACTTTGAGGTTTCTTCATTTGAAGTAAATGAAGAGTCAAAGGCTGAATTTACGGTAAAACGTCTCGGAGGTTCTAAAGGTGAAGCCAGCATAAATTACGCAGTGAATCCGGGAAGTGCAATTCAGGATCATTTTGATGCAGATGCAAAGGGGACACTTACATTTGCAGAAGGTGAGACCGAGAAAAAATTTGAAGTTCAGATTAAAACAGTGGATGTTGACAACTTATCATTTACAGTGGAATTAAACACACCTACAAATGGGACAATTACCGGCTTCAACACACCTGCAAGAGTAGTCATTCGTGATGGAAAACCGGTTGACGATGGAAGCTACAATGAGAATAACAGATTCCAATTCCCATCTAAGAAAGATGAAAAAACAACTTTGGAAGCAGAGTTGATGGAGATTGTCAATAATGCAGAAGGTGATAATGGTTGGCCGGCACAGATAATGAACGAGAATAATGCAAGCAATGGCAAACTCATAGATAATGTACAGGCAAATGATCAGGTAAAACTATACTATAATGCACCAAAAGCGGGTACATATACTGTTACATTACGTTACATGAGTGGTGATGCAAAAAATAGTATTGAGTGGTCAGAAGCAGATGGAAAAATTAAGGCTGGCAATGTAACTGCAGGAGCAACAGATGCAGCGCAAGGAGCGTACCATGAGCAGATATTTGAGATGGAAGTGGAGGAACCAGGAGAAGGTCTCCTTACAATTGTGGGAGGAGCAAATAAAGCTCCACGTCTTGATAAGTTTGATATCGTAGCAAAAGATGTGCAGACAGTAGAATACAAAGTGACAAAGACAGCAGGAGAAAACGGTAAGATTGATGGTCCTGACAAAGTGGAAGCGGGAACAGATGCAACATTCACTATCACACCTAATGAAGGATATACAGTAAAAGATGTAAAAGTAAACGGAACATCTGTCGGTGCAGTCACAACATACACTGTGAAAAATGTAAGTGCAGATGTTGCGATTGAGGCGACGTTTGCAGCGGAAGACTTCAAGTATACAGAAGAGAACCCATTTGAGTTCCCGAGCAAGAAAGACGAAATAAAAACTTTAGAAGCAGAGTATGCGACAGAATTGATTAACAGCAATGATACAGATTCGGATCCGAATTGGCCTTTGGAGATTAAAGCAGAAGACTGGGCAAGCAATGGGAAATATGTAAACTGTCTGGCATTTAAAGACTATATCAAATATGCGTACACAGCAAAAGCAGGTAAGTATGAAGTGAAATTAACTTATAGAAGTGGTTCGGATACAAATAAACTTGCGTGGGCAGAAAAAGATGGAAATGTTGTAGCAGGACAAACAGCTGTAGCTAATACAAACGTAAATGATTCATTGCAAGTAAAAACAACAACGTTTGAACTGGATGTGAAAAAAGATGGAGCGGGAATGCTTTCTTTCACAGCACCAGATACAGGGAAAGGACCACAGATTGATAAATTTGAGATTAAACGAATCAGTGAAACAGAGCCAGCGCCAGAAAAAGTAGATAAGTCACAGTTAAATGCGGTTATTAAAGATGCAGAAGGAAAAGACTTAGGAAACTATGAGGATGGAGCAGAAAAAGAAGCATTTAAGAAAGCATTAGAATCTGCAAAAGCAGTTGCAGGAAATGAAAAAGCAACACAGCAGGAAGTAAATGATGCAAAGGCGACACTTCAGACAGCGATGGACAAACTGGTAGAAAAGAAACCGGTAGAACCAGAAAAAGTAGATAAGTCACAATTAAATGCAGTTATTAAAGATGCAGAAGGAAAAGACTTAGGAAACTATGAGGATGGAGCAGAAAAAGAAGCATTTAAGAAAGCATTAGAATCTGCAAAAGCAGTTGCAGGAAATGAAAAAGCAACACAGCAGGAAGTAAATGATGCAAAGGCAGCACTTCAGACAGCGATGGATAAACTGGTAGAAAAGAAACCGGTAGAACCAGAAAAAGTAGATAAATCTGCCTTGCAAACATACTATGATAAGTGTGTGGAATCTTATAAAGAAGCTAAATATACAAAAGACAGTTGGAAAGAATATGCAGAAGCTTTAAACACTGCCAAAGCTGTATTGGCAAAAGAAGATGCAACACAGAAAGAAATACAACAAGCAAAAGCAGATTTGGAAAAGGCAGTCCAGAATTTGAAGAAGGTGGTAGTGGATAAGAAACCAGTTACACAAAATGGAACAACAACACAAAGTAAAGTTCCGACAACTGGAGATCCGGCATCAATCATGCTCTGGTTGGCAACAGCGGCATCTTCATTAGCTGTTTTAGGAAAAAGGAAAAATAAAGAAGATTAAAATACTTCTGTGAAAGAAGAGTGATATAGGCGGAGAGAAGAGCTTGTATCGCTCTTCTTTTTTTGGAAGAGCGGAGAAAAAATTGTGCAAAACAAACAAAAATATTGTTTAAAAACATATAAAGAAACGATTTTATAATACAAAACGATGAAAAAGTATATAAAAATCAAAGATATTGCAACAAATATTGTATTAGTGATAAAATAAGAAGCATATTGATATTAAAATTTCTGAAAAAAGAAAGGGGAACGTTATGAAAAAGAAAAAAATAGTTAGTCTTTTGATGGCAGCGCTTATGATAGGACAATTTTTACCATCGGAAACAATGACGGCGTTTGCGGGAGAAAGTGCGTTAGTGGGAAAAGAACAGTTAGCAGATCGTCATACAGTGGCGCCGAAAAAAGATAGTGTAGTGCCGAATGCAAATCAGTATGAGTATCAGAAACAAGAATTGGCGGCATTTTGCCATTTTGGTCCGAATACCTTCAATGAAATTGAGTGGGGGGAAAAATATGGAGACAAAAAGCCGGATGAGATTTTTAAATTAGAAGAAGATTTTGATGCAGATACGTTTGTAGAAGCAATCAAAGAAGCAGGATTTGAAAAATTGATTGTTACAGCAAAACATCACGATGGTTTCTGTATTTGGAATAGTAAACATACAGAGTATGATGTGGAGTCCACAAGTTATGCATCAAAGAATTATAATGGCTTAGGTGGAGATGTGTTGGCTGAGATTTCAGCGGCATGTACGAAGTATGATGTCGATATGGGACTGTATTTATCGCCTTGGGATATTCATGATGACAGTTACGGCTATAAAGATAAAGATGGAAAAGCGTTAGTTCGTCTTGTAAATGGAAAAAGTGAACCGATTGAAGGGTTAACTTGGGCTGATGTAAAAGAACGGGATGCAAAAGATTATAATGAATATTATAACAATCAGCTGGAAGAAATCTTGGGCAATCAAAAATATGGAAATAATGGACATTTTAAAGAAGTGTGGATGGACGGTGCAAAAGGAAGCGGAGCCGGATATCAGGAGTATGAATTTCAAAAATGGTTCGCTACCATTCAGAAACATGAAGGAAAAGAAGCAGGATTTGATTCAGACTGTATGCTGTTTGGGGCGGAAGCTTACACAACAGTAAGATGGATTGGAAATGAGCTCGGATATGCGAACGAAGAGACATGGTCAAAATCAAAAGTAAATTATGATAATAATACAATTGACAGTAAAAAAGTAGGCGCCTACACAGTTGGTTACGAAGACGGAAACCAGTGGACGGTTCCGGAAAGTGATGCGCGTATTACTTCCGGCTGGTTCTGGGGAACAACGAAGAATACGCCAAAGAGTGTGGAGGATCTTGCGGGAATGTATTTCAATTCTGTTGGACATAACTCGCCGCTGCTTTTGAATATTCCTCCAAATACACAGGGAAAGATTGATGAGGCAATCTTACAGAGAGTGAAAGAATTTGGACAGAACATCAAAGAAACGTTCAAATCTAACTTAGCAGCACATGGAACTGCAAAAGCAACAGAAGTGCGTGGTAATGATGTGGCTTATTCACCGGAAAATGTATTAGATGGAAAAGATGATACATATTGGACTGTGAACGATAATACGACAACAGGTCAGCTAGTAGTAGATCTTGGCGGAACGAAATCATTTGATGTTGTATCGATTGAAGAGGCGATTCAGTTCGGCCAGCGTATTAAACAGTTCAAAGTAGAGTATAGTAATGAAGGAAGTGACTGGAAAGTATTTGATCAGGGAACAACAATCGGTGCAAAGAGGCTTTGCAGAGAAGGCGTTGTAAAAGCAGATAAAATTCGTATTACAGTTACAACGAGTAAAGAAGTGCCGATGATTTCGGAAGTAGGAGTATACAAAGCGACTTCTGATTTTGAGTCACCATCAGCAGCTCCGGAAGGAATGCAGGTCATTGATGAAAGAGATGAAGCATTTACATTCAGTAATGGGTGGACAAAGGAAGATGGAAGTCAATATTTGAATGGCACAAATGTGTGGGCAAAAAAAGGTGCTTCTTTTGAAATGAAATTTAAAGGATCAAAAGTATATCTTATCGGTACATTAGATTCCGGACATGGAAAGGCAACTGTGACAGTAGACGGAAAAGCAGTGGAGATTAATACGAATGCATCTAAGAGAGCGGTTGGTCAGATTATTTTCACGTCTGATGATTTGGAGGACGGAGAACATACATTGAAACTGGAAGTTACCAACAATGACAACAAAGCAATTGGTATAGAAGGTGCATATGTAATTAATAATGGCGGTCTTGGAATGGTAGGAATCGAGAAAGCAGAGTACACGATGAAAGAAGATTCTGAGATGAAGATGAAATTAGTTCGTGTCGGCGGAAGCAAGGGAGAGGCAACTGTGACAGTAGCGCCTAATCCGGGAACTGCAATTCAAGATGATTTTGATACAGAAGGAACAGCAACGGTAACATTTGCAGATGGAGAGAAAGAAAAAGACGTTGTTGTGATTACGAGACGGAATACAAAAGATACCGGAGACCAGTACTTTACAGAAGAATTATCTACAAAGAATGAAGGTCTGATTCTTGGATTTACATCGAAAGCAAAGATTACGATTTTAGATCAGGAAAGACAGCCGGAAGATGTGACAGCAGAAAAACTTCCAAAAGATGTATACAAGACAGTGACGGCGACATCGGAAGAAAAAACAGCAGAGCATAAACAGGGCATTGAGAATGCGTTTGATGAAAATCTTGACACATTTTGGCATGCACAGTGGGGGGATGCTGGAAAACTGAAAAATCATCCAAACGGAATCAGTGTTGAGATGACGCTGAAAGAAGCAAAAGAGATTGCAAAATTGACATATATTCCAAAAGCGGGAGATACTGGTACAGTTGGAAATTATATTATTGAGGCGGCAACAGGAACAGATGACGCCGGAAAGACTGTTTGGAAAGAGGTCTGCAGTGGAACATTTAAAAACCAAGGCAATTCAACAGCGGCTCAGGATGCTGTGTTCAAAGAAGTGATTAAGACAGATAAGATTCGTTTGACTGCAAAGACAATGGCAGGAGGAGAACATCCTACGGCGAGAGAGATTGCACTTTATGAAAAAGCAGAGCCGATTATGATTACAGTGACAACAAAAGCTGGAGAAAACGGTATGATTACACCGGTAACGGGCAAACTAGATGAAAATGGCACGATGAAAGTGCAGGCAGGGAAATTGAAAACATTTGCGATAAAAGCAAATGCAGGTTATTCTATCAAAGATGTGCTTGTAAACGGAAAATCAGTTGGCGCGGTAAGTCGTTATACAGTAGAATCTGATACAGATGTTACAATTGAAGCAGTATTCAAAGCATGCGAACATGAGAAAACAGAAATTCAAGGTGCAAAAGAACCAACTTGTACGGAAGATGGAGCTACAGGAAAAGTAGTATGCTTACAGTGTGGTGTAACAGTGAAAGAAAGCACAGTGATTCCGGCTTTGGGACATAAGTTTGGTCAGTGGGAAGTAGTGAAAGAGGCGACAGACAAAGAAGAAGGTTTAGAAAGAAGAGCTTGTGTCGCCTGTGGTTTTGAGGAAGAAAGAACAGTTGCCAAATTACCGACAGCAGTTGATAAATCGAAACTGCAAAAATACTACGATGAATGTATTGGATATTACAAACAGGAAGGTTATACAAAGGAGAGTTGGACGGTTTACGAAGGAGCACTTAAAAATGCAAAAGCAATGCTGGATAAAGAAAGTGCAACTCAAGAAGAAGTAGATGCTGCAATTCATCAATTGGCAGATGCGGCGGATAAACTTGTTGAGAAAACAAGTGTGACACCAAAACCTGAAAATAATAATACCAGTGGTGGTAATAACAGCAATACAAGCAGTGGAAACAAACCGGTTACGGGAGATTCCGCAACTCCGATTGTGTTACTTGCAGCAGTATTGGCATCTGTATTTGCAGTTATTCGTCAAATGAAAAAGAAAATAAGATAATTCAAAAAAAGGGAGGTGCAAACCTCCCTTTTGTAGTATGATAAGAGAAAGCATATATGTATATTTAAGGAGGGAGTCTTGTGGAAGAACTTACAAGGCTGATTCGGTCAGATATGAGACCCGCACTCGGAGTGACAGAACCGGGGGCGATTGCATTTGCAGCTGCGAAGGCGAGAAGTTATACAAGCGGCGAAGTTATATCTGTCACGGTGAAGTTGAATAGCGGCATGTATAAGAATGCATTTACATGTGGAATTCCAAACAGTAGAGAAGTTGGGAGCGAGTTTGCAGCGGCACTCGGAGCAATTGCTGGAAATGAAGAATTGGGATTGGAATCGCTTTCAGATGTAAAGCAAAAGGACGCAGAAAGAGCAGAAAAACTTGTGAAACAGGGAAAAGTGCAGGTTATACTTCAGGATATTTCTAGTAGAATATTTATAGAAGTGGAAGTAAAGACAAAGCTTGATCAGGCAGTTGTGACAATTGAAGATACACACACGAATATTACTGGAATTGTAGTAAATGGAGAAGTGCGTTTTGCTAACTCAAAAGAGAAAACAAAAGGTGGAGAGGCAGAAGAAAAACCGCAAATTCACAGGTATACATTTCGGCAGCTATGCGAGTATGCAGATATTGCAGATGTGTCGGAACTGGAATTTATATGGGAGGCATATCGTGTGAATTTGGAGCTGTTTGAAGCGGGGATGACCAGTGAAAGAACGACATTTGCAAAATCTTTGTTAAGAAAAAATGGAGGAATGGTTTTTTCTGGAGAGGAACAAAAGACAGCGTCACTTCTTTGTAATGCGGCGATTGAGGCGAGAGTGATTGGTTTGGATAAACCGGCGATGAGTATTACAGGGTCGGGAGCGCATGGAATTATTGCGACGATGCCGCTGTATGCAGCCTATAAAGTAAATGGATATTCAAAAGAACAGCTTCTGCGGGCGACCGCATTGAGTTATTTGATCTGTATGTATATCAAAGAATATTCCGGAAAACTGTCTGCATTTTGTGGCTGTGCCATTGCGGCGGGGACCGGAATGGCTTGCGCACTTGTGTATCTGCGTGGAGGAACCGTAGAGATGATGGAACATACGATTAATAATATGGCAGGAAGTATTACGGGAATGATCTGCGATGGCGGAAATCAAGGGTGCACGATGAAAGGGATTGCGGCTGTAGATGCGGCATATCAATCGGCGGAGCTTGCGATGGACGGCGTCTATATTGACGATGTGCATGGAATTATCGGAAATACACCAGAGGAGACAATGCGGAATATGGGAGAGATTGCCTCGCCGGGAATGATAGGAACTGAGAAAACAATTTTGGACATTTTACAGAGAAAGGGAAACAGGTGATTCAGATGTATCAGGCAGAGAAAAACAGATATGAAACGATGAATTATAATCGATGTGGTAAGAGTGGGTTGAAACTTCCAGAGGTTTCGCTCGGTCTGTGGCATAATTTTGGAGATACCGGAAATTTTGAAACGATGAAACAGATGTGTTTTACGGCATTTGACAACGGAATCACACATTTTGATCTGGCAAACAATTACGGACCGGAACCGGGAAGTGCAGAGAAAAATTTCGGGCGTATTTTGAAGAAGGAGATGAAAGCGCATCGAGATGAAATGATCATCAGCACGAAGGCAGGGTATTTGATGTGGGACGGGCCTTATGGCGACTTTGGAAGCCGCAAATATATGCTGGCAAGTCTGGATCAGAGCCTAAAGAGAATGGGGCTTGAGTATGTCGATATTTTTTACCATCACCGTATGGATCCTGAGACGCCGCTTGAAGAGTCGATGGGAGCGCTTGACACCGCTGTTAAGAGTGGAAAAGCTTTGTATGCGGGAATATCTAATTACGATGGGGAGACGATGAAAAAGGCATGTGCGATTTTGAAAGATTTGAATTGTCCGTTTGTAATTAATCAAAACAGATACTCTATTTTTGACCGTACGATTGAGGAAAATGGATTGAAAGCGGCAGCGCGAGAAGAGGGAAAAGGAATCATCGCATTTAGCCCGCTGGCACAGGGAATGCTGACAGACCGCTATCTGAATGGGATTCCACAGGACAGCAGAATCCGTACCGATGGAAGATTTTTACAGGAGAAGACAGTGCAAGCGAAGATGCAGAAAATTCAGCAATTGAATGAAATTGCAAAAGAGCGCGGAGAAAGTCTTGCACAGATGGCGCTGAAATGGGTGCGAAAAGATGAGGATGTGACAAGTGTTCTGATTGGTGCATCGAAACCAGAACAGATTTTGGAGAATTTAAAAGTGCTTGAAAGTGCAGCGTTTACGAAGGAAGAGTTAGAAAAAATAGATGAGATTGTATTGAAGGAGAATTAGTATGAAACTTCAGGAATTTTATGAGGGTCAGGCATTTGACGCATATGAATATTTTGGAGCACATGAAGAAAAAGACGGAGTGATGTTTCGGACTTACGCACCGGGGGCGTCTAAAGTTACGGTGTTTGGAGAATTTAATCAATGGACGGAAGAGGAAATGATTCCGCTTGAAAAAAGCGGAGTTTATGAACTGAAATGTGAGTGGGCAAAAGTCGGGATGATGTATAAATATGTGATTTATACGAAAGAAGGGTGGAGAGTAGAACATTGTGATCCGTATGGTTTCGGTATGGAACTTCGACCGAACAGCGCTTCTTATATTGTGGATTTGTCGGAATACAGATTTCACGATGAAGTGTGGATGAAAAACAGAGACAAAAATTATAACAGACCGCTTAATATTTATGAAGTGCATCTCGGTTCATGGAGAACAAATGAGAAAGATGAAAATGGCTGGTATCGCTATCATGAGATTGCAGATAAATTGATTGCACATGCGAAAGAGAATGGGTATACACATCTGGAATTTCTTCCGCTCAGCGAACATCCGGCAGACTGTTCATGGGGGTATCAGAATACAGGATATTTCAGTCCTACATCACGTTATGGAACTGCAAGAGATTTGATGGAGCTGGTGGATAAATGTCATCAGGCGGGAATCGGCGTGATTATGGATTTTGTTCCGATTCATTTTGCGACGGATTATTATGGACTGGCAAAATATGATGGAACAGAGTTGTATGAGTATGTGCAAAGTGATGTGACAGACAGTGAGTGGGGAACAAGAAATTTTGATTATTCCAGACGGGAAGTCTGCTGCTTTTTGCAGTCTGCCGCAAATTACTGGCTGAAAGAGTATCATTTTGACGGAATACGAATGGATGCAATCAGCCGTGCGATTTACTGGCAGGGAGAGCCGGATCGGGGCGTGAATCCTTGTGCGCTTACATTTATGAAAAATATGAATGCAGGATTGCAAAAACTGCATCCGACTGCGATGCTCATTGCAGAAGATTCGACAACGTTTTTGAAAGTGACGGCTCCTGTAGAATACGATGGACTGGGATTCGATTATAAATGGGATCTTGGCTGGATGAACGATACGTTGAATTATTTTAAAACTCCGCCAAAAGAACGACCGGAGCATTATTACAAATTAAAATTTTCAATGGATTATTTTTACAATGAACTTTATCTTCTTGCACTGTCGCACGATGAAGTTGTCCATGGAAAAGCGACAATTATACAGAAGATGTGGGGAGATTATGAAGATAAATTCAGCCAGTGCCGTGCATTTTATTTGTATATGATGACCCATCCGGGGAAAAAGTTGAATTTCATGGGAAATGAGATTGCACAGTTCCGAGAGTGGGATGAAAAGCGGCAGCAGGATTGGGAGTTACTGAAATTTCCGATGCACGATGGATTTTATCACTATATTCGGAAGTTGAATGAGTTGTATTGTCAGGAGGAACAGCTTTATAAAGATGAGTATGACAGAGAGATGTTTCGTTGGCTTGTGGATGATGCGACGGAGCAGTCTGTGTATGCTTACGAGCGGGGAAAAGGAGAGAAGACGCTTGTGGCAGTGTTTAATTTTTCAGATGAAGAGCAGGAATGTGTCATAGAAGAGGCGGAAAACCGAATACTTGAGGAATGCATGAACAGTGACTGGCATATTTACGGCGGAAGTACAGAGAAGAAAATAGAAGTGATTCGGGACGGAGAGATTGTATTGGCACCATTTAGTGGAAGAGGTTTGATATTAATAAACATTATAAGAACTTATTAGTAAATTGTAATACAATAAGAAGAAGTTATAAGTTATAATGAAAAGGAAGAAGTTAAGAAACGATTATCACAGAAATCAAAGGAGAATATTCATGGAAATGTTATCAATCGAAAAAGAATTACAGGGAAACGCTTATCCGGGACGTGGAATTATCATTGGAAAAACTCCAGACGGAACAAAAGCAGTGACTGCGTACTTCATCATGGGAAGAAGTGAGAACAGTAGAAATCGTGTATTCGTAGAGGAGGGAGAAGGAATCCGCACACAGGCATTTGACCCTTCAAAATTAACAGATCCAAGTTTAATTATTTATGCACCAGTAAGAGTTTTGGGAAACAAAACAATTGTAACAAATGGTGATCAAACAGATACAATTTATGAGGGAATGGATAAACAGCTGACTTTTGAGCAGTCTTTAAGAAGTAGAGAATTTGAGCCGGATGCACCGAATTACACACCTCGTATTTCCGGAATTATGCACATTGAAAATGGAACATACAATTATGCAATGTCCATTTTGAAAAGCAATAATGGGAATCCGGATGCATGCAACCGTTATACATTTGCATATGAGAATCCGGTAGCAGGAGAAGGACATTTTATTCATACATATAAATGCGATGGCAATCCGCTTCCAAGTTTTGAAGGTGAGCCAAAATTAGTTGGGATTTTAGACGATATGGAGGCATTTACGGAGATGCTTTGGAACAGTCTGAATGAAGACAACAAAGTTTCGTTATTTGTGCGTTATATTGATATTGCAACAGGAAACTATGAGACAAAGATTGTAAACAAGAATAAGTAGGAGCGAGACAGATGAAAGAATTAGAATTAAAATACGGATGTAACCCAAATCAGAAACCATCTAAGATCTATATGGAAAACGGAGAACTTCCAATCAAAGTATTGTGCGGAAAACCGGGATACATCAACTTTTTAGATGCATTTAACGGCTGGCAGTTAGTGAGAGAATTGAAGAGGGCAACCGGACTTCCGGCAGCAACTTCTTTCAAACACGTATCACCTGCAGGAGCAGCCGTTGGACTTCCATTAGATGAGACATTGGCAAAAATCTATTGGGTAGACGACATGGGAGAACTTTCACCACTTGCGTGTGCATACGCAAGAGCAAGAGGTGCGGACAGAATGTCTTCTTTCGGAGATTTTATTTCTCTGTCAGATGTGTGTGATGTTGCAACCGCAAAATTAATTAAACGCGAGGTATCAGACGGTGTCATCGCACCGGGGTATGAACCGGAAGCGTTAGAACTTTTAAAACAGAAGAAAAAAGGAAATTATGCGATCATTGAGATCGATCCAAATTACGAGCCGGCTCCAATCGAACATAAAGAAGTGTTCGGAATTACATTTGAGCAGGGAAGAAATGAGCTTGTGATTGATGATGAATTATTATCGAATGTCGTGACAGAGAATAAAGAAATTACAGAACAGGCAAAAATTGACCTTGCCATTGCTTTAATTACATTAAAATATACACAGTCAAATTCTGTATGCTATGCAAAAGATGGCCAGGCAATTGGTATCGGTGCCGGACAGCAGTCACGTATCCACTGTACACGTCTTGCTGGACAAAAAGCAGATAACTGGTGGCTTCGTCAGTCTCCACAGGTACTGGGACTTCAGTTCGTAGACAGCATCGGAAGAGCAGACAGAGACAATTCAATTGACTTATATATCGGAGATGAATATGAAGATGTACTTGCAGAAGGAACATGGCAGAATATCTTCAAAGTAAAACCGCCGGTATTTACAAGAGAAGAAAAACGTGCATGGTTAGATAAGCTGGAAGATGTAGCATTAGGCTCAGATGCGTTCTTCCCGTTTGGAGATAATATCGAACGTGCTCACAAAAGCGGTGTGAAATATATTGCGCAGCCGGGAGGATCCGTTCGTGACGACAATGTAATCAGCACATGTGACAAATATAATATGGCGATGGCGTTTACAGGAATCAGACTGTTCCATCACTAAATCGAAACAAAAGCTGCAGTAGAACGTGTTTCCACTGCGGTTTTTTATTTGTTCTTTTATGTGATTAGAAAAAATATTTGTGCAAAAAGAACAAAAAAACAAAATATTATTTGAAATAATATACAAAAGCGATATAATAAAACTTGAAGCAAAATAATTGTTGGTTGAATTGCTGAAAAGGAGGAGAAGGGAATGCAAAAGAGACGAAGAATTATTGCAATTGTGTTAACGGCAGCCTTGAGCGGAACGATGCTCCCGGCAAACAGTCTGACCATGTATGCAGCCGACAAACTATCGCCGGCAAAATCTATTAGGGCAGATGTGGATAAGACGAAGTTCACACACAAAGAGTGGACAGGAACGGACTACACAGATGTAGAGGGCAAAAAAGTAACTGGAGAGGACGTATTTGGAATTAATCGTGAGGATGCAACGACAACATTGATTCCATATCAGGATATTGCCTCTGCATCGGCGGCGGTTTGGGATTATAATGCCAGAGAAGGATCGGAATATTTTAAACTTCTCACAGGAGACAGAGAAGACTGGGATTTAACTGTCGTGCAAAATCAGGAACAGGCTCAGAAATTTATGGGAGCAAACGGATTCATGACGAAAGAATTCCAGAAAGACGAGGCAGACGGATGGAAGACTGTTCAATTGCCTAAGAGCTGGACAAGGGACGATTTTGACTTTTCTATCTATACGAACGTACAGATGCCATGGCAGTCAAAATATGATCAGAATGTGTCTGTGCCAAATGCGCCGACAAATTACAATCCGGTTGGTCTGTATCGGAAAACATTTAATGTAGATGATAAAATGTTGGAAGATAACCGGAGAGTATATGTGAACTTCCAGGGGGTGGAATCTGCATATTATGTGTACGTAAATGGAAAAGAAGTCGGATACAGCGAGGACAGTTACAGTCCACATCGCTTTGATATTACGGACTATCTTCAGGAGGGGGAAAACCTTCTTGCCGTGAAAGTGCATAAGTTCTGTGACGGAACATGGTTTGAAGATCAGGATATGATTTATGACGGCGGTATTTTTCGTGATGTCTATCTGACAAGTGCACCGCTTGTTCAGATTCACGATTACACAGTTCGGACAGATTTGAATTCAGACTATACTGCTGCAAATTTGAAATTATCAGTGGATGTGCGAAATTTATCATCAGCGGCTCAAGACGGATACAGCATTGATGTAAAAGCGCTTGATCAAGCCGGAAATGATATTTTAGGCGGAGTCAATGTTCCGGTTTCTGAGGTCGCATCGACGGAGACAGGAACGGTAGAGATAAATCAAAAAGTGAAGAATCCCAAATTGTGGTCAGCTGAGAATCCAAATCTGTATGCGTTAATTCTCACGTTAAAAGACCCTTCTGGAAAGGAAGTGGAGACACTTTCAGCTCAGCTTGGTTTCCGTGAAATTGAATTCACATCTACAGAGGTGGATAGCAATTACAGAGTGACGACAAAAGAATGGGAGCCAGTTAAGATTAATGGCGAGAGACTGCTTTTAAAAGGTGCAAACCGTCACGACACTGACCCATTCTATGGAAAAGCGGTTCCACAGGATACAATACTTGAAGATGTCACATTGATGAAGCAGAATAACTTAAATGCAATTCGTACGTCTCACTACAGCAATGATGATTATCTTTACTGGCTGTGTAACTCATACGGCTTGTATATGATGGGCGAGACAAACATGGAAAGTCATGCGATCATGGGAAACAGCAATGCGATGGGATTATTCTATGAGCTTGGCATGGATCGAACAGAGACAGCGTATGAGCGGTTAAAAAATAATCCGGCGATCGTAATCTGGTCTATCGGAAATGAGATGGTTTATACTTCAGATGCGAACCATTCAAACGGTTTGTTCCGTGATATGATCTGGTACTTCAAAGACAATGACCCTACAAGACCGGTACACAGTGAAGGTCAGACGGACAGTATGGGTGTAGACATGGGAAGTAACATGTATCCAAGTGTAGGTACCGTTCAGGGAAGAGCAGGAGAAGGGAAAATTCCATATGTAATGTGTGAGTATGTTCATGGTATGGGAAACTCAATTGGAAACTTGAAAGAGTACTGGGATGCAGTGAGAAGTTCTGAGAATATGCTCGGCGGATTTATCTGGGACTGGGTAGATCAGGCGAGAGCGGTCGATTTGAATGATCTTGGTTCTACTTATAAGATGACAGACAAAACAGGTGTGAGCGGAGAGGCAGTTGGATACGAAGAAGACTGGAAGAACGATGCAGGAGAAGAAAGTCTGAATGGCGGTAAATCATTCTCAGGCTACACTGTTATGGAAGACAATGAGAAATATAATGCGGCGCTTTCAGGAACTGGAAAAGAATTTACGTTTGAGGTAATGGTAAAACCGGCATCTACATCACAGAACAGTGTACTTCTTTCCAAAGGAGATACACAGGTTGCATTGAAGACACAGAGCAGTGGAAGTGGATTGGAATTCTTCGTGTATAACAACGGAAGCTGGAAGAGTACATCCTGTGGATTCCCAGAGGATTGGACAGGTAAATGGCATCAAGTAGTCGGTGTATATGACAAAGGTAATTTAAAGATTTATGTAGATGGAGAAAAACTTTCAGAAAATACGGTGCAAGATAGTATTGCTTCAAGCAGCAGACCGGTTGGTATCGGATATGATGCGGAAAAAGGACGAAAAGTGGACGGAGAAATTTCAATTGCACGTATTTACAATAAAGCGTTAAGTGCAGAGGAAATTAACGGACAGAGAAAAGCAGTTCCAGATATCGCAACGGATGACAGCAGTGTACTGCTTTGGATGGATTATGCGGATGAGCATGAGACAGCACAGGTTACAGGATGGGATTATTACGCAACAGAAGAGGCTCATACAAACCTGTATTCAGAGGAAATCAAAGGAAAATTCTATGGATACGGCGGTGACTGGGGAGACTCTCCAAACGATGACAGTTTCTGTCAGAATGGTATTGTAAGTCCTGACCGTACACCACAACCGGAACTGGCAGAAGTAAAATACCAATATCAGAATTTCTGGTTCAGTGCAGATGTTGCAGATTTAGATGTACGCCAGGTAAATGTGTATAATGAAAATAATTTTAAGAATCTGAATGAGTATGATGTATCATGGTCATTGTTAGAAAATGGTCTTGTTATTCAGGAAGGCAAAGTGGAAGATGTTGATGTTGCTCCGCAGTCTACAGGAAAAATATCAGTACCATTTACAATGCCTGAGACAATTGATGCAGGAAATGAATATCATTTGAACATTTCTGTAACTTTAAAAGAAGATACAGAATGGGCGAAGGCAGGAGCTGAAATGTCCTGGTCACAGATTTCTGTTCCGGTGACAGTAGAGCAGGCTGCCCCTGTGATCAGTGAAGAAAAAGTGACAGTTGCAGAGGATGATGCAGCTTGGAATGTGACAGGAAATAATTTTAGTTTTGCAATTGAAAAAGCAACAGGTACATTGAAAAACTATACATATAACGGTGATATGCTTGTGGAGGAAGGACCGGCTCCGAACTTCTGGAGAGGCACGGTAGAAAACGATAAGACTGCGTTTGACTGGAATTGGGCAAATGCGGCAAAAACAATAAACGTTGAAGAGATTACAGTAGTTGAGAATGAAGCAGGTCAGCAGGTGATTACAGCGAATTTAGTATTCCCTACAGCAGGAAATACGAAAGAGACCATCGTTTACACAGTAAACGGAAACGGAGAAGTAACTGTGAAGATGTCTGTGGATGCAACAAAGAGCGGAATGGGCAATTTCCTTCGTGTTGGTTCTATGATGACACTTCCGGAAGGCTACGAGAATGTAACATGGTACGGAAACGGACCTGTTGAAACATTCAACGACAGAAAGACAAATGGAAGACAAGGTGTTTGGGAAAATACGGTATCTGAATTCTTCTTCCCATATTTGAAAGTAGATGATTCTGGAAACTTAACATATGTAAAATGGATCTCTGTAGATAATGGGGAAAATGCACTTTTAGTTTCTGCGAAAGATACAGTAGAAGCAAGTGCGCTTCACTTTACACCGGATGACATCAATGCGGTAGATCATGTATATGGATTAACGCCAAGAAAAGAGACGATCTTGAGTGTGAACTATGGTTCACTCGGAACAGGTGGAGCTACATGTGGTCCTGGACCTCTTACTCAGTATCAGCTGCCATCCAGCCGAGTTTACGAGTGGGAATTCACAATGATTCCGGCAAAAGCAGATGCAGATGCGCAGGCATTGACAGAGATGGCAAAACCTTATCATCAGGTTTCTTCATTTAACCGTGAAGACTATGACAAAGAGTATGCAGCAGAATTGATTGAAAAAATTGATTCCTTCGTTGCATACAGCTATGACCAGTTAGAGGAAGTAGAGGAATTACAGGCTGATGTGAATGCGATGACAGAAGCGCAGGCTGCAATCGTAAACAAAGATAAAGACAGAAGCAAATTAGTAAAGGAATATGTGGAGGCAGTCAAAGCCTTAGAAAACAAAGAAACTTATATTCAGGATGAGAGCAACAATGCTCTGGAAGTTCCATATGAGTCTTCAGCGAAATTCAAAAAGAATGGAGAGACCGTCGTTATGAATGGAAAACTCGCAGTTCCATTTAACGATGTTCTGGATCCTGTTTTTGAGGGAGATGCATCATTCTCCGTAGAAGTGAATGTGACACCTACAGGAAGCCGCGACTACAATATGTTCACAGGTAAAGGCGATAATGCATTTGCACTTCGTATCCGCGGAACAGAGAGCTTAGATTTCCATATTTATGCAGGCGGAAGCTGGAGAAGTATTGAATACGCAATTCCGGAAAATGAAAGAGCAGACTGGCTCGGAAAAGAACATCAGGTAATCGGTGTATATGACCATGAAGCACATAAAATTCAGTTCTATGCTGATGGAGAATTAAAGAAAGAAACAGCAACTAACACAAATGAGGGTGTGGCACATTCTGATTACAATCTTACAATCGGTGCATGTCCGTCGACAGGAAGATCTTCAGCTGCTGACTTTACATCTCTTCATGTTTACAACAGAGCGCTTTCAGCAGAGGAAGTGAAAGCTCAAAACAGCGAGCAGTTAGCAGTTCAACCGACAGATGAGGCAGTGGCATTGTGGCTTGACATGGAAAACATTCAATTCCACGATAAAGAAAATATTTATCAGGTAGAAATTGATCCGGCAAAAGCAGCAATTGAAGTTGGAAATGAAAAAGAATTTACACTTGTACCGGACAATGCAGATGCAAAAGTGACAAGCGTAAGATGGTCTGTTTTAGATGCAGACGGATTTGATGCAGATGGGGTTAAAGTACAATACAGTGCGAAAGATTACACGAAGGCAACAGTAGTAGTTTCAGAAGAAGCACAGGCAGGCGAATATGTACTGAAGGCAGAAAATGTAAATGGAGAAGAAGAATTGATGGCAGAGGCTCAGATTACTGTCACAGCAAAACCTGAGCAGGAAGACCAGATAATCTTTGATTCAAGCAAGAATAAACTGGACACAGTTCTTCCGGACACAGCACAGTTTACAGAAGGTGAATCGGGAGAAGTGGGTGCTTTGAAGGGATACTTCTCTGTAGATGATGAAAATAAAGTGGTAAACGATGCTATCTCAGGCAAAAATGCGTTTACTGTATCATCGAGAGTTTATGTTCCAGCATCCGTAAAATCTACTGACACAGGTGTATGGGACAAAGATAACCCGCACGAAAAACATAATATGATTGCAAGTATGGGTGACAACAGTTTTGCTTACCGTATCTACTACGATAAGAACAGAAAAGATATTCATATTGATGCATTTATCAGTGATGGAAGTTCATGGCTGCAGGCAACGACAGGACAGCTTCCGAGTGATTTCTTTGATAAATGGCACACATTATCCGTATCTTATGATGGTAAAACATTGAAAGTATATGTAGATGATGCAGTGACGGAAAAAGCAGGAGAAAAATCTGTTCAGAAGAGTGAGAATACATTCTCTGTAGGTTACGAGCCACAGAAAGAGGGAAGAAAATCTGAACTCACATTTGAGCAGGTACGGGTATTTAATCAGGCATTGACAGCAGAACAGTTGAATGAAGCAACTGATCCGAATGCAGAAAATGTTGTACTCTGGCTTGACTTTGATGTCAAAGAAGACGATTCGGCAACAGAAGCAGATAAGCTGAATTTACAGAATCTGATCAATGAATGTAAAGACATGAAAGAAGCAGATTACTTTGGAAAAGGCTGGACAGAAATGCAGACAGCACTAGGTGCAGCAGAGGACGTATTACAGAAAGATGCGCCTACAAAAGAGGAAGTAAAGAACGCTTATGATGCATTGAGAGATGCGAAAGGTCAGCTTGTATTCATTGGTGATTTGAAAGCAGTCGTTGATGGCGCAAAAGAAATCGTTGAAAACAAAGATTCTTACACGAAGGACTCTTACGAAGTATTCGAGACAGCATTAAATGCAGCAAAAGCAGTTCTTGAAAAGGAAGAATCTACTCAGGAAGAAGTCAACAATGCGAAGATCGCACTGTTAGATGCACAAAATAAACTTGTGAAAAAAGCAGATATCACTACTTTGAAAGAGGCGATTGCGAAAGCAGCAGAGATCAAAGAAGAAGAGGTTACTCCATCTTCATGGGAGAGAGTTCAGGCAGCGAAAGCAGCAGCAGAAAAGGTAGTTGCAGATTTTGAAAAAGATGAGACAAGTGTAACACAGAGTCAGATTGACGCAGCTGCAAAAGCGCTTCAGGATGCACTGGATTCTGTGCAGAAACGTGCAGACTTCACAGCACTTCAAGAAGCTGTGGACCGCATCAGCAAATTGCAGCTGGACGGCTACACAGAGGAAAGCGTAAAAGTGTTGAAAGATGCATTAAAAGAAGCAGAGGCTGTTTTGGAAGAACAGGAAGCAACTCAGAATACAGTAGATGAGATGTTGACAAAATTACTTGCGGCAGAGGAAGCTCTGACAAAAGAGGAAACAATTGAGAAAGCAGATTTGGAAGATTTGATCAACTATGCAAAAGCACAGCAGAGCAAAGAGGAATACAAATATTTGGTTCCGGTAGTGAAGGAAAGATTTGAGAAGGCTTTGGCAGAGGCAGAGACAATCTACGGAAAAGCAGATGCAACTCAGGAAGAAGTGAATGTAGCTTATGACAAACTGCTTCAGATGGTTCACTATCTTGACTTCACCGGAAACAGTGAGTCATTAAAAGTATTGGTGGACGCAGCAAAAGGCTTGAATGAGAAACTTTACACAGAAAAATCATGGGCAGTGTTTGAAGATGCATTGACAAAAGCAGAAGCTGTACTTGCAGATACAAATGCATTGCAGGAGGAAATCGATGCAGCGAGAGAGGCATTGCATAAGGCGATGGATCAGCTTGTCAAGGTTCCGGTAGATAAGTCAAAACTTCAGACACTGGTAGAAAAATCTAAGAAGTATGAAGACAAATTGAAAGAATACACTCCTGAGACAGGAGAAATATTCAAGGGCGCATTGGATTATGCAAGAGAGATTCTCGCAAATAAAGATGCAACTCAGGAAGAAGTCGATGCAGCATACAATGCATTGCAGAATGCAATCTTTGGATTAAGACTAATTCCGGATAAAGATAAGTTAGATGATTTGATCAAAGAAGCAGAAAAGACAGATTTTGAAAAATATACAGAAGAATCCGGGGCAGTCTTAAGAACAGCAATCGCAAATGCGAAAGCAGTGTTTGCAGACGAGAATGCAACAGAGACTGATGTAAAAAATGCAGAAAAAGAACTGAAGACAGCAATGAAGGGCTTGAAAGTTGCTTCGAATGATGAAAAAGACAATCAAGGAAACAGTAATGGCGGAACATCTGCAAGTAAAGCAGATGAGAATTCACCGAAGACAAGAGATGCCGCTCCTGTAGCAGCAACAGGTGCCGTAATGCTAGCTGCATTCGCACTGGTAGTTGCAATGAGAAAGAGACGGTAGTTGACTGATTGGGGACGTAGTAAAATTGAATTTTACTACGTCCCCAATTGACATTAGCCCTGTCCCTTTTTGAAAAAAGTAGTTGTATATTTTATGGCATGAGTATATAATAAAAAAGGTTGGAAAACTGATTGTGCAAAAAAAGCGGCGAATAAGCCAAATTTATGGAGGGAATTAATATGGGAAAATATTTTGGAACAGACGGATTTCGCGGAGAAGCAAATGTGGTTCTGACAGTAGAGCATGCTTTTAAAGTAGGTAGATTTCTAGGATGGTATTATGGTCAGGAACATAAAGCGAGAGTTGTCATCGGAAAAGATACAAGAAGAAGCAGTTATATGTTTGAGGACGCTCTGTCGGCAGGGCTTACTGCATCCGGTGCAGATGTGTATCTTTTGCATGTAACGACAACACCGAGTGTTTCGTATGTGACACGTACAGAAGATTTCGATTGTGGAATTATGATTTCCGCAAGCCACAATATTTTCTATGATAATGGAATTAAAGTCATCAATGCAAAAGGACATAAACTGGAAGCAGAAGTAGAAGAAAAAATTGAGTCATATATTGATGGAACATGGGGAGAGATTCCATACGCAACACGCGATGCAATTGGGCGCACGGTAGACTATTCGGCTGGAAGAAATCGCTATATTGGACATTTGATCGCGATGGCAACTCGTTCTTTCAAAGATAAACGTGTGGGGCTTGATTGTTCAAACGGAAGTGCATCTTCGATTGCGAAAAGTGTATTTGATGCGTTGGGAGCAAAGACATACGTGATCAACAGTGAGCCGGATGGAACGAACATCAATAGAAACTGTGGATCTACACATATTCATGTATTGCAGGAGTTTGTGAAAGAAAAGAAATTAGATGTAGGTTTTGCTTACGATGGAGATGCGGACAGATGTCTTGCGGTAGATGAAAATGGTAATGAAGTTGATGGGGATCTTATTCTCTATGTATGCGGAAAATATTTGAAAGAACAGGGAAGACTGAACAATGATACAATTGTAACGACAATCATGTCAAACCTGGGATTATATAAAGCATGTGATAAAGCTGGAATCAAATATGAAAAGACTGCAGTTGGAGATAAATATGTATATGAGAACATGGTGCAGAACAACCATTGTCTCGGAGGAGAGCAGTCAGGGCATATTATTTTCAGCAAATATGCGACAACAGGTGATGGTATCTTAACTTCGTTATTGTTGATGGAAGTTATGCTGGAAAAGAAACAGACACTTGCAAAGCTAACAGAAGAAGTGAAGATTTATCCACAGCTTTTGAAAAATGTAAGAGTATCTGATAAAAAGACAGCAAGAGAAAATGCAGAAGTCATAAAGGCGGTGGAAGCAGTGACGGAGGCACTTGGAAATGATGGACGTATTTTGGTACGTGAAAGTGGAACAGAGCCGGTAATTCGTGTGATGGTGGAAGCATCTACAGATGAACTGTGTGAAAAATATGTAAATCAGGTTGTTGAGGTAATGCATCAGCAAGGACTGATTGTAGGATAAGTCAGAAGAGGGAAAGTAGCGATTCATAGAAGTAGCTGCTTTCCCTAAAATTATCTCTACATAATAACAAATTAATATATTGATATATTGTTTGTTGGGTGATAATATAAAAAATAAAAACAGATTTAGAAAACCATTGCTTAAAGGAGAGGATAACTATGAAAAAGCAAGAGTTACAACATGTTTTTGGAAAGATTTAAAATTCCATTTATATTTTGTGGGTAGTTTTACTCTTTGAGCCTGTTTTTGTTTCATATTTGGAAAGTAGAGATCAAGATCCCTTTGTTACTGGCAAAACAGAGCGGCTAGGGTGGTAAATAGTTTTACTACCCCAGCTGTTGCAATACAAAGGAACTTCTATGATAATGATGGGCGAAAGACTTGAGAAAAACAAGCTTTTCGCCCTTGCTTTATTTATATAGCCCTATACGTTATGAAATCCTTTTCCGATAATCTCGCTTGTGTTAGAAATCAAAATGAATGCTCCAGGCTCTTGCTGCTTAATAAAATTACGAAGCTTAATAGCCTGCTGGCGGTTCAGTGCAGTAAAAATAATATAGCGGTGTTCACCGGAAAATGCGCCCTGAGCATCCACAATCGTTGCACTTCTCATCAAATCATGTGTGATGAAGTCACAAATGGGTTCGGGATGGCTGCATACAACATTGAAATATTTTGAAAGATTAAAACTTTCGATAAAGTTATCAATCATAAAAGAGCGAATAGACAATCCAAGCAAAGAATATAGACCGGTTTTAATGTCAAAAATAAAGAAACCGGCAATGGTAAATGCCAAATCTGTCAAAAGCAATGCTCGTCCGATGTTGATGCTCGTATATTTTTTAAAAATCGCAGCAATGACATCTGTACCACCACTGGAAGAACCAATGTTAAAAAGTACAGCAGAGCTGAATGCGGGAAGTGCGATTGCAAAGGCAAGTTCCAGCATCGGCTGATCTGTCAGCGGATGGGACATAGGAAAAATACGCTCCAGTAATGATAAAAGCACTGAGAGTAAAATACTACAGTAAGCAGTAGTCAGTGCAAATGTTTTACCGAGAACGATAAGTCCAATCAGTAAAAGGAGCATGTTCATAATAAAGGTAAAATCACTGGCGGACATCACGCCTGTTTTGGCAACTAAAACAGCAAGACCTGTAATGCCTCCAAATGTGAAATTGTTGGCAAATTTGAAAAAGTAAATTCCGATTGCCATTACCAATATACTTCCAGTCAACAGGAAAAAGGATTTTGATTTTTCTTTCATTTGATGTTTTCTCCGTATTCTATTTCTATTCATACGAATTGTAACGCTAGAAACATAAAAAGTCAACGCATTAGAGTGCATAATATGGTAACAATAGAAATAGAAGAGGAGGGATATAAAAATGAACAGATATTTGGCGATTACAGACGTATACGCAAGAGAAATATTAGATTCCAGAGGGAATCCTACAATAGAAGTAGAAGTTTTGGCGGGAGATGAGTTCCTGGGGAGGGCAGCAGTGCCGTCAGGAGCATCTACCGGACAATACGAAGCTGTGGAACTGCGAGATAGAGAGGAGAGGTATGGCGGACTCGGAGTACAACGGGCGGTGGATCATGTCAACACAAAGCTTGCACAGGCGGTCATTGGTCTGAATGTATTCGATCAAGCGCATTTGGATCAAGTGCTTTTAAAAACGGATGGGACACAAAACAAGAGTAATATGGGGGCGAATGCGTTGCTTGGGGTTTCGATGGCTGCTGCGAGAACAGCGGCAAAAGCGTTGCGTATTCCGCTTTATGCCTATCTTGGAGGAGTCAATGCGAAAAAAATGCCGGTTCCGATGATGAATATTTTAAATGGAGGACGGCACGCAGATAATACGATTGATTTTCAAGAATTTATGATCATGCCGGTCGGTGCGTGTTGCTTTCGAGAGGCACTTCGGATGTGCTCAGAAATTTATCACGCGCTAAAGGCATTGCTAAAAGAGCAGGGTTACAGTACAGCGGTGGGGGATGAAGGTGGATTTGCACCTGATTTTAAAGATGCAAAAGAAGCATTACAGTTTATTGTAGATGCGGTAAGAAAGGCAGGATATGAGCCGAGAAAAGATATTGTGATCGCATTGGATGCGGCCGCGACAGAGTTCTACAACAAAGATTTTAAAAAATATGTATTTGAAGGAGAAGGAAAAATGCGGGGCGGTCAGGTAATTCGTTCCGTGGAGGAGATGATTGATTATTATGAGGAACTGATTATGGAATTTCCAATCATGTCTATTGAAGATCCGCTTGATGAAGAAGACTGGGAAGGATGGGAACTTTTGACGACAAGACTTGGAAGAGACGTGCAGCTTGTTGGAGATGATCTGTTTGTCACTAACACAAAGCGTCTTTCGCGTGGGATTGAACAGAAGGTAGCAAATGCGATTCTTGTAAAAGTGAACCAGATTGGGACACTGACAGAGGCATTTGAGGCAATTGAAATGGCGAAAAATGCGGGATATAAGACAATCATTTCCCACCGGTCGGGAGAGACAGAGGACAGCATCATAGCGGATATTGCTGTTGCATTTCAGTCGGGGCAGATTAAGACAGGGGCACCTTGCCGGTCGGAGCGTGTGGCAAAATATAATCAGCTGCTTAGAATAGAAGAACATCTTGGCAATGTGTCATGTTACGAAGATCCATTTAAGCGCTTTTAAGGTGACAGAACAGTAACCTTTTAATAAAAAATATACGAAATCCAATCGAAACGCTTGCAGAATGAACAAACATATGGTAAAATAAGTATGTTATTTATTCAGGAGGTGTGTAAAATGGATATTTTAAAAACAGTATTGATGATTTTATTTGCAATAGATTGTATCGTATTGACTGCGATCGTATTACTTCAAGAGGGAAAGTCAGCAGGACTGGGAACAATCAGCGGTGCTGCAGAAAGCTACTGGGGACAGAATAAAGGACGTTCTATGGAAGGCGCTCTTGTAAAATCTACGAAGTTTGCAGCTGTATTATTTATCGTATTGGCAGCAGTATTGAATTTGAAAGTATTTGCTTAATCATATACGGGCGAATGAGATTTGCGAAACACTCTTATTGATATAAGAGTGTTTTTTTTACACTGTGCAGAAGGAAGCACTTGTTTTAGACTAGAAAGACAAAGGAGAGAGAATGGATCAGACATTTGAAAGACGAAAAAAATTAATTTATGATTTTATTTGTGATGAATTTTATGTGCCGATGAAGCTGAAAGAACTTGCAATCTTACTGCAAGTACCGAAGGATCAGAGAAAAGAACTGAAAGCGATTATGGATTCGTTGGAAGCGGAAGGCAAGGTACATGTATCTAAAAAAGGGAAGTATACCAAGGGAGAGGCAAAGCGTATCGTAGGGACTTATCAGGCTCATGCGAGAGGGTTTGGCTTTGTTGCGGTAGAAGGGGAAGACGATGATATTTTTATATCAGAAGATGATACAAATGGAGCTTTTCATGGGGATCAGGTTGAAGTGACGATCAAATCGGCACCAGATGGAAAGAGACGGGAAGGAAAGGTTGTGCGGATTTTATCACATGGTACGACAAGGCTTGTTGGATATTTTCAGAAGAATAAAAATTTTGGCTTTGTCGTTCCGGACAATCAGAGGTTTATCAAGGACGTATTCGTGCCGTTAGAGCGCTCGAAAGGAGCAGTCACCGGACACAAAGTAGTTGTGGAACTTACGAAATATGGGGGAGACAATAAAAAGCCGGAAGGAAAGATTGTGGAGATTATCGGGCATGTCAATGATCCGGGGACAGATATTATGTCCATTGTAAAAGGGTACGATCTTCCAATTGAATTTCCGGAAAAGGTGTTGAATCAGGCAGAGCGTGTGGCAAAAGATGTCAGTACGGCAGACATGGCAGGGAGAATGGATATCCGTGACTGGCAGATGGTGACGATTGACGGAGAAGATGCAAAAGATTTGGACGATGCAATCTCCCTGACGAAAGAGGGAGAGAACTATAAACTGGGAGTGCATATCGCGGATGTGACAAACTATGTACAGGAAAAAAGCGCGCTGGATCGCGAGGCTTACAAAAGAGGTACAAGTGTGTATCTTGTGGACAGAGTGATTCCGATGCTCCCCCATATACTTTCTAATGGAATCTGTTCTTTGAATGAAGGAGAAGATCGTTTGGCATTGAGCTGTATTATGACTATCAATGACAAGGGAAATGTAGTAGACTATAAGATAGCGGAGACAGTTATTTGTGTCGATCGCCGAATGACATATACGAGCGTGAAAAAGATTCTGGAAGAACAGGATGAGGAAGAAAGCAAAAAGTATGAAGAATTTGTACCAATGTTTCAGATGATGGAGAAAGTAGCGGGAATTTTACGCGAAAAGCGAAAAAAAAGAGGCTCTATTGATTTTGATTTTCCGGAGACGAAGATGGTTCTGGATGAGCAGGGAAAACCGATTGAGCTGAAACCATATGACAGGAACGTGGCGACAAAGATTATTGAAGACTTTATGCTGCTTGCCAATGAGACGGTGGCAGAACATTATTTTTGGCAGGAGATTCCGTTTGTTTACCGGACACATGAACAGCCGGATGAAGAAAAGATTCAAAAGTTGGCGATTTTTATTAATAATTTTGGGCACTCTATGCACATTGCAAACAATGCAGTTCGTCCAAAAGAGATTCAAAAGCTGCTTGCAAAAGTAGAGGGGACGAACGAGGAGGCATTGATCAGCCGACTGGCGCTTCGATCTATGAAGCAGGCAAAATATACACCGGAAAACACTGGACATTTTGGTTT
>OOCU01000431.1_pt1 | contig 38106 bp, 39 predicted proteins | sample 1671781 | NCBI WGS metagenome assembly OOCU01 (sample SAMN06348192, study PRJEB24527) | human gut metagenome | reverse complement strand
GAGCCTCTTGTCGGATTCGAACCAACGACCCCGAGATTACAAATCACGTGCTCTGGCCAACTGAGCTAAAGAGGCATTCAGTATTTCTGTTTTGCGAGTGCAAAGGTAGTGATAATTTTCGATCTCGCAAGAACTGTGCGAACTTTTTTGTATACTTTTTTTCATGTCCTATTTCTGATGTAGTCTATCTTCCTGATTAATAATAAGAAAACAAACTACATTTTTTTAGAAAAATAGCAGATGTGAAAATTATTTCTTATTTTGTCAACTCATATCAATGTCACTTAATCTAAAATCTATTATCATGAGCATTAACAGAAGGCAATTTCTAAGAAAATCATTGGCCGGAAGCGCAGCTATCGTTGTAGGCAAGGACCTGAGTGCTGCTTCCGCACCGGCTGTATCAACCTCTTTCTCTCCCGTGGAGGATTTATCACCTTCGGCAAAAGGAAAATCTGTTTTAGGATTACGTTGCAAACCCTTGAGCACCGTCCGTGTCGGTGTCGTCGGTCTGGGCAGGGGAGCCGGAGCCGTAAAACGCATGGCACAGATTGAAGGAGCGGAGATCGTTGCTATCTGCGATCTGAACCCGGAACGGATAGCCAATAGCCAGAAAACCCTTAAAAACAGTAACCGGAAAGAAGCTGTCGCTTACACGGGCGAAGAAGACTGGAAAAAGATGTGCGAACGCGATGACATCGACCTGATCTATAACGCCACTCCCTGGGAACTGCACGTGCCTATCGCCCTTTACGCTATGGATCATGGAAAACACGTCGCTATCGAAGTCCCTGCCGCACTGACGGTAAAAGACTGTTGGGCATTGGTCGATAAGGCGGAAGAAACCCAGCTTCATTGTATGATGCTGGAAAATTGTTGTTACGACTTCTTTGAACTAGCTACCTTGAATATGGCGCGACAGGGATTGTTGGGAGAAATTATTCACACCGAAGGCGCTTATATCCATGATCTGAGAGGATCGAAGTTTAAAGGTTATTATAAACACTGGCGTTTGGAATACAGTAAATACCATACAGGAAATCCGTATCCGACACACGGTCTGGGGCCGGTGGCCCAGATACTGGGTATTAATCAGGGAGACCGGATGGATTATCTTTCGTCTGTCTCCACCAACCAGTTCGGGCTGGCACTTTGGGCAAAAGAAAACCTGACAGATGATGAACGTATAACCCTTTCGGAACGTTATGCGCTGGGCGATATGAATACAACTATCATCCATACCGTCAATGGCAAATCCATCATGATCCAGCATGACACGACCTCCCCGCGTCCCTATTCCCGCATCCATCTAGTACAGGGAACCAAAGGCATGGCTGTCAAGTATCCGGAGAGAAAAGTAGCTATCCAGCCTGATACGCATTCGTTCCTGAAAGAGGGACCGCAGAAAGATGTGATGGCTGAATATGAACATCCGTTAAGCAAATATATCGGCGAACGGGCGAAAAAAGTCGGCGGTCATGGAGGCATGGATTTTATCATGGACTGGCGTCTGATCTACTGCCTGCGTAACGGTTATCCGCTCGACCAGAGCGTGTATGACGCAGCTGCCTGGTCATCTATCGTCGAGTTAAGCGAACGTTCCGTACTGAATAAAAGCTGTTCGGTTGCCATACCTGACTTTACCCGCGGAGCCTGGCGCAATTACAAGCCGTGGCCTGTCATTGATATGAAGGATGTATTGCACGGATAAATTGTAAACATAAAAACTCCTGAAAGCCGGCAGTTTTGTTTTATCTGCCTGCACTTTCAGGAGTCCTTTCAGTAAGATTATTGCGTTGCTTACTTATTTTTCAGAAGAACTTCGTCGATCGCTTTCTTGAAGTCGACTTTGCTCATGGCACCTCTTGCCATTTGCGGCTGTTCGCCCATCGGACAGAACAGGAGAGAAGGAATACTCCGGATACCGAAAGCTGCAGCCAGCTCTTCTTCTTTCTCCGTATCTATTTTATAAATATCGATTTTATCTTCGTATTCGCCAGCCAGCTCTTCCAGAATAGGAGCGATCATTTTGCACGGACCGCACCAGGTAGCATAGAAATCGACGATGCAAGGTTTGTCGCCTTCATACACCCATTTATCGGGACTTGCTTCGTAATTAGCTACTTTATTCAGAAATTCCTGTTTTGTCAACTCTTTCACTTTCATGATTCTAACTCCTTATTGTTTAGTTATTATTCTTACTTCTGTTTTACATAACAAAGTTACAACCTAATATTCCTGTAACTATTTACTGTATTTCCTTAATAATTGGCATTTTTCCCTTGAGGGTAGTTCGTAAACAAAAAGCCGTTCGGGGATTGTTACCCCGGACGGCCTTATCTAGTTTTAAACTACACTACTATTAATATTAATATCGTTTGCCAACGGCATCCCAATCAACGATCTGCCACAGGGCATTCAGGTGATCGGGACGACGGTTTTGGTAATCCAGGTAATAAGCATGTTCCCATACATCGAATCCCAAAATCGGAGTCAGCCCCTTGGCAACAGGGTTGCTACCGTTAGCTTCTTTGGTAATTGAAAGTTTGCCGTCTTTATCTTTTGCCAGCCATACCCATCCTGAACCGAACAGACCGGCTCCTGCTGCGTTGAATTCTTTCTTGAAGTCTTCGAATGAACCCCAGGTAGCTTTGATAGCATCCGCAAACTTTCCTTTAGGTTCGCCGCCGCCGTTAGGGGAGAACTGGGTGAAATACAAATTATGGTTGAGTATCTGTCCGGCATTATTAAAGATAGCACCGTCAGATTCTGCTACGATCTGTTCCAGGGGAGCGTTTTCAAATTTTGTTCCCGGGATCAGGTTATTCAGATTGTTTACGTAAGCCTGTAAATGTTTTCCGTGATGGAATTCAATGGTTGCTTTACTGATAACCGGTTCTAATGCATCTGCTGCATAAGGCAATTTAATTAGTTCGAATTTCATAATTTCTTCTTTTTTATCTGTTATTTGACTACTACTATTATTACTATTATTAGTTACCAACAATAATAAACTAAGACATAATGTAAGCATGACTACTAAGTTTTATGTTGTTTCTACTATTCTAACAGGGCGGGTTTGTTATTTGTTCAAAGAAACCGGTCCAAAAACCATAACTTTTATTGATTAAAGGATAAATAAAATTTATGACCTTTAACCAACTGTCTTCTAACACTTGATTTTTATACTTTTTTGGAAATCAGCCGAAACAAAATGAATAATAATATGTAAAAAGCTGTTTTTTTGTCGTCTGTAAAGAGTAAAATCCCAAAGAAGTTTCTATTTTTGTGCCCGCATATTATTAATTAAGTAACACATATTTGTAGATGGTAAAGAAAGTTGGGAATTTAATTCCAAACACCTTTTTTATTACGAAGGGTAGTGGTGATTCAGACTTGGAAAAACACGCAGGTTCTTATCACATGGCCCTTTATGATGCTGGTATTTCAGACTTTAACATTATGACTTATTCGTCTGTAATCCCTGCAACAGCGCATCTTGCAACCATGGATGAGATTGATCTTCCTCCATTCGGTACGGAATTGAAAACCATTATGGCGGTTTCGCATGGTTATCAGGATGAGTTCGTATCTGCCGGTGTGGTTTACGCCTGGATGTACAAGGACGAAAACTTCGATGAGAAGGTTGGAGCCCTGGTATGCGAGGTTAGCGGCCGTTATCGTATCGAGGAGTTGGAGTCACGTCTGATCCGTGTAATCAACGACCTGCACCAGAAAACATACGGAAAGTATTATCTGGGTGAACTGAACTTTATTACCGAAGGTATTACCATCGAAAAGAGATACGGTACAGCTTTGGCTGCTCTGTGTTTCGTGGATTTCTTAATGCCTGAGATCGAGGACTAAAGAAAGATAATATACCCGATAATCAGTATGGAAAACAGAGGTAAGGCGCAGGTTCTTATCTCTGTTTTTTTGTCCTTACGGGAAAAAACGGCATAAGTTTGTTATATTTGTAAGCGACTTAGGTCATAAAATTCTTTTTATTTAAGAAACAATCCGTTTAAAGCTGTTGTTGTATGAAAAAGATTATTAATCCCTGGAAGGGGCTGGAGGGCTATATGTGTTTCGGGTGTGCACCCGGAAATCCGCAAGGACTGCACATGGAGTTTTACGAGGATGGCGATGACATCGTTGCTTTCTGGGAACCGGAAAGTCATTATCAGGGATGGTTGGAGACATTGCACGGGGGAATCCAGACGACAATGATGGATGAACTGGCCGGTTGGGTAGTATTGAGGAAATTACAGACATCGGGCGTGACTTCACGGCTGGATGCCCGTTTCCTGAAAAGTATCTCGACACGCGAACCGCGCTTGATGATACGGGGGCGTATCAAAGAGCAGAAACGGAATGCCATATTCATAGAGACGGAGATATACAATTCGCAGAACGAACTTTGTTCACGCGCGGACATTATATATTTTGTTGTCACTAAAGAACAGGCAACGGAGAAGTTTCATTTTTGCGGTTGTAAAACCGAAGATGAAAAATAAAACACTGGACGAAAAGAATAAAGTAAACGATTAACAAATGAAGTACATTGGAGCTCATGTAAGCGCGTCGGGTGGGGTTGAGAACGCTCCGCTAAACGCTAATGCCATCGGGGCGAAAGCTTTTGCCCTTTTTACCCGGAACCAACGTCAATGGAAATCTTCCCCGTTGACGAAGAAAAGCATCTCCTTATTTAAAGAACGTTGTGAGGAGTTCGGCTACAAAGCCGCGCATATTTTGCCTCACGACAGTTATCTGATCAATCTGGGACATCCGGATCCGGACGGTCTGCAAAAATCGCGTGATGCTTTTCTCGATGAAATGCAGCGTTGCGAACAGCTGGGACTGGACCGACTGAACTTCCATCCGGGAAGCCATCTGAATGAAATTTCGGTAGACGATTGCCTGGCACGTATTGCCGAATCGATCAATCGGACACTGGAGCAGACTGTGGGAGTATGTGCCGTTATAGAGAATACGGCCGGACAGGGTACAAACCTGGGATACACTTTCGAGCAAATCGCGGCTATCATCGACCGGGTGGACGACAAATCCCGTGTAGGTGTTTGTATCGATACCGCCCATACGCTGGCTGCCGGTTATGATATCAAAACGGAACAGGGCTTTATGGAGACATTCCGCCATTTCGAGGAAGTGATCGGTTTTTCGTACCTGCGTGGAATGCATATCAACGATTCGAAGAAAGACCTGGCAACCCGCGTAGACAGGCATGACAGTATCGGGAAAGGTGTTATGGGAATAACCACTTTTCAGATGTTGATGCAGGATACCCGTTTTGACGATATACCTCTGATACTTGAAACGCCGGACGAATCAATCTGGGCGGAGGAGATCAGCTATTTGTACACTTTATAAGTAGAGAATAAACCGGGAGAAGGGGCACTTGAGCAAGTCTCCTCTTTTTCCATATATTAATAAGCCCCTTTAATGAAAGGGCAGACTAAATAAAATACACGTATGTTTATATTAATGCCAATTATTTTTGTCGTAGGCATCCTCGCCATTGCGCTTGAAGATAAGATTAAGATCAATAAAGCAGCAACAGCTCTTTTTATGGCTATTTCCTTATGGATGATATTGATGTTCGATGCTTATAACATCTTCGTCGAACGCTCTAACCCTTTGTTCGAGGAGTTTCTGGTACAGAACCCCGAAATGACCAACTTACCAGCAAAAGACCAGTTCATTAATTTTATTTCCAATCGTTCCATTGTTTACCATTTGGGAAATGTGGCAGAGACATTGTTCTTTGTGATGTGTTCTATGCTGATCGTCGATATTGTAGATAAACATGGTGGTTTCAGGGCTGTTACCGGGTATATCCGTACTTCCAACAAAAGAAAATTATTATGGTACATTAGTTTTGCCGCTTTCTTTTTCTCCGCGTTGTTGGATAACTTGGCGGCTGCGATCGTAATCATGGCAGTGCTCCGTAAGCTGGTGCCCGACCGGACCGACCGTCTGAAGTACGCCTGTATGGTGATTATTGCGGCGAATGCCGGCGGTTCGTGGTCACCGATCGGTGATGTGACGACAATTCTCCTTTGGGTAGGAAAGAACGTGACGGCCATGCATCAGATTTCCCATGTATTTATTCCTGCGCTGATCAATATGCTGGTTCCGCTCACCATTGCCCACTTCTGGCTGTTCAAGAAAGATGCCCGCTTGCGTGTGATGAGTGAAGAAGAAGCGGCTGATGAGTTTATTCCGGAGATACCTAATCACGCCCGCCGTGTGATATTTGTGATCGGTGTGCTTTCGTTGGCATTGGTTCCGGTCTTCCAGATGTTGACGAATCTGCCTCCGTTCCTGGGGGTCTTGCTAGGATTGGTTATTCTTTGGGTATATACCGATATCATGTATAGCCGGTTGCGAGTTCATGAATCGGAGAAGCTGCGTATTACACAGTTGTTGCCTAATATCGACCTGGCAACGATCTTTTTCTTTCTCGGAATCCTGATGGCGGTAGGCGCACTGGAAACATCCGGACAACTGGGGATCATGTCTGCCTATCTCGACCAGCATGTACATGAGCCTTATCTGATCAGTTTTGTGATTGGTGTTCTGTCTTCCTGTGTGGATAACGTGGCTTTGGTGGCTGCGACGATGGGTATGTATCCGATTGTGCAGCAGGCTCCCGATCTAGCTCCTTATGCCCAGTTCTTCGTTTCCGACGGCGGGTTTTGGACATTCCTTGCTTACTGTGCCGTAACGGGCGGTAGCATCCTGATTATCGGTTCGGCAACAGGTGTCACGGTAATGGGACTGGAAAAGATTGATTTCATGTACTATACCAAGCGATTTTCTATTTTGGCATTGATTGGTTATATTTGCGGTGCGGCAGTATATATGCTATTATTCGCTTAAACTTATTTATATGAAAAGAAAATGGATTATCGCAGCAGCCTGTGCCGTTTTGCTTTCCGGAATGGAGGCAATGGCTTGTACGGGTTTGCTGGTTGGAAAAAAGGCATCGGTCGACGGATCGGTCATGATCAGTTATGCAGCAGACTCACATACTTTGTATGGCGAGTTATACCGTTGGCCGGCGGCTACCTGGCCGAAAGGGGCGATGCTGGAAGTCAGGGAGTGGGATACGAATAAACCGCTGGGACAGATTCCGCAGGTGGAGCAGACGTATTCGGTAGTCGGCAATATGAACGAACACCAGGTGGCTATCACGGAAAGTACGTTCGGAGGCCGTCCCGAATTGGTGGATACAACAGGTATTATGGATTACGGAAGCCTGATCTATATCGCGCTACAGCGTTCCAAGTCGGCCCGCGAAGCGATTAAGGTAATGACCGACCTGGTGAAAGAACACGGTTATTACAGCAGTGGCGAGACATTTTCCATTGCCGACAAGAACGAAGCATGGGTGATGGAGCTGATCGGTAAGGGAACAGGAAATAAAGGGGCAGTCTGGGTAGCGATCCGCATTCCGGACGATTGTATCTCCGCACATGCCAACCAGTCACGTATCCAGCAGATTCCTTTCGATGACAAGGAAAACTGTATGTATTCGCCCGATGTAGTCTCTTTCGCTCGCGAAAAAGGTTATTTCAGCGGAAAAGATAAAGATTTCAGCTTTCAGAAAGCTTATTGCCCGTATGACTTCAGTGGTTTGAGAGGTTGTGAGGCACGTGTATGGTCTTTCTTCCGCAAGTATGATACTTCGATGGATAAGTATACCGATTTTATCAAAGGCGATCCTACCAAAGAGCCTATGCCGTTGTATGTGAAGCCGAACCGTCTGTTGTCCGTTCAGGATGTTCAGAACGGTATGCGCGATCATTATGAAGGAACAGACCTGGATATGACGAAAGATGCCGGAGCTGGTTCTTATAAGGTGCCCTATCGTTGGCGTCCGATGACGTTCAAGGTAGATGGCGAAGAATATACGAACGAACGTGCTATCGCTACACAGCAGACCGGTTTTGTGATCGTTCCGCAGATGCGTAACTGGTTGCCGGATGCCATCGGCGGAATCCTTTGGTTTGGCGTGGATGATGCCGATATGGCTGTTTTTACTCCGCTCTATTGCTCTATTACCGAGTCTCCCGAATGTTATCGGGTTGGGAACGGCGATATCATGAACTTCTCATGGACTTCCGCTTTCTGGATTCATAACTGGGTGGCTAACCAGGCTTACGGCAAGTATAGTTTCATGATCAAAGATATCCGTCCGGTTCAACAGGAACTGGAGAACGGTTATAAAGAAACAATCCCGGCTATCGACAAGGCTGCCTCCGAATTGTATGCGAAGGATCCGGCAGAAGCTATCAAATTCCTGACCTGGTTCAGTACGACGACAGCCGATCAGGCAACGGCTCGCTGGAAGAAACTCGGTGAGTATCTTTTAGTAAAATATATGGACGGAAACGTTAAGAAAGAAGAAAACGGCAAGTTCAAGCAAAATGGTTACGGGTTGTCTGAATATCCTGATTTTCCTGGCTATGATGAAGACTATTATCGTAGTATTGTGAAGAGTGCAGGCGACAGACTTAAAGTAAAATGATTATATTTGTTGCAATGTTGAACTAAATTAATTGAGAGTATGAAAAAATTAATTGTTATGTGTATGCTGGCGATTATCAGCATGAGTGCTTTTGCACAGACCCAACAGGGACAATCGTCTTTCGGTTTTAATCTGGGGTATGGGTTTAATGATAACGGTAATGCTCTGTTAGGACTTGATTATCGTTATAATTTGACTGACGAAGTTCGTCTGGCTCCTTCATTGACCTATTTCGTAAAGGATAATGGAATAAGTGCCTGGGCGATTGACATGAATGTTCATTACGTGTTTAAACTGAGCGATATGTTCGGTTTCTATCCGTTGGCTGGTCTTGACCTTTCTTTCTGGAAATGGAGTGGAGGCGGACATGTTGACGGACATAAGGTTGATGTGAGCATGAATGAAACACGTTTCGGTGCAAACATCGGTTTGGGGGGCGAAGTATATGCAACGGATCAGCTGACTGTAGGTTTGGAATTCAAATATAATATCATTAAAGATTTCGATCAACCTATCTTAGGTATTCGTGTCGGATATAATTTCTGATAAACAGAAAATAAAGAAAAACCTTCCAGAAGAAATAGTTCATCTGGGAGGTTTTTTAGTTTCGTCCGGTAGAAAGTATAGTTTTGCCCAAGAGAAAACACTGTTTCATTCGGAAGAAAATGCCGTTTCATCCGAAAGGAATCTTTTTGTTCTTACCACTTCAAATAATCTTCGAAAGTAATCTTCTCGAAGTTCGGTATCACTTCATATACTTTATCCTTTAGGGATTCTTCCGGATTGGTGGTCGTTAGTCCGATCACTCGCATGCCTGCAGACGTTCCGGCCTGTATGCCGGCAAAGGAATCTTCAAAGACTATACAGTCGGCGGGGGAGACGTTCAGGTCTTTTGCTGCCAGCAGATAACACATCGGATCGGGTTTGCCCTTTGTGATGCGGTCGGCTGTTACGATCGTGTCGAAAATATTCTCCAGGTGATGTAGCTTGAAAGCACGTTCTACTTTCGTATTGTCGGAACTGGTAACCAGACCCATCTGTACACCCTGCTCTTTTAGTAAATGCAGGAACTCTATCGAGCCCGGCATCGCAGGGAGAGGCATTGTACTTTCATATTCGGTAGATTCCTTAATTACCATCTGACGAAATTCTTCCGAACGGTCGGAAAAATACGTTTCCATTATGTAAGGGAGTGTTGTGCCTTTGATAACAGCTGCAAAGTGGTCGATACCAGTTCCATAACGTTCACCTGCTTCATCCCAGAAAATATCGTAGATAGGTTCAGTGTCGACTATCACGCCGTCAAAGTCAAAGAGAGCCGTTTTTAATTTCATAAAAATACCTTTATTGATTACATTTTGTGGGCAAAGATAAGCCTATTTCTTTGAAAAAGATTCATCTGCTGTAAAATAGCTGTGCTTTTGCTGTGCGTTTATGAATAATATTCTATCTTTGTGTCCGTACACATGTGTAGCTTTGCAGACCAGTAAAGACTATTTGACTTATTATAATACCTAAAAGAAGAACAGAATGAAAGCATCTTTGAAGTTTGCAGCCTTGTCTCTTGCGCTGCTTTGTTCCTGTCAGTCGAATGATGGCTGGCAACAGTTATTCAACGGTAAAGACCTTACCGGTTTCAAACAATTAAATGGGGAAGCCCCTTATCGGGTGGAAGACGGTTGTCTGGTCGGAACTTCCGTGACGGGTCAGCCGAATAGCTTTATGGCTACCGAACAGGAATATGGTGATTTTATCCTGGAGTTTGAGGCTTTGTGTGATCCGTCGCTGAACTCGGGTGTGCAGTTCCGTAGTGAAAGCCGTCCGGACTATCAGAACGGACGTGTGCATGGTTACCAGTGTGAGATGGACCCGTCCGACAGAGCTTGGAGCGGAGGTGTTTATGACGAAGCCCGTCGCGGCTGGCTGGTGACGCTTGTCGATAATAAACCGGGACAGGAAGCCTATAAGAAGACGGACTGGAACAAATATCGTATTGAGGCTATCGGCAATAATATCCGTATTTGGCTGAACGGCGTGAATACGGCAAATTTGTATGATGATGAAACGGCAAAAGGCTTTATTGCATTTCAGGTACATGGTATCGGAAAGAATGCCGACCTGGAAGGAAAAGAAATCAAATGGCGTAATATCCGCATAAAGACTGAAAATCTGGAAGCAGAACGTATGCAGGGTACGTTGGCTCCGGAAGTGAACCGTATCCCCAATTATCTGACCGATACGGAAAAAGCGGACGGCTGGAATCTGTTATTCGACGGTCAGACAACTACAGGCTGGCGCGGTGCCCATAAAGAAGCATTTCCCGATCATGGCTGGAAAGTGGAAGACGGACAGTTGATCGTATTGAAATCAGGCGGCGGAGAATCTACAAACGGTGGTGATATCGTAACCGACAACGAATATGCCGCATTTGAACTGAGCCTGGAATTTAAAATTACTCCGGGAGCCAACAGCGGTATCAAATACTTTGTAACGGAATCGGAAAAACCGAGCGGCTCTGCTTATGGCTTGGAATATCAGATACTGGACGACCAGCTTCATCCGGATGCCAAATTGTATACTACCGTTCCCGGCAGTCGTACATTGGCAAGTCTTTACGATATGATGCCGGCACAGAATAAACGCTTTAATGGGGTTGGAAAATGGAATCAGGCTGTTTTAAAAGTATTTCCCAATAACCATGTGGAACATTGGTTGAATGGCTTCAAAACATTGGAATATGAACGCTGTTCGGATGCTTTCCGCGAAATGGTAAAGGGCAGTAAATATGCTGCCCCGTCTTATAACGAGGCAGGCCGTTTCGGTGAAGCTCCCCAAGGACATGTCCTTTTACAGGATCATGGCGATGAAGTTGCTTTCCGCAGTATCAAAATCAAAGAACTGAAGTAAGCTTATTCTATACGAAGGAAACTGCACAGGACAATTGGTCGGCGTACTTCGTGAATGATACGTTCAGAGGAGGTCAATATATTAAATGTATATTGGCCTTCGTAATTTTTCAGAACAACTTCCAGGTCACTGGGAGTGGCAAAGAAGAATCCTTCCTTCGGCATCTCCTGTTCGAAATTATGGAAACGGTTACCCAGATAAAAGTTCAGTCCGTATAGATTCCTGTATACTTTGAGGTTGTTCATGACGAACATATTATCCTTGTTCAAAGGATATTCTTTCATTACCCTTTCGGCAAAAGGACGGGCTGATCCATCCTGGCGGATACCACGCATAATAACTCCGTCGACCAGCAAATTGATCGTAAAGGTCAAGGCTATCGTCGCATACAGTATCTTGATGTTTATCTTCTTGAACATTTGATAAAGCACGGTCAGCAAAGCCAGCAACACGATAATAACGATACAGACGGTCAGTCCGCAACTGGAAGAGAACATATTGGATACGGCTTCTACCTGTGCAAGCGTAGAAGGACGGCTTGTGTATTGTGAAGCAATGGCAACCGGATCGATGACACCGGCCATTGTCAGTCCGATAGCTATCAGCACAACAGTCGTGACAGAGGCTAGGAATGCCGCAAATATACGGGTAACCTTTGTCCTGTATTCCGTAATGTAGATGGCATATTGAGCTAAGAATATAGCAATAAACGGATAGGCAGGCATCAGGTATACACTTCTCTTACTGGAAGGAATGCTGTAGAAGAAGATAATACAGACCAATGCTACAAGACTGAACAGTTTCTCTTTTTCCATGGAGAGAATATTGTTCCAGCTGTCTTTGGCTATCTGTTTGAAAGAGGCATTCTTTAGTTGCCATTTCAACCCGAATATAGAAAAGAAAAAGAAGATAGTCCAGGGAATAAAGCCGCCTGCTAAAGTGGCAAAGTTGTACCATACACCGTTTTCGTGTCCTAAATCATAATTAATATCGGGTGTGTCGAGATGGAAGAAGCGTCCGAAATTCTCGGCAAGTACGACATCCATGAACCGGTCGCCTCCCTGTTTCCAGGCAGCTATATACCATAATAACGGCAGGAATGAGGATGAAACGCCGATATAAAGAAGTGCTTTAAATATAGTCAGCAGACTGTATTTACGAAGCATCAGCAAATAGGCTCCGAACACAAACAAGGGCAGGATGACACCGACGGGACCTTTGGTCAGCACGGCACAGCCTAACAGTATAGGGATAATGATCGGCAAGCCTTTCAGTTCCAGTCTGTCTTCCCATCGGAACAGTTGATAGAGTCCGATGACAATAAAAGCTGTCAGTAACATATCGACCCGGGTGGTCATAGCCGCCCGGTGCATCTCCACGCAAGTCAGCAGAAGAAGGGTCGCAATGAATGCCTGTTGAAACTTTATTCTTCGCCCGAAAAAGACCAGCGTGCATCCCATCAGGCAGATAAAAGCGAGTGTAGACGGTAAGCGCGAAGTAAACTCCGATACATACCCTTGGGGATAGGAGAAAGCAGCCATCAGCCAATGTGCCATCGGTGGTTTGTAAGCAAACTCGTTGGCATAAACCTGCGGCAGTACCCAGTTGCCGGTTTCAAGCATGGATATGGCAACAGATGCTTCACGTGGCTCCCCTTTTGTCGAGAAATCTCCCAAGCCTATCCAGGGAAGGACGGAGATTATACAGATTATGATAACCATTGTTACCGGCTTTTGCAGGTAGAGATATTGTAATGTCGGTGTGCGCATATTCTTTTTGTAAGAGGACTAAACCAGTTAATGTCATTATATCAATTTGCAAAAGAACAATTTTTTACGGACTTTTTCCGCATTTTTGATAACTTTTTATGTCCCTAAAGATTCTTTGATAGATGAGCGGATCACTTCTGCATCTTCTTTATTTTCCTTTAATATAGAAAGGATGAGGTTCAGGTAGCTTTCTTTGTTGCTGATTCCGCAAATGTTACACAGGCGGCTTTGCGGGAGCATTCCTTTCTGATTGTACACGCGGAGGATATTTTTGTAATCACCCGTTTCGGTGTATTGGATAAATTTATCTTTTATACCGCTGTATATCTCATCCACATGCACGTTGAAGCGGATGCTTTCCACATGCTCGGTTAGTTGCTCGACGGTCGTTATTTTACGGTCGACAGTTGTTTCCAGTTTCCGGCGGACACGGTGTTTGGCATGCAGAATCACCTGGCTTTCCAGATCTTTCTCGAACAGCCTGATCACATTTTCCTTTACCTGCCCGAAGACTTGTTCGGGGTCTCTCATCAGGCGGCGGGCAACTGTTTTGATAACCGGTTCAAGCATCAGCAGGTTCTCCACTTCAGCAACGTCGGGAACGAAGATGTGCTGGTCACGCAGATAGTCTATCTCTCCCTGTGTACGACGATCACGGTCGACGATACCCATCGATTCCAATGTGTGGAAATCCTGCAACTGGCGGAAAGCTTTTGTCGTTTCGATCACTTTCTGGCAGCCTCCCATCGGTTTGACCATAAAGTCGGGGAAGATAAGCGGGTAGAGACGGTTGTCGATGCTGTTGGAATCGGTACCTTCGATAAAGAGGATTGGCTTGCGACTTCCGAGTATATCGATATAGACCTCTTCGGGAAGACTGTCGTTGCTTTCTATCAGCTGATAATCCCAAACATGGGCATCGGCATTGTAATCCCTGATCCATATCCGTTTGCCTTCCGGGCGGGAGGTGGTGAAATCGATATCATGAGTCAGATAGACGTATGTACAGTCGGGGCGCAGAGCTTCTATCTCATCCCACAATAGGTTTTTGATCGAGTTATGAAGTAGTATTTCCGGTTCTTCGATGATCAGTAATTCACCCGGATTGGCGCATAGCACGGCACCGATCAGATAAAAGACAATCTTTTCTCCGTCGCTCATTCGACCAGCTGTATAGGAATTGCTGTCACGGCTGGTTGAAGCGAGTTCGATGAAGCCGGACTTTCGTACCAGCCGGTTATGTGGGAACATCTTTTCCCAGATCGTCTGTATCTGGTCGATTTTGGTAACGGGTGGGGGAAGGTCCGGATGCAGCTTGCATGCCTCTTTATAGTTTACTGCTGCTTCAAACTCTTCGCTTTGTAGGCGGAGAATCAGTTTCTCATAGTCCGATAGCCGGGGCATGAAGATACGTTCTGCTATCATTGACTGCATACGGGCCAGTTCGTTGCCTTCGGACGGTACTGTCTCTTCGTTGCTGCATAAGAACAACGAATGCATTCCCGATATCTTTTTTGCATTCTCTGCATAGCGTTCCAGCAAATCTCTGCCGAACGAACTTTTACCGGCTCCGTTGGCTCCGATTACGACCAGCACTTTTGTCTCTAGCACAGTCGGTTCCAAAGCGTTCAATTTGGTGGGGAGAATCAGTTCCATACAAGTACAGCTTATTTTTCTCCCAAAGGTAATTAATTTATTCGTATTCTGTCATTCTTTTTGTACTGATGGAAAACAAAAAGAGGATATACTTCTGCAAGCATATCCCCTCTCTATAGTTATATGTATTTTGCTTAGTAAGCTCGTGCAAACAATACGCGTTGTGCGGAAGGTTTGCCGGTAACCATACATTTACCCGGTGTCTTGTCTCCTTCCAGAGGGATACAACGGATAGTTGCTTTCGTCTCGTTCTTGATCAACTCTTCTGTTTCAGGAGTACCGTCCCAGTGAGCCATGATGAAGAGGCCTTCTTCGATCTTTTCCTTGAATTCTTCGTAAGTGTCGACTGTGACCGTGCAAGCTGTACGATGGTCGAGTGCTTTCTGGAAGATGTTCTGCTGGATTTCTTCCAACAGGTTCTGTACGTATTCTTCGATACCGTCGCAAGTGATGGTTTCTTTTTCCAACGTATCGCGACGCATTACTTCGATCGTATTGTTTTCCAGGTCGCGTCCACCCATAGCCAGACGTACAGGAACACCTTTCAGTTCGTATTCGGCGAACTTCCAGCCCGGTTTCTTATTGTCTGCATCGTCGAACTTAACAGAGATACCCATCTTCTTCAGGTTGGCAACGATACCGTTCACCTTTTCGCTGATCTGTGCCAGTTGCTCTTCACTGCGGTAGATCGGAACGATCACTACCTGGATCGGAGCGAGATGAGGAGGCAATACCAAACCGTTATCATCCGAGTGAGACATGATAAGCGCACCGATCAGACGGGTAGAAACCCCCCATGAAGTTGCCCATGCGTAGTCGCTTTTTCCTTCTTTGTCGATGAAAGTAACGTCGAATGCCTTACCAAAGTTCTGTCCCAGGAAGTGGGAAGTTCCTGCCTGCAATGCTTTTCCGTCCTGCATCATAGCTTCGATCGTATAGGTATCCAAAGCTCCTGCAAAACGTTCACTGGCAGACTTTACGCCTTTAACGACCGGCATAGCCATATAGTTTTCGGCAAAGTTTGCATATACTTGCTGCATCTTCTTTGCTTCGATCTCTGCTTCTTCGCGGGTTGCGTGAGCGGTATGTCCTTCCTGCCACAGGAATTCGGCAGTACGAAGGAACAGACGGGTACGCATTTCCCAACGCATTACGTTTGCCCACTGGTTACATAAGATAGGCAGGTCGCGATAAGACTGGATCCAATTGCGGTATGTATTCCAAATGATTGTTTCTGATGTCGGGCGAATGATCAGTTCTTCTTCCAGTTTAGCTGCCGGGTCGACAACAACACCTGTACCGTCGTGATTTGTTTTCAGACGATAATGTGTAACAACTGCACATTCTTTGGCGAAACCTTCTACGTGTTCGGCTTCTTTGCTTAAGAATGATTTCGGGATCAACAGCGGGAAGTAAGCGTTTACGTGTCCTGTTTCTTTGAACATATCATCGAGGATACGTTGCATTTTTTCCCAAATAGCGTATCCGTAAGGTTTGATAACCATACAGCCACGTACAGCAGAGTTCTCTGCTAAATCCGCTTTAATAACCAGATCCTGGTACCACTGGGAGTAGTTTACACTTCTCTTGGTCAGTTCTTTCAGCTCTTTTGCCATCTTTCTTTAATTCTATGTTATTTTCAATGATTCCAAATAATATCGCGCAAAGGTACAAAAATATTTAGAATGCGATTACAGGCTTTGTTTATTTAGCTGATTGATTTTCTGCAAATACTTATGTATAATTTCAATATGTTCTTTGAGAGCTTCCTTTCCGTATTGCTCCAGTAAATCGGGATAATTTTTAAGAAGTGTCATCATCTTTTCGGAGCCAACTTTATCCAGTTCTTTCGTTGCTGGATCCATTTCGTAATAAACGCGGGAAGAGGCTTCATTGGCAGCTTGAACGGCACCTCCAATAACCCCGAATGCTGCAGCAGCACTCGGACCAACCGAGATTGCATAGAAATAAACTTTTCCCTGACAGACTATTGCAGGGGCAAACCAGGCTCCGATAACGCGTTTTTTGAATTTCAATTTTCGACAGTTTACGTATAGAGAATCATTGACCTCTATTGCGTAAATTTTTGTTTTAATTAATTTGTCAGTCTCTTTATCTCCGTTGTATATTTTATAGTCAGCACCTCCGGACATGAATATCTGGTTCTTGGTCCGTTTTTCAACAATCACGCTTAATGTTGTATCATAGTTTCCATTTAATAGATCGGTAATACTGTTGTACGATTTACATGGTTTCTGGGCAAAAAGACCTTGCGTAAGCAGGAAAAGGCATAAAATAAGATAAGTTGTTCTCATTGTATATCGAGTTAGATTGAATTAGGGGCGAAATATAGAAATAAAAAGGCAACCTTAAAATAAGATTGCCTTTTTATAATATTGAAAATTAATTCTTATTTGTACGGTTCGCCTTTAACAGCAGCGATACCCGGCAGAACTTTGCCTTCGATAGCTTCCAGTAAAGCACCACCACCTGTAGATACGTAAGAAACTTCGCTTGCAATACCGAACTTGTTAACGCAAGCAACAGAGTCACCACCACCAACAAGAGAGAATGCACCGTTCTTAGTAGCTTCAACGATAGCGTTACCTACTGCACGAGAACCGTCAGTGAAGTTTTCGAATTCGAATACGCCTGTAGGACCGTTCCAAAGGATAGTCTTAGATTTCTTGATAACGTCAGCGTAGATTTCGATAGTCTTAGGACCGATGTCAAGACCTTCCCATCCGTCAGGAATTTCGTTAACGTTAGCATATTTTGTATTTGCGTCGTTGCTGAAAGCGTCAGCGATCTTAGCGTCGACAGCCAATACCAGGTTTACACCTTTTTCTTTTGCTTTCTTCATCAGGTCGAGAGCCAGATCCAGTTTGTCATCTTCACAGATAGAGTTACCGATCTTGCCACCCATAGCCTTAGTGAAAGTATAAGTCATACCACCTGTTACGATCAGGTTGTCTACCTTGTTCAGCAGGTTTTCGATGATTTCGATTTTAGAAGAAACTTTAGAACCACCCATGATAGCGGTAAACGGACGAGCGATGTCGTTCATTACTTTTTCTACAGCTTTTACTTCTTTTTCCATCAGGTAACCGAACATCTTGTGGTCAGCATCGAAATAATCAGCGATCAGCGCCGTAGAAGCGTGAGCGCGGTGAGCAGTACCGAATGCGTCGTTTACATAGCAGTCAGCATAAGAAGCCAATCTCTTAGTGAATTCTTTCTGGCTTTCTTTTACTGCTTTTTTGGCAGCTTTCTTTTCGTCGTCTGTTGCATCTTCAGCCAAACCTCTTGGTTTGCCTTCTTCTTCTGCATAGAAACGAAGGTTTTCCAGCAATAAAGCTTCGCCCGGTTGCAGAGCAGCAGCTTTAGCACCAGCTTCTTCACCAATACAGTCGTTAGCAAACTGAACTTCTACGCCCAGTAATTCAGATACACGACCCAAAATATGTTTCAGTGAAAATTTATCAGTAACGCCTTTCGGACGACCCAGGTGAGAACCTATGATTACACTGCCACCGTCTGCCAGGATCTTTTTAAGAGTAGGAAGAGCGGCACGAATACGGGTGTCGTCTGTGATGTTGAAGTTTTCGTCCAATGGAACGTTGAAGTCAACTCTTACAAATGCCTTTTTGCCGGCAAAATTGAAATTGTCAATTGATTGCATAACTCTTGTATTTAAATTTCTGTATAAAATGTCTTTCTTAGCGCTCGCAAACTTACACAAAAATATTTTATTTCAATGTTACATTTGCAGAATAATTCGGTCTGTTTAGCATACAAATGGCTTCTTTTAGGGTTGCCTATATATAATGTATAGGAAAGGTTCGTTTGTTATCGCATCCATAACAGAGTTTTACCGGATTAGGAAAGAAAATGCTTGTACGATAGTTTTTTTTTAATTCTTTTAAAAGTATCTAATACTCTCTGTATATATATTTGCCTCCGGCTAATAAGTAATCATTTTTGTATACTCTATAAAAATCATTATGAAAATGCAAATTAACTGTTTAAACCTATTATTTGTACTGTTATTGGGGATAATCCCTTGTAGTAAAGTCCACGCTGATGATTCTGAAAAGAGCGTGATGTTGTACACTCCCTACACAAAGATAGCGGTTCCGCCGGGGGAGTCGATCGATTACAGTATTGACGTCATTAACAAGAGTGACGAAGTGAAAAACGCAGCTATCTCTGTCGAGGGAATGCCTCGGGGATGGAGTTATGAAGTAAAGTCCGGAGGATATTCGATCAGCCAGCTTTCGGTCCTTCCGGATGAGAAGAAGAATTTTTCCCTGAAAGTGGAAGTGCCGGTGAAAGTGAATAAGGGTACTTATAATTTTACGGTTTCGGCCGATGGCATGGCAAAACTTCCGCTTACCATTACTGTTTCCAAACAGGGAACTTATCAAACTGATTTTACAACAACTCAGCCGAATATGGAGGGTAACTCCAAATCTACTTTTACCTTTAATGCAACGATTAAGAACCGTACTGCGGAACAACAGCTTTATGCTTTGACGGCTGAAGTGGAAAGAGGTTGGAATGTGGTGTTTAAGCCTAATTATAAGCAGGCGACATCTGCACAGGTGGAACCGAACGCGACTCAAAATATAACGATCGATGTCAATCCGCCGGCAAATGTAGCAGCAGGAACTTATAAAATCCCCGTTCATGCATCGACTGGTTCTACTTCTGCCGATTTGGAACTGGAAGTAGTCATCACCGGTTCCTATGAAATGGAACTGACGACACCGAGGGGATTGCTTAGTTCGGATATAACGGCTGGCGATACCAAGCGGATAGATCTGGTAGTAAAAAATAACGGTTCCGGTGAGTTGAAAGATGTAACATTTTCAGCAAGCAAACCGGTAGACTGGGAAGTCTCTTTCGATCCTGCCAAGGTCGTAAAACTGGGGGCAGGACAGAGCACAAATGTGGTGGCTATCGTAAAGGCTTCCAAAAAGGCGCTTCCGGGCGATTATGTTACAAAAATGGAAGCAAAGACGCCGGAAGTTAATGCTACTGCAGATTTCCGTATCTCTGTAAAGACCCCGATGGTTTGGGGATGGGTCGGTGTATTTATTATAGTGGTAGTATTAGGTGGTGTGTATTATCTGTTCCGCAAATACGGAAGGAGGTAAGCCATGTGCCAGCATGTTATCGAACTAACCGGCTTGACAAAGAAGTACGGAGGTTTTACGGCAGTGAACGATTTGAATCTCACTGTTGAGAAAGGTGATATATTTGGTTTGCTTGGCCCTAATGGTGCCGGAAAATCAACAACAATCCTGATGATGCTCGGACTGACCGAACCTACTTCCGGGTCAGTAAAGGTCTGTGGTATAGATTCGACTACCCACCCGATAGCGGTGAAAAGGAAAGTCGGTTACCTACCCGAAGACGTAGGTTTTTATGATGATATGACCGGAATAGAGAACCTGGTTTACACGGCTCAGCTGAATGGTATTCCTAAAAGCGAAGCGATACAGAAAGCGGAGCAGCTACTAGACAGGGTGGGCTTGACTAATGAAGGAAAGAAGAAAGCCGGGAAATATTCCCGGGGTATGCGTCAGCGTCTGGGACTGGCCGATGTATTGATAAAAGAGCCGGAAGTAATTATTCTGGATGAACCGACATCGGGAATAGATCCGTCCGGTGTACGCGAATTTATGGATTTAATTCATCAGTTGAGCCATGAGGACGGTTTGACGGTCTTATTCTCTTCCCATCATCTGGATCAGGTTCAGCAGGTTTGCAACCGGGTCGGGTTATTTAGCGGTGGTAAACTATTGGCTGATATCAGGTTGGCCGAGTTGCAAAAAGAAGAACATGCGCTCGAACATATTTATAATCGTTATTTCGAAGGAGGTAAAGATCATGAATAGAATATATCATCCTTTTTGGGTAATCGTAAATAAGGAAGTCTCCGACCATGTGAGAAGTTGGCGGTTTATCATTCTGATCGTCATAATTGCGTTGACTTGTATGGGGGCGTTGTACACAGCCCTTACTAATATCGGTGCTTCTATTAAACCGAATGATCCGGATAATGCATTCCTGTTTCTGAAGCTGTTTACCGTATCAGATGGGACGTTGCCCTCCTTTGTCGTATTTATCAGCTTTTTAGGGCCATTGTTAGGAATCGCCCTCGGATTCGATGCGATCAATTCGGAGCAAAACAGGGGGACGCTTAGTCGTATCCTGTCACAACCGATTCATCGGGATTATCTGATCAATGCGAAGTTTGTGGGAGCTTTGATCGTGATAGCGATTATGCTGTTCTCGTTAGGCTTTCTGGTGATGGGCTTTGGGTTGATTGCTATCGGTATTCCGCCAACGGCAGAAGAGTTTCTGAGGATGGTGTTCTTTATTATTGTCAGTATCTTCTACGTGGCCTTTTGGCTGAATTTGTCGATATTCTTTTCCATACAATTCCGTCAGGCGGCGACTTCTGCATTGGCTTGTGTGGCGATCTGGTTGTTTTTCAGTGTTTTTTATAATATGATCATTAATCTGATAGGAAAAGCACTCAGTCCTTCCGGATTTGCCAGCGATTATCAGATAATCAGTTACCAGCGCTTTATGCTTAATCTGTTACGTTTCGCACCGAGCCAGTTGTTCAGTGACGCAACGACCACATTGCTGATGCCTTCTGTCAGAAGTCTGGGGCCGTTGACTATGGAACAGGTTCATGGAGCTATTCCCAGTCCGTTGCCTTTAGGACAGAGCCTGATGGTTGTCTGGCCGCAATTGACCGGGCTGATTGCGGCGACGGTTGTTTGTTTCGCTTTATCATATGTATCTTTTATGAGGAGAGAAGTTCGTTCCCGGTAATTTGATAAATTAGAAAAGGCTCTTATCCGATGTCGGGATGAGAGCCTTTCTTTATTCATTGTATATCTACCTTTTGGTTATACGGCTTCCAGCTTAAAGCGCAGGCGTAATCTTCCGTCTGCATAATCATAGTTAAGCAGTTTGAACCGTCCAATTTCGGAGGTATTGCCGACGTGGGCGCCAATGCATGCACAAGTATCGTAATCTCCAACACGAACGATGCGTAGTGTCTCGCTGGCATCTTCCGGTAATTTGCTGAGATCGACAATGGCACCGGCTTCCGATTTCGGGATAAAGTCGACTGTTACAGGTAGATGTTGATCTATCACTTCGTTTATCCGTCGTTCTACTTCTGCCATCATTTCAGCAGTAGGCGCTTCTGACAATTCATAATCGCACTTGCTCTTTTTTCTTTCTATATGGGCGTTCCTGGAACGGGGACAACCGAACATTCGGACCATCGTCTGGTTAAGAATATGTTCGGCCGTGTGCATAGGTGGATACTCGGCCTTGTTGTGCTCGTTTAATTGAAGTTCTTGTTCCATAAATAAATTGAATATCTCTGTTTTTGATTATTTATTCTGCAATATCCTTTTTCAAAAGGCTATATACATTAATATCTGTGTATTCACCGTTTATTAAAAGTTCACCGTCGCGTTCCGTTCCTTCTTGTTTGAATCCTAAGCGTTGGGGAATGGCATTGCTGGCTGTATTGCCTATGGCACATCTTATTTGAATACGATTGAATCCTTTTTCACAGAGAGCTAACAGGCATAAATGATGTACGGCCCTGGTAACAAGACCTTTTCCTCTGTATTCAGGAAGTAGCCAATAACCTATTTCCGTACGATGGTTGGCACGGTCTGAGAAATGAAAACCGATCAGTCCGCAAATACTTTTCCCTTTCTCAATCATATAGACGATATCCCGTTCTTCATACGGAACCTGTAACGAAGATGAAAGGAAGGCTTGTTCATCGCTAACACTTTTCAGGCCATCGACAAAAGGTAGCCAGGTCCGTAAGTCGTCACGATTTTTATCTATTGCATCGAAAATGATTCCGGCATCTTCGTAAATAGCTTCACGGATGGTATAACCCGGAACACCGAAAGACGAGACATGAGGGTAAATACATTTCTCGAATGCTTTCCTTATATTATTGCCTCTGTAACGAACTTCTCCTGTATATTGGAATCCCAGCGAATCGATCAGGTGAAGCATATATTCATTGTCGTAATTTGTGTCGACGCGAAAGTTATAGATTCCTTTCTGACGACTGACCTCTTCAGCTTCCAGCATAAAACGTTTAGCCATTCCCTGACGTTTCATTTCGTCGGCAACAGCCAAACGATGGACAATCATATAAGGTAATTTATTCGTCCATTTTCCATCGATATCCTTATAGACAGGTTCTCCGTCAAAAGAGATAACACCGTATGCAACCACTTTATTTCCTTTGCAGAAGACATAACCGTTGCCGGTCTTAATGTCTTGACTGATCGTTTCGAGAGCCGGATAGCTTTCGTCCCATTGGTGGCTGTTGAGCCGGCGCATTTGTTCTTTTGCTTGTCCGATAATAACCCAGATACGTTCGATATCTGTTTCTTCAGCTTTTCTGAATAGTAAGTCTGAAGCGATTTTCCTGTTGTCCATAGTATACTTATATTTCAGCAGATGCAAATATAATGATATATTTCGGGCAATCGGATATTTTTTGAAGAAGTAGGGGGAGGGAAGAAGGAGGATGTGCCAAAAAGACGATATCTGCGTCCGGTTTATTTATTTTGGCACATCTTCCGTAGTTACTTGATCGATTAAAATTCGTAGTGGAAACCGAATGTCAGGTCTTCAGAACTCAAGCTGATACCGGATGTACTGTTGCCATATTTGTAATCATCGCGGTAACCTGCAAATCCGTATTTAGTAACGAATGTAAGGTTCTTGCATATCTCAAGAGCGATACCCGGCTTAATACCGATTTCAAAGCCGTTGACACTGTCGTTGCTTTCTTTTTTATAAGTAGAAACACCTACACCACCATCCACGAATAAACGGACAATACCTTTTTCAAAGAAAGAGAAACGTGCATAAGGAGCAAAATTGAATGCGTTAGCCTTTAACTCGCCATTCTTGAAATGAGTATAACCGATTTCTGCAGCGATAGCCCAGGTCTTGTTCAGGTTATAACCGACTTCAGGGGCGATAGTAAAATTGGTGACATCTGCGTTCTTGTCGTGAGTCAGATTGAAAGAACCACCTACATAAACCTGTGCATCAGCACTGATGATTGCCATAAATGCAACCACCAAAGTAAAAATCAACTTTTTCATCTTTGCTTGTATTTTAAACGTTAAATGTAAACGGGCGCAAAGATAAACAAAAATAAACATATGTTGTACGACATAAATATTTTATTGTTTGTCTTGCTTATTACAGAATATCCTTAACTTTGCCGCCGTAACAATTAACAAAAAAGCATTATGTCAGTTGCAAAGAGGGATTTAGATGATACAAGAAAGGTGACTACACATCGCCTGATGGAAATGAAACAACGTGGAGAAAAAATATCCATGTTGACAGCTTACGATTATTCAATGGCTAAACTGATCGATCAGGCAGGTATGGATGTTATCCTGGTCGGCGATTCAGCATCGAATGTGATGGCCGGAAATGTAACAACGCTTCCTATAACACTGGACCAAATGATTTATCATGGTAAATCTGTTATGAAAGCCGTTAATCGTGCATTGGTAGTAGTAGACCTGCCTTTCGGTACCTATCAGGGTAATTCGAAAGAGGCTTTGGCTTCCGCTATCCGTGTCATGAAGGAAACACATGCCGATTGTATTAAACTGGAGGGAGGAAGTGAAATAAGAGAATCTATTGAACGCATCCTTTGTGCAGGTATACCTATAATGGGACATTTGGGTTTGACTCCGCAGTCTATCAATAAATTCGGTACTTATACAGTTCGTGCCCGTGAAGAAGCTGAAGCACAGAAGCTGATTGACGATGCTCACCTTTTGGAAGAGATCGGCTGTTTTGCCATCGTGTTGGAAAAGATTCCGGCAGAGTTAGCAGCACGTGTCGCTTCTGAGCTGACTATTCCTATTATCGGCATCGGTGCCGGTGGAGGTGTAGACGGCCAGGTTTTGGTTATGCATGATATGCTGGGTATCAACATGGGATTCTCTCCGCGCTTCCTTCGTAGATATGCTAATATCGGCGAAGAGATCACTCGTGCCGTACAGGCTTACATCGAGGATGTGAAGACACAGGATTTTCCGAACGAAAAAGAGCAGTATTAATACTGATTGAACTTATAAGAAGCACGTGTTTCGTGCTGTTGATTCTGTTTTGCCACCGTGATGGCAAATGTCTGCCACTAGGATGGCAGAACATTGCCATTACGGTGGCAGGACTCTGCCATCCTAGTGGCAGAATCGTTCGCTTAGCATAAAACCTTTCCATTATTATTGATGAACATCTTATAGATCATGAAATCGCACCTTTTAATAGGAGCCGCTTCCTCGGGAAGTGGGAAGACAACATTTACACTCGGACTACTTCGGGCATTGAAGAACCGGGGAGGGGAAGTCAGACCCTTTAAGTGCGGACCGGATTATATCGATACACGCCACCATAAGATGGCCGCCGGTTTTCCTTCTGTAAATCTGGATACTTTCATGATGTCGGAGCAACATATAAAGGAACTGTATCGGCATTATACTTCCGAAGCCGATTATGCAGTGACCGAAGGAGTGATGGGGCTTTTTGACGGATACGACGGAATGAAAGGCAGTAGTGCTGAAATAGCCGGTCTGTTGGGTATTCCGGTCATACTGATTGTCAATGCAAAGAGTACGGCTTACTCTGTCGCTCCATTATTATATGGATTCAAAAACTTCCATAAAGAACTTAATCTGGTTGGTGCGGTTTTCAATTTTGTCGCATCGGAGAACCATTATTCTTTTCTGAAGCAAGCATGTCTCGATGCCGGGGTGGAAGCGTTAGGATATCTCCCTAAACAAGCGGATGTAGAGATTCCCAGTCGCCATTTGGGTTTATCATTAGATGAGGCATTTTGTTTTGATACGTTTGCCGATCGTGTAGCCGAATTGGTAGAAAATCATGTCGATATAGACCGGCTTTTGGAACTGACAGCTTATCAGTCTGATGCATCGGCCTCTCATCTTCTTACTCAATCAGGGGAGAATACACCGCCTTCCTTAAGAATATCGATTGCCAGGGATGCCGCTTTCAACTTTGCTTATGAAGAGAATATCCAGTTGTTGCATCGATTAGGTAAAGTTACCTTTTTCAGTCCTCTGAAAGATACGACATTGCCGGAGTCTGATTTTGTCTATTTACCCGGAGGATATCCTGAATTATATTTGTCTGAGTTGTCTTCCAACCAGTCAATGCTCCGGTCAATCCGACAATATGTGGAAGCAGGAGGGAGGTTGTTGGCGGAATGTGGCGGAATGATGTATTTATGTAATGAGATAAGATCGACAGAAGGAACTTCTTATCCGATGGTTGGCCTGTTCAACCAGTCGGCCACTATGGAACAGATGAAGCTTCGCCTGGGATATCGTACCTTACATTATAAAGACTATATTATGAAAGGACACGAATTCCATTATTCCCGTGTCTTGCCCTGCGAAGAACATCTTGCATCAGTTGCTACCGCGCAAACGGCAAAAGGAGTCTCTGTCGATACTCCACTTTACAGGTATAAGAACGTGCTGGCAGGTTATACACACCTGTATTGGGGTGACAATACGAATAATAAATGGTTTATAGACTATTTGAACGGACTTATTTAGCCATAGCCTGTACTTTCAGTTCTTTGGGCATCTTCTCGATGGCATATCTTAATGAGGTACGGGGCATAGTTGCTTTTTTCGACATCACATAATCGAATACCTCTTCCTGATGAGCTTCGCTGGCAGCTTTCAGCATCCAGCCATATCCTTTTTGTACCAGATCGTCCGGGTCGTAAAGAAGAATATCTGCGATCTCGAAAATATCTTGCAGGAACATCCCTTTCCTGGCAGGAATGATTAGGGTAACGGCAGCCGCACGTTTGGTCCAGCGGTTATCCGACCGTGCCCATTCTTTCAACCGGGATATATAGTCCGGATACATTTCAAGGAATGTCCCGACCGTATGATTGCATAATGTGTCGCAGGATGCCCAATTGTTGACATACGAGTTTGCCCATTTCTCAAATACGGTAAAGTCTTCCGGTTGGTATTGTGTATGAATATAGTAAGACCAGTTACATGCAATGTATGATTCCTCCGAATAACCGGATTCCCACAGTGCTTCACATAAAGAAAAGATTTCGTTCTTAGGAAGTTCTTTGATCGACGTGAAAAGTTCTTTACTGATCTTGTTGACAAGAGGAACCTTTACGCCATGATACAGGATCTTTTCTTTGAAGAAGTTCTGGGCATTGTCACGAGTCTTTTCGTCTATGTTTTCAATGAGTGCCTGTTGTACTGTTTCTATGATTGTTTGCATAAGGTAGTCTTAATAATTTACTGCAAACATACATATTTTTATTATATATGCCGGTTTTATCGAAATAATCCTTATTTTCGTGAACACTAATAATTCATACCATGGTCAATACTATTTTTCTCGGTATCGCAATAGTTGCTTCAGCTATATTTCTGATACAGTTTATCATGTCTATCTTTTTCGGTGACCTGGATACAGATACGGATATCGATGCAGATCTTAGTAGTGCCGTATCATTCAAAGGTTTTACCCATTTTTGTATCGGCTTCGGTTGGTATATGTATATTGCTAAAAGTACATCCATATCGACTTTCCTGGTCGGTATACTGATCGGATTGGCATTCGTTTTCGTCTTATGGTTCCTTTATAAAAAAGCCTATCAGCTTCAGAAAGAGAATAAACCGGAGAAGACGGAAGCCCTTGTAGGTCGTGAATGTTCGATTTATGCACAAGACGGTGTTCGCTATTTCGTGCAGGTAGCTCAGAATGGAGCCTTGCGTGAGGTGGAAGTCCGTTCTCTGGAAGGAAAAAAGTATCAGACAGGAGACCGTACAGTTATCTGCAAAGTAGAATCAGGAACAATTTATATACAATAACAAACTCAAGGATTAAGTTATGACACAGGAAATGTTAATTATGGTAGCCATTCTGGTAGTGGTTATCATCCTTTCTTTTATCGGAATATTATCCCGGTATCGTAAATGTAAGAGTGATGAAGTGCTGGTAGTGTATGGTAAGACATCCGGTGAGAAATCTGCTAAACTTTATCATGGTGGTGCCGCTTTCGTTTGGCCTATCATTCAGGGTTATGAGTTCCTTTCCATGAAACCTCTTCAGATAGACTGCAAACTGACCGGAGCCTTGTCTGCCCAAAATATCCGTGTGGATGTTCCGACAACCATTACGGTGGCGATCAGTACCGACCCCGAAGTAATGCAGAATGCGGCCGAACGTCTGTTGGGGTTGCAACCGGAAGATAAACAGAACCTTATTACCGATGTTGTGTACGGTCAGATGCGTTTGGTTATTGCCGACATGACAATCGAGGAACTGAACTCCGACCGTGATAAATTCCTGTCTAAGGTACGCGACAATATCGATACGGAGCTGCGTAAATTCGGTCTTTACCTGATGAACATCAACATCAGTGATATCCGTGATGCCGCCAACTATATCGTCAACCTCGGTAAAGAAGCGGAAAGCAAGGCTTTGAACGAAGCCCAGGCAAATATCGAAGAACAGGAAAAGCTGGGTGCCATCAAGATTGCCAACCAGATTCGTGAACGTGAAACTACTGTTGCCGAGACACGCAAAGATCAGGATATTGCGATTGCTGAAACCAAGAAACAACAGGAAATTTCTGTGGCCAATGCCGATAAGGAGCGTATCGCACAGGTTGCCGTAGCCAATGCAGAAAAGGAATCGCAGGTTGCCCGTGCCGAAGCCGATAAGAATATCAATATCGAAAGAGCGAACACTGATAAGGAAAGCCGCGTGGCTGAATTAAATTCCGATATGGAAATCAAGAAAGCCGATGCCGGAAGAAAAGCTGCCGTAGGACGAAACGAAGCAAACAAGGAAGTGGCGAAGTCGGATGCCGAACTTGCCGTAACTCAGGCGGAAGCCAATAAACAGGCCGGTGAAGCAGCAGCCAAATCGGAAGCCTCTGTACAGGCTGCCCGCGAAATTGCACAACGTGAAGTGGAAGAAGCGAAAGCCAAAAAGGTAGAATCTGCCCTGAAAGCACAAAAGATCGTGCCGGCCGAGATTGCCCGTCAGGAAGCGATCCTGCAAGCTGAAGCGGTTGCCGAAAAGATGATTCGTGAAGCTGAAGCGAAAGCAAAGGCAACATTGGCACAGGCCGAAGCCGAAGCTCGTGCGATTCAGATGAAACTGGAAGCCGAGGCTGAAGGTAAAAAGAAATCGTTGCTTGCCGAAGCCGATGGTTTCAAGGCGATGGTTGAGGCTGCCGAATCGAATCCGGCTATCGCTATCCAGTATAAGATGGTGGATCAGTGGAAAGAAATTGCCGGCGAACAGGTGAAAGCTTTCGAACATATACAGCTGGGTGATATCACTGTCTTTGACGGTGGTCAGGGTACAACCGGTAATTTCCTGAATCAGTTAGTTAAAACAGTGGCTCCGAGTCTGGGCGTATTGGATAAATTGCCTATCGGTGACACTGTAAAAGGAATCATCCATCCGGAAGAAAAAGAAGAAAAGAAAGATACAACGAAGAAGTAATATGAGAATTTATACCAGAGGAGGAGATAAAGGCCGTACCGGTATCCACGGCGGCGAACGGGTAGACAAAGACGATATCCGTATCGAAGCGAACGGTACACTCGATGAAGTAAATGCACAAATCGGTATCGTGCGGGCTTTATTGCCTCCTGAACATGAATGGCAGGATGTCTTGGGTAAGATACAACGGGAACTGATGGTGGTTATGTCGCATGTAGCGACCCCGTCGGCTATCCGTGATAAGAATCCGAACAGTCTTTCGGAAGACCTGGTGTCTTTCTGTGAGCAGCAGATAGATACCCTGACCGCGCAGATGGAAGATAACGGATTTTTCATCCTTCCGGGAGGTACATTGATCTCCGCCCATCTGCAACTGGCCCGTACGATTGTCCGTCGTGCTGAACGTCGTTTGTGGACGTTGAACAGGCAAGATCCCGTTGAAGAGATTATCCTTCAATTTACCAATCGCTTGTCCGATCTACTCTTTACGATGGCACGGTACGAGATGTTCCGCCAGGACCATACCGAGGAGCGATGGCAATCCTTTTTGTATAAGAGAAAAAAATAAGGTTGTGACGAAAGTCGAGATTAAGGAACGCAGACTCTGCGCTTGTCTGCGTCGTCTGTGTTCCCTAATAATGTTTTGATTTATATTGCAACGTCCTGCCAACTACCTTTTACCAGCTCGCGGGTAGTCTTGAAACCGAGTTCTTTCAGTATATTAAATGCTTCTTCGCGTCCGTCATTTACCAGATCGGGATAATGGCAGTCTGAATTGACCATTACCGGTATATTCATCTCTTTCAACAGGCCGAGATATTCTTTGCGTGGAAATATTTGTTGCTTTTTTACCAAATTCTTGGTATTGACTTCAACCATTAATCCTTTTTGAGCTATCAGGTCGAGGGTTGCTCTGAATGGAGCCTGGTACCAATCCGCATCAAAAGAGAAATCCTTGCATTTGTGTCCGTTCATATAGATCTTGTCCATATGTCCCACGATGTCGAAACCACCGGCTTCGATCATTTTTAATGTAGAGTCGAAATAGCGGGCAACCAGTTTGCTGATGTCACCTTCGAAATAACGGTCTACCGAATCTTTGTAATCGGAAAAAGCTCCGTCTATACACATCATATTATTTTCACTCAGATGTTCCGATAAAGGCAGAAAATGAATGGAGCCGATCCGATAATCTAACGGTAGTTCCTGGAAATAAGCAATGGAAGGATTATAAGTCTCATCCAGGTAATCGATTTCCAAAGAAGTATATATTTCCAGCCGGTCTGCATATTTCTCCTTCAACCGGCTTATCTCCGCCAAATATTCAGGCATATCATCTTTTGACATATTCCAAAAAGTTTCGAAGGGCAGGGGAGAGTGTGAGGAAAAACCGTACGCTCGGAATCCATGCGATATAGCGAACTTTACAAAATCTTCAGGAGTACTACGCCCATCACAGAATGTGCAATGACTGTGATAATTACTAAGTTGCATATAAATATTATATTGTCAATTGTTTTCGGTATGCAAAGATATGAAATCTTTCCATCTTATCGAAGTGGCTTCCCATATTAAATAGCGCCATAGCGGAACGCTTAAAATTTACGTTGTACAGACTGTTTTTGATGAACATATTGGCAATAGCAGTTGTTTATTAATTGAGTGATTGTTAAACAAGTGATAAATAAAAAATAGATATGAACAGGCGCGAAAGATTGGAACTGGAGATATCCAATATCCAGGCGAAAATAGATAATCCTCCAAAAGAGACACCGTCCCATATTCTGAAATCATGGAAAAAGGACCTGGTAAGTCTGGAGTTTGAATTGAATAATCTCGTAGATGGCGAGGAAGATAATAATTATTAAAGGTTAATGGTTTGTTTTGAAAGAGAAGAAGCGGTAACAAATATGTTCCGCTTCTTTTTATTTATAGAAAAATGTTCATTTATTTAATCACATTCAGTTCTTTACCAACCTTGATAAATGCAGCGATCGCCTTGTCCAGATGTTCTTTTTCATGTCCGGCAGACAACTGAACGCGGATACGTGCCTGATCTTTCGGAACTACCGGATAATAGAATCCTGTTACATAGATTCCTTCTTCCTGCATCTTGGCAGCAAAATCCTGAGATAATTTAGCATCGTACAACATAACTGCGCAGATAGCAGACTGAGTCGGTTTGATATCGAAGCCGGCAGCCAGCATCTTATCGCGGAAATAAGATACGTTACCCATCAACTTGGTATGCAGTGCATCGCTTTCTTTCAGCATCTTGAACATTTCCAGACTAGCTCCGACAATAGCAGGTGCTACCGAGTTGGAGAACAGATAAGGACGTGAACGCTGGCGAAGCATGTCGATGATTTCTTTTTTACCTGTAGTGAAACCACCCATTGCACCACCGAATGCTTTTCCTAACGTACCTGTAAAGATATCTACTTTACCATATACATTATATTGTTCTGCCACACCGTGGCCAGTCGGACCGACAACACCGGCAGAGTGAGATTCGTCAACCATTACCAGTGCATCGTATTTTTCTGCCAGTTCGCAGATCTTATCCATCGGAGCAACATTACCGTCCATAGAGAACACGCCGTCTGTTGCAATGATGCGGTGACGCTGAGCCTGAGCTTCCTGCAGACAACGTTCCAGATCTGCCATATCGGCGTTTGCATAACGATAACGTTTTGCTTTACACAAACGTACACCGTCGATGATAGAAGCGTGGTTCAGTGAGTCGGAGATGATAGCATCTTCTTCGCCGAACAACGGTTCGAACAAACCTCCGTTTGCATCGAAACAAGCAGCATACAGAATAGTATCTTCCGTTTTGAAATAATCGGAAATAGCTGCTTCCAGTTGTTTGTGCAAATCCTGTGTTCCGCAGATGAAACGAACGGACGACATTCCGTATCCGTGAGTATCCATAGCATCTTTTGCAGCTTTGATCAGACGTTGGTTGTCTGACAGACCAAGGTAATTGTTGGCACAGAAGTTTAAAACATCACTTCCGGCATTTACTTTAATGTCGGCTCTTTGAGGCGTAGTAATAATACGCTCGTTTTTGTACAATCCGGCAGCTTTGATGTTAGCCAGTTCCTGTGTAAGGAAATCTTTCAGTTTACCGTACATAACTTTGTTTTTTGTTAGTATTTTTGAATCAAGTAGACAATTTCGTTAACAGTTGAAAGTGGAAAGTGACAGTTAGTTCGTTTTTGTTACAAAGAACTGTCAACTGTTAATAGTCAACTGTCAACTGATGAAGCAAAGGTCATATTTTTTTTTGAATATTAGCATGAAAAAACACAAGAAAATCGTGCAAGAACAATTTTATTCTCTATACCTTTGTCGCAGAAAAAACTTAAAAGAACAATAGAAACGCAATGAAAAATGTATTAATTATCGGTTCTACCGGTCAGATCGGCTCAGAGTTAACCATGGAGTTGAGAAAACGTTACAATGGTGACATTGTTGCAGGTTATATTTCCGGTGCGGAACCCAAAGGTGAACTATTGGAATCAGGACCTTCTGCACTTGTTGATATAACAAATGAACAGCAGATCGCTGAAACAGTGTCCAAATATAAAATCGACACGATCTATAACCTGGCTGCATTATTGTCTGCCGTAGCTGAAGCAAAGCCTCAGTTGGCATGGAAGATCGGTATGGGTGGTTTGTTTAACGTTTTGGAAGTGGCTCGCGAAATGCATTGTGCCGTATTTACTCCGAGTTCTATAGGTGTATTCGGTAACAACACTCCGAAAGACAAAACTCCGCAGGATACGATCCGTAACCCGCGTACGATGTACGGTGTTACTAAAGTTTCCGGTGAGTTGTTGAGCGACTATTATAACATCCGTTTCGGTGTCGATACCCGTTCGGTTCGTTTCCCGGGATTGATTTCTTATGTAACTCCTCCGGGTGGTGGTACGACTGACTATGCCGTGGATATTTATTATTCAGCTGTAAAGGGTGAAAAGTTCGAATGTCCGATTGCTGCCGGTACATTTATGGATATGATGTACATGCCGGACGCTTTGCATGCTGCTATCCAGATCATGGAGGCTGACCCGACTCGTTTGGTACATCGTAACTCATTCAACATTGCTTCTATGAGCTTCGATCCGGAAATTATCGCAAACAACATCAAGAAATATATTCCTGAATTGCAGATGGAGTACAAGGTCGATCCGTTGCGTCAGGCAATCGCTGAATCATGGCCTAATTCACTGGACGATACTTGTGCACGTGAAGAATGGGATTGGAAACCTACTTACGATCTGGATACAATGACTCGTGACATGATCGCTAAACTGAAAGAACGTTTCGGTAAATAATATTATAAGAGGTATGGTGATGAGAGGGGATGTCCGGTTTCGGATGTCCCTTTCTTTTTTTATGTTGTAGAGCATGTTTTAGCTAAACAATGTTAAGATAAAGCATTTTTCTCGCGGAAATTATGCTGAATAACATAAAACCTCTATATTTGCACTGTGTTTTTCATGGTATTAGATTTAAGGTTAACAATGAAGATTGGCTGTCTGTGAAGATGGCCTTTTTTGCGTTTATATACTTTCTGAAACCTGCTTACTAAGTAGACTAACACTTACTTAATAAATAAATTCCGACTTACTTATCGAGTAGATCTGATCTTACTTATTAAGCAGTTTTGGCTCTTGTCGGGTAGCTTGTTTGAGCTTCGGTTGAAGCCTTTTTCTTGAAAAATATTTTCTGAAAAAAAGTTCCCATAAATATTTTTTATCCAAAAAAGAATGTTACCTTCGCACCGATCTTCAAAGCATGACTTTGTTGATTGTTTTTTAGCATTAGCTTTATTTTTAGTTTAAGACCAAACTTAAACTTAATAGGTTCGGTAATTTTTAGCCGACATTTTATTGGATTGCATGCCCTACTCTTACAAGAGTAAATCTTTTACAAGAGGTGGAGGGTAACTTTTCTTCTAGAAGAGGGGAGAAAAGAAGTGGAATATCTCTTCGCTCTCTATGTTTAATCCCTTTTTTATTGAATTCTTATGGGATTAAAATATCGTCGTATTAAAAAGGCGTTCGGTTTTGATAAGACAAAGACCGAAAAGTATGTAGTGGTTCCCGAAAGGGCAACCCCGGTAAGTTTTGACTATCTATGCGAGGAAATCGCATTGGTGTCAGGTGTTAACGAAGGAATGGTGCGGGCTACCTTATTCGGGTTGTCTCGTTCTATGCAAACCTTTATTCAGCAGGGACATACTGTGCAGGTAGAAGGATTCGGGAGTTTCATCCCGTCTTTCAATGCAAAGAGTAGTCTTGTAGAAGGTGAAGCAAATGCAGATTCCATTCGAAAGATGAAGTTACGTTTTGTTCCGTGCATGGAACTTCGTGAAATGATGAATCGGATGCGGATGAATTTTAATGACAAAGACAGTACGAACGATAGCGGCTCTTCTTCCGGTGGTGAAGATGACAGACCGGTGATTGAATAGTTCGTGATGTTATTTTAAAAGTTACTCCCTGGGGCGATATTTTTCGACTCAGGGAGTTTTATTTTTTAGGGGAGCCTTGGGAATAAAGAAAAAGTCCATATCTTTGTCTCGTTCTCACGCCGATTTTACGGGTGGGAGTAGACATATATTTGAAAGGCGTTTATTTACGTCTTGTCTTCGGTTTCTCAAACTTCGCAACTTTGAATTACACGAGAAGACAGGGCAGCGGTAGATGTCTGCGTGATTTGTTATATTGTATACTTCATGCGTCTTTTGGCGCATGAAAGTATATTTGTACATATCGGCGTGGGCTTCAACGTTGCTTATCCTCGTGTAGTGGGCATGCGAAGGCCTGAGAAACAGGATAAGTGACAGACGAATCCCGCGCTTTTTTTGTATATGCTGGTTTATGGGAAAAGGAAACTTTTTATTAACCTATTTAAATATAAATCAGATGAATACAAAAAAGTTCATTATTCTATGTATGTGGCTTATGGCTACATGTTTAGTGCAGGCACAGATGCCGCAAGCAATCAGTTATCAAGCAGTAGCCCGCGATGCACAGGGCAAAGTCGTTGCCGGAAAATCAGTCGGCATCCAAGTAGAAATCCTGAAAGGTTCACCCTCTGGTACTGTCGTTTTCTCTGAAACCCATAAACCAACGAGTAGCAAAACCGGAACCGTCAATCTTCTGATCGGTCAGGGAACAAGTAAAACCGGAACTTTCTCTTCTATAGATTGGGGAACAGGTACTTATTATTTACAATTAAGTATGGACCTAAATGGTGGAAGCAATTATGAAAAAGTTTCAACTACACAGATGTTGCCGGTACCGTATGCGTTGTATGCTCGTTATGCCGAAAGAGCAGGTATAGCTGAGAATGGTGGAAGTAGTGGTAGTTCTTCTGAAAATGTGAAATTTGTTTTGATAAAGGATGATGATAATGACGATGATAATTGGTTGCATAATATTTTGTTAGGGAATGAGGTAGAAGGTCACTCTTCTGATTCTTATCCATTTGAGTTAAATTTTAGTATTGTTTATTTGAATGGAATCAATCAAGAATTGAATGCTGTCATTGAAGGATTGTCAGATGAACTGATTCATTTAGATGGAACATCTCCTTCCTCTTCAATGGGACGATTCTGTAGTTTTAGAAGTGAATATAAGAGTATTTCGGAAGGTAAGTATGATCTCAAATTATTGATAAAGAATAAAGAGGGAGTGATAATAAAGGAGTATCCTTTTGTTTTAAATATGAAATAAATGTCTATTATTATTTATAATATTATTTCCCCCTATTTACCCTTTAAATCCAAACATTTGATGATATTTTTTATTTTCGGGAGGAAAATGGAGGAAGAGTTTAATTGTAAATACATAAGAAGATAATAATATAATCCGAATACAATATGAAAACATTATTTTTATTAGTAGTAAATCTTTTATTTACTACAGTCGCAGTTTTGCAGGCACAGGACAAAATGCCGCAAGCTGTTAGTTACCAGGCAGTGGTGCGTGATACACAAGGTAAAGTGATTGCCCAAAAGACGGTTGGTATCCAGGTTGAAATCCTGAAAGGTTCGACAACCGGCCCTGTTGTTTTCTCCGAAGCACATTCTCTAACAAGTAGCAAAACCGGAACGGTCAATCTCTTAATCGGTCAGGGTGCACGTAAAAACGGTACATTCTCTTCCATCGATTGGGGAGCAGATACCTATTTCCTACAATTAAGCATGGACTTAACTGGTGGAAGCAATTATGAAAAAGTTTCGATAACACAGATGTTGCCAGTACCGTATGCGTTGTATGCTCGTTATGCAGAAAAAGCAGGTGTCGCAGAGAATGGAGGGAGTGGAAATATAGGTAGTACAAACACTGTTAAATTTACTTTTGTGGTAAATGATGATGATGTAAAAGAAGATCTTTATCCCTTATTTTCAGGTGAATTGATAAAAGGAAGCAATGATATACTCCTCAGATTTACTCTATTATATCTGGATGGAGTTGATCAGGAACTTACTGTTTCAATAGATGGCTTAACTCCCGAAGAGAATGAAATTGGGAAATCGAGTTGTGTAGGACGTATGTTTTATTTGACTTATAATAATGTTTCTGACGGAGATTATATATTAGTTGTTCGTGATAAAAATAATAATATGGTAAAAGAATATCCTTTTACTTTTAAAGTGTTAAATAAATAATACGAAATATGTTATGAGAAAATATCTGTTTTTATTTGTAATATCATTTTCTCTGTTTTCCCTTCAAGGCCAAACTTTGGAAGGAGCTTTTTCTTGTCAAGGAGAAGAAGGGATGGTATCAGTCGCTCAACTAACTACCATTGCTGGACAACCATTTGGAGGGGCAACTTCCGAAATACCGTTGTCTTACGGTTTTATCGAAACTCTTTCTACTGCTAACGAGTATACGAATATTCAGTCTCTTACTTTAGAGGAAGATAAAGTCTCGACAGAGCCAGGAAAACAGTTACAATTGGCAGCAGCTTTTTCACCGGAAATCGTAGATAATCAGACCGTAAGCTGGTATTCTTCCAATCCGACGGTCGCAACGGTTGAGAATGGAGTTATTTCCGCACTGCATGAGGGAAAGTCGACGGTGACGGCTGTTTCCGCTTGTGGTGTTTATTCCGATATTTGTGAGGTGACAGTTAGTTCTGATCCCACTTCCATAGAAGAAGTAAACAGTGGTAATCGTATCTATCCGACTGTAACGAAGGATTTTCTTTATGTGGATTTGCAACAAGCACAAACGATTTATATCATAAATTTGGCTGGACAAATCTGCGCGAAAATTCCGTGTCAGGTTGGACAGAATATTATCTCGATGCAGGTATATCCTGCAGGCATTTATTTTGTCCGTATGGATAATGAAGTGGTAAAAGTCGTCAAACAGTAAAGACGTATGGTCTAATCATTTCAAACATGCTGCAAAAACAATGTTTTGCAGCATGTTTTTGTTAAACTATATTAAGTGAATGAGAAAAACAAGCCAAATGTTATGCTGCATAACATAAAACCTCTATATTTGCACTGTGTTTTTCATGGTATTAGATTTAAGGTTAACAATGAAGATTGGCTGTCCGTGA